>JAABUI010000540.1_pt1 | contig 27160 bp, 30 predicted proteins | sample 5559111 | NCBI WGS metagenome assembly JAABUI01 (sample SAMN10711870, study PRJNA513365) | rock metagenome | isolation source: Antarctica rocks | place: Antarctica: Victoria Land, Buttleship Promontory
AGCTTATGTTCTCCTGAGTCATATAGATAGCCGGCTCTTCCCTTCTAGATACTTTCCTTCCTTAGCATTTATATACTCGTTACATTACACCCATATGACTCGCTCTATGCTGGCCCCTAACAAATAAGATCAAGCTTGTCAAATGATCTTTGATCATATGAAGAAACGAATGACTGAAGTCTCTATTCTTCATCATTTTGATCAGAATAGAGAGACTATTCTTGAAACAGACTCATTCAACTACGTCAACGATGACATACTTTCTCAGTATGACGACGAAGAAACATTGCATTCGATGATCTACTACAGCAAGAATCTGAGTCTCGCTGAGTGCAATTACGAGATCTATGACAAGAAACTACTAGCAATCATTCGTGCCTTCGAGCATTGACGATCTGAGCTGAAATTGACTGAGCTACTCATCAAGATGTTCACTGATCATCAAGCTTTAACGTCATTAATGAAAGATAAAGAGCTAAGTAGACGTCAAATGCGCTGAGTACAAAAGCTCGTCGACTTCAACTTCAAAATCATGTATCGCTCAGGCAAACAAAACATCAAAGTCGATTCATTGACTCGTCGAGTCGATTCAGTTTCTAGAAGTTTCGAGAATGAACGATGTCGCTATCAGCGAACTACGATTCTCAGATCGAATCGAATGAAAATCGCTGATCTAGAAGAGAAAGAGAACGATGAATCAATTTATCGATTGATTCTAGAAGTTAACAGAATCAACGAGAATTGTATTCTACTTCGTGAAGTCGTATTAAAAGGTGAAGCTCAATACGAAGATACTAAATTAAGAGATTGTCGAGTTCAGAACGAAATTGTTAGGGGCCAGCATAGAGCGAGTCATATGGGTGTAATGTAACGAGTATATAAATGCTAAGGAAGGAAAGTATCTAGAAGGGAAGAGCCGGCTATCTATATGACTCAGGAGAACATAAGCTAACCCTGAATAGGGTTGGCCTCGGAACAACCCTATAGCCTAGCGGCGAGCGGCCGGCGATAGTCATCAACATAGCCACCAACATAGCTACCAACATAGGTGCGTAGCTAGGATCGTAACATCTTCAATGCGAAAGACAATAGATCAATATATTCGAAACTGCTACATTTGTCAGCGATCAAAGACTTCTCGAAATAAATTCAATGAACTACTACATTCTCTACTCATACTCGAACAGCAATGAAAGAACATAGTCATGAATTTCATCATCGACTTATCTTCTTCGAAAGACAAAAACGTCATACTAACAGTGATATGTAGACTGTCAAAGAAACGACATTATATTTCTTGCTTCACTGATGACGAGAAAATCACAGCAGAAAAAACAGCTGAGCTAATGCTTCAGTGAATATATCGAATACACGATTTACTCGATTTCATTGTTTCGAATCGAGACTCTCAATTTACCTTCATTCTATGAAAGTCGCTTTGCAAAAGACTAGACATTAATCTTCAACTCTTCACAGTCTATCACTCTCAGATCGACGATCAAAGTGAACGAGTCAATCAGAACGTCGAAAGATATCTTCGATTCTTCTGTTCATACATGCAGAATGACTGAGCTAAGCTACTACTCATGATCGAGTTCGTCGACAATAATGCTCTGTTCTCAGTCATCTTCTCGATCTCTTTCTTTCTAAACAAAGACTTTCATTCTCGTATGAGCTTTGAATTCGATGTCATCGAATATGAAAGTTCTCATGAACGCTTGCAGACGACTAAAGTCGAGAATATATCTGAAAATATGAACAAAACACTGAAGTTTGCTCGCGAGTCGCTAGTCAAAACACGAAAACAAATGATGAAACAAGTCAATAAGCATAGAAAAGAAGTTGATTATGAGATCGAATCAAAGATGTTTCTGAATGAAAGAAACATCGTTACAGCGAGATCTTTCAAGAAGCTAGATGACAAAATGCTTGATTCTTTCATCAATCTAGATCTCATCGACTCTTCATATAAACTGAAATTATCAGAGTCTATGCATGTTCATAATGTATTTCATTCTGATCTGCTTCGCTCTGTCGTCGATGATCTCTTGCCTGATCAAAAGAATGAACTCTCAGATTCAATAGTGATAAACGACAAAGACGAGTGAAAAATCGATGATATATTGAATTCTCGTCGATATCGAAGACGACTTCAGTATAGAGTCAAATGAAATGACTATGACAATGATCTCAATTGATACAACGCTGATGACGATGAATTTATGAACGCTCAGAAGATCGTTGATGATTTTCATATTCAATATTTGAACAAATCGCGCTAATCGACAATTCAATCAATCACGATTTAACAGGTCTGAGTCTGTGAAATCATGATTGAGCAATCAATCGAGTCGAGCAGAAAATACATTCATGCGAACATGAATCGTCGAAGAGAGAAGATAATGTCACGATTCTAGTCTTGCAAGACTCAGTCTTCTAGCCTTATCAGGTCTATTCTCGCTTCGTCACCTTGACTAGTTTCTATTGAGCCTAGCGTCGGCTGAGAAACACACATATGTAGTCAGCTTCTTTTCTGTAGCTATCTTTCTTTCTTAGCATTTATCTTCTAGTTAAATGACATCTCTATCTGACTCACTCTAGACAGATCTCTAACAAACTCTTTCAAAAAATCGTCGACGATTTTATAAAGATTGACATAGTCATGTTCACGTCTAGTCTGAGTGATCTCAGCTGCATCATCGAATAATTTAGAATGTATATAGCTCAATTTGATTTGTTCATTAGAAAAGAGATCAACGTTGATCTTTAGTTTATTCTGAATTTTTTCGTATCAATTCTTTCAAGTAAAGTTCTTTTCATCAGTAAACAGCGAAGAATCAGATATTTTTTGAGATTTAGAATGCTCAGAGTAAATGAAATCTGAAGAAGTGATTTCTTTAGCTTGAAGTTTAATCTTCAACTTTTTGATTTCGTCTTCTTGTTGTTTATTTAACTCGTAGAGTCGATCTGTTTCTTCATCAAGAGCTAAGCTTCAAGTCTTTCAGATTTCGTAGAATACAAAGAATATTATCATTTCAGCGAATAATTTGTTATCTTCATGAATGAATGATGCAGCACTTGATAATTTCGTTCATGATTTTGATGAATCAGCATCAGAGATTTGAGAGAAATGATTTCGAAATTCTTCGAAACACTCTTCAATAGACGAATGACTAAACATGATGAGATTTGTTTGAAAGAAGATTGAACGAATGATGATGCTCGACGATTGAAGAAGAAAGACATATAGAATGATGTTTAATCTTTAACAAAGAAGATGAAATTTGTTTGTTGATTTGATTGATTCTCTAGCAAACAACGAAGATTCTTTATCATTAAATCTATCAATCGATTTGATTCTTGAGCAATTCACGAAGATTCTTTATTGTGATTCTCATAATCGAATGAACTTTGCATACTTAATGAGTGATAAGTAGTCTAGCAATTCAAACAGTCTTGTCATTGATTCTATTCAATTCTTTAATGTTGTTCTATCTTTCGATTATCATCAATCATCAGATAAACAAATTTCTTTAGACTTGTTCTGTCTAGACGAGTATGTTGAATGAGTAATGAGATCAGTATCATGTAATTAACGAATTCTTAATATAATGTCAGAATCATGTCTAAATGATACAATCAATGAAGATCAGAATTGATAGTGCTTGATCTTTAAAGATAGCTATAACTGAATATTAAGAATACAGAAGAAGATTGATACAAAAGCTTCTATTTATGTAATGTTCAGAGACTGCGTTAGACTTGAAAGAAATGTGTTTGTGACATGAAAAGAATGTGATGTAGGTGAACAAGATGTTGGTGAAAGAAAAGAGTGTTGAGTCATATCTGAGTCATATCTGAGCCATATCTGAATCAAACCTGACTAGCTCGCTGATTAGCCCTAATCATTACGCAGGGAACTCGCTAGCGTTCACTGCGAATTGATTAGGGCTTCAGCCTTGTTCAGCCTTGGTACGCTCGTAACATAGACAGCTCATGCAGAGAAGAAGGCGAATTGTCTGCAACAAGGTCTGAAGACTTCCTCGTTCAGATTCTCGCCGTGCTGTTGTTTCAAAAGAGGAGAGATTGATTGATATAGATACAACAGATGCATTTTGCGACCCTTACTATTATCTGCCTATCATCGATTTCAGGCCATTCACTGCTCTATGAGCACTACTGCTTTATTAATGCAGAATGAAGCCTTCTGTCATACCTCTCAATGACAAAAATCTCTATTTGCGAAGCAGAATATCGTAATTCTGAATTGATCAGGCAACAGTCTCGATCTGAATTCTATCGAACATGTTTGAAATCTGATCAAGAATCGTGTATTCAAACGAAGATCTTTCATAAAAGATAGAGCTGAATTAGAACATGCTTGAATGGATGAATGGGACAAGCTCGATATAGAAAAGAATATTAATTCTTTTATATTGAATCAGAAGCATCGGGTTGCTCAAGTCATCGTTAAACAGGGCGGCAATAACTTTCACGAATAGATATATATTATAATCCGGATCATCTAATGTCTCTATATATATTTGACGTTATTACTCGTATATGTTAATATTTGCGTCTTTTGTTGATTTTCGCGGATAGTGCAATTGCGGTACGGTGGCCATTCCGAATACTTTGTTGCACCACCTCGTATCGGTGGTGGCGGGCTCAGCCTAATGATCGAGCTTCAGCCTTGATAAAGCATGTGCGAATACCAGTCAAAATACAGCGGTATTGCCTCGTTCCCGTAGGGAAGAGAGGCGGCCCCTACATCCTTTGTACCAGCTAAGCAGCATAAAAACATGCCAAAGCTATTCAGATCAAAGAAAAGAGAAGCTTCGGCGGGTGAGAACTCGGGTCCCGCAGATTCCCCAGGCACGGCAAAGAACACAACAGGGAAAGAGACCGTGAGTGACACAGAACGGCTTGTTGATTGGAATCCAAACGCGAATCCAGGGCTCGGTGTGAGGGTTCTACATGAACCATCCGACCCCACAGCGACTGTTGTCGAGTAAGAGCTTCCTTCAACTCCACGCTGAAATCTGCTGACGCTGCTGTGCTCCTCATAGCATCGTCTTTGTACATGGCCTGACAGGGGATCCAGCTAGAACATGGTTTCACCAGCAGACAGGAACTCACTGGCCAGCCTCTCTTCTAAGCTGTGATATTCCCAATAGTCGGATACTGTCCTTCGGATATGATGCAGACGTGGTCAATTTCTGGAGTCCAGCCTCTCAAAATCGAGTAGGCAATCATGCGCTGAATTTACTTGGAGGACTCACACGTCTGAGAGAAAAATCGGATACTGTGAGACTATGACCCCATGTGTATATCCCTTTTGCAGTGCTGATTTGTGTACAGGAAGATCGGAAGATCGTCTTTGTCGCGCACAGTCTCGGAGGCCTTGTTACGCAGGACTGCCTGTGGACATCTAGAAACCATCCTGAAAGACACTTGCGACAGGTCAGCTCCTGTACCATAGGCATATCATTCTTAGGTACACCACATCATGGAGCGGATCTTGCAGCGTGGGCCAAATTTGGAACAACTATTGCAAGGATAATCAAATACCCAAATTTCGATATTGTATCTGTTCTTCGACCCGGATCAGAAATGCTTGCCAGAGTTCAAGATGGGTTTCATGGTCTGTTGAGAATGCGTGTAAACGAAGGTTCAGAAATAGCCATTACCTGTTTCTTTGAGGAGCTTCCGCTTCCTGTTGTTGGCAAAGTAAATATGACTACAAGTGCACTACTTTAAAATTGTGTTAATTATGTTCAGGTCGTTGAAATGGATTCCGCGATCATCCCTGGATATGCAAACTATGGAATACGTGCTAATCACATGGCAAGTGATATCTTTCGTTGCCTATATAATCAAGCTGACAGTTCAGGATATGACCAAATTCGGCAGCAGAGATGATGATGGATATGAGTCAATTCTAGGAGAGTTGAGGAGATGGGTGAAAGGACTGCAACCTACGCATGGTATTGTTCCCATTTTAACTGTACGATCTTGAATTCCAATCAACATACATTTTCTATAGAACCGTGATTGCAGCCTTTATGATTAAAACTTGAAAAGATGTACTATGTCACTGCTACATGAATCAAGTGTATAAACAAGCTTGCTGAGATTAAGAAGTTCTACTTATGAGGAGAAATAATGCTAATCTCATACATGTAGATTCTTTGAAAATGGCGAAACCTCTGTTCTTAGTACCATTCAACAAAGATGCTATGTTTGTGGATCGCATTCAGGTTTTCAAGAATATCAACGAGCAAATCAAAGCTCATCATCGCATTTCATTAGCAGGGATCGGTGGTGCTGGGTAAGCTGGTTTCTAAAATGTGTATATAACCTGTTGCTAAAACTTGCTTAGAAAATCACAGATTGCTATTGAATACTGTTATCGATATCGGAATCTTCACCCCAATAAGCATATTGTCTGGGTTCATGCTAGTACAAGACAACGGCTTAAGCAAGCATACAGGGATATAGCAAGAAGACTTGAACTTCCTGGGTGGAATGCCCCTGCAGTTGATACGCTTCTATTGGTCTCTGAATGGTTCAATGACAATGAACAATGGTTGATGGTGTTGGACAACGCTGATGATCCAGATACATTCTTTGCAAAGCCAACATCAACTATCACTGATCTTGAGCAGACAAGGCCTCTTTCACATTATTTACCTCAAAACTCACGGGGTTTGATGTTGATCACCACAAGAGATAAACGTATGAGCGAAAGACTGGCGGGTAGACACGCATCTATCATGGTACCACTCATGACTTCTTTAGAGGCACAGGAACTATTGCGATCTCAATCTGAACAACCTGATACCTGGAATGACAAAGACTCAAGAACGCTCCTTGATGCTTTAGAATATATACCACTCGCAATCACGCAAGCAGCCGCCTTCCTCAGCCAGAATAACTGTAGTCTCGCAGAGTACCTTGATATGTTCCACACCAATGATTCTGAGGTACAAGACTTGTTAAGTGAGGATCTTGGGGACCTCAGAAGGGATTCGGAAAGCCAGAACTCTGTTATCAGAACCTGGAAGCTATCCTTTGATCTTATAAGCAAACAGAAGTCCCGTGCCGCGGAGATGCTATCACTTATGGCGGTCTTAGATCGGCAGGGGATTTCAAAGAATCTTTTAAAAAATGATACCGACCGCAATGTTGATGTAATGACGGCATTAGGAACTTTACAAGCGTTCTCACTTATCAGTGTTGAAGATAATGGAGCGAGCTATCAATTGCATCGACTGGTGCAGCTGGCCACTCAAAAATGGCTGGAGATGGAGGGCACGAAAGAAAAGTGGCAAGAACAAGCCTTGCTAAAGGTTGCAGAAAACTTCCCAAGTGGTGTTTTTGAAACCTGGACCGCATGTGAAACTCTCTTGCCTCACGCAGAAACCGTGATTCAATACAGAAATATAAAGAAGATGCGTTCAGAGCAATATTCCTATCTTTTACAAAACATAGCTTACTTTGATATGCTGCAAGGACGATTTGAAATTGCCTGTACAAGAAGTATAGCTGCTTTTGAGATGAAACAGAAAATCTTTGGGTTAGAGCATCCAGACACGCTGATCAGCATGGCCAACCTGGCAGCCACGTACGGGAAACAGGGGCGGTGGGACGAGGCAGAGGAGCTGCAGATGCAAGTGATGGAGACGAGTCTAAGGGTGCTGAAAGCAGAGCATCCACACACGCTGACCAGCATGGCCAGCCTTGCAGCCACGTACGGGAATCAGGGGCGGTGGGACGAGGCAGAGGAGCTGGAGGTGCAAGTGATGGAGACGAGAGTAAGGGTGCTGAAAGCAGAGCATCCAGACACGCTGATCAGCATGGCCAACCTGGCAGCCACGTACGGGAAACAGGGGCGGTGGGACGAGGCAGAGAAGCTGGAGGTGCAAGTGATAGAGACGATGGTAAGGGTGCTGAAAGCAGAGCATCCAGACACGCTGAGCAGCATGGCCAATCTGGCAATCACGTACTGGAATCAGAGGCGGTGGGACGAGGCAGAGGAGCTGGAGGTGCAAGTGATGGAGACGAGGGTAAGGGTGCTGAAAGCAGAGCATCCAGACACGCTAACCAGCATGGACAACCTAGCACATACCTACAACTCTCAAGGTCGTCACAGCGAAGCCATTGCATTGATGAAAAGAGTCGTTGAATTACGCGCAAAGAGTAAGCCAAATCATCCAGATACACTTGTCTCAACCCGTCGGTTGAGAGAATGGTCAGGCACTTGAGGTCGACCTCTTTGTACCAAGGAATTCTTTTGCATCAACCCTGTCAACAGCAATAGCTTTGCGACTTGATTGAGGACACCCTGTGCTGAGAAGCGATTGTATTCAGCACATTTTTGCATAATGACTTTGTCTGCAAATCAGATAACATTTCAATACAAGTACGGCACAATTAAACAAGATGAATGTATTAATCTCATCTTTGTCTGCAAACTTCACAACACAGCGCTGGCCACAAAAGAGCCTCTCAACATTAAAAGATTGAAGTGTCTGTAATCTGCTGTCTTTTTCACAATGCAGAATTCTCGTTACGATTTCGCTTGAAATATGATTCAAAAAGCTTTGAACTAGACCACAGCGAATGACTGAAATGATAAATTTCATGTCAGCGACAATACTGTTGATGCAGGAAAGCCTCTAGCATCATTACAAAAATGAATCGTCGTTGATGTAGATGAACAAGCCATGCACAGATGACATCAGCAGTACTATTGAAAATGGGTTGCAAGCTTGAGGGAAGGAAGAATGAGAACTTGTAGTGACAAATTACAAAACCTGGGAACAGATGCTCAGATAGAATCAAGGACATATATACCTTCATCTTAAACAAAGCAGCTATAGATCACCTACAGCGATGTGAGCGTGCCGGTCTGCCCCGCTTGCGTCTAGGCTGCACATGATGGCCTCGGCCTCAAAAGCCCCCAGTAATTCCTGTGTGTTCACAAGCTCGCGTCCGGGGAGCCATGTATCGTTCCAGCGCACCTTGTAGTCATAGCCCCTTTCCGTCCATCTCCTGTCAAGAATCTTTTTGATTTCCCATTCCTCCTCTTCATCCTGTGCTGAACCTCCTTGGCCTGAAGGCTGCTGAGGAGGTAGTGGGATGGCGGTGATAGCACTGGAAGGACCCATGGCCGCTGCTACTCCGTGATCGTCTCTGTGGACGCCTGCTCATGTCGGTGCTGGAGTAGAGCGGTGCTGAGAGAGGTTGAGGGATCAAAAGGTGCAGTGCTAGGTTCAGCGATGCTATCAAAATTCAAGCAACCGTGCGTCTTTGCCCCTTCGAACAGGATCTGTGGAGCTGTGCAGTATCAAGTTCAAACTCAATGCTCGTGGCTCTGGTAGAAGCGCTAGCTTCGAAAGGAAACCGGCTAAGATAAGATGAGATACGATGAAGTGAGCATCTGAGCGCTTCGAAAAACTAACTGATAAATCATCGGTAAATAATATGAGAGAGAGGGTGGAAAACGAACGATATGAGATGAGTATGGGAAGATGTGAAAGAAAAAGAAAAAAAAAGCCGAGTGGAAGTGCGGGGTGACAAAGATCAAACAAACGTCGTCTAGAAAACAAAGCGCAGAATGTCCCCCCCGGGGGAAGGAGAAGAAGAAGAAGAAGAAGAAGAAGAAGAGGGGAGAGGGGAGGAGGGAAGAGGGAAGAGGGGAAGAGGGGAGGAGGGGGAACACGCCAACGTTCACTTAAGTATTCCCTTTTGCTAGATTACTGTTGAAAAAGAAGAAAAAGAAGAAAAAGAAGAAAAGGAATTACGCGTTTCGTAATCTGGAAAAATGATTGCTCGGATCCGATGGTCTATAGTAACAAAACTCAGTGGTCGTAACTGTCGAAAACCGCTTTGTTCTAATTCGAGAACCACTCTCACGTCGTCTCCTTGATCAAAGACAAGCAAGCGGGCGCAAGAAAAACTTTCGTCTCTCGTGCCATTGAGCAAAGGTTATAAATTTGCGCATCTGTTGCTATATACTATTCAATAATCATCTTTTCTATCCACTCCGTCTATATCTTTGATGATATCTATTGGGGCCCCCCTTTTTCGCCCCCTGGACTCTTTATCCCCCGGACCCCCGAAACCCACCACGCGCTGCGACGGCGAAGGAAACAGATTGCCATCTTCGCCATTCTTAGCTTGGCCTTCAACCCATAATTTAGTCCCTGGCGGATTCCCCATCAGTTTGGAAAGTTGATTGACTGCTACCACTCTCAGGATGGGTCTTGAGAGACTGCCCGTAGGTTCTGTCATCCTCGTTTGCATTCCCTCTTTCACGGCATACCGCGTCTATCAATCACTTCCTTTCAACGGTCGACCTTTATATATATCCCTAACCAACCTTCACCGACCAAGCTCTGGTAAGAGATAGTACCGTAAGCATGCCATTTGCGAGACGCGGGGAGATGGCCAAAACGATGGAGCAGCCGCTGCCTGGTGCCACTGGTTCGATGGCGATGATCCAGAACATGCAGTGACATATATTTAGTAGTTATGCCAACCCACGATTAAAGGGTGGAAGTGAAGATCCTTGAATCCGCCTGCATGGAGATTTAGGCTTTTTGTAAGAAGCTCTTCCCAGCACAGTTCTTCTGAATGTGCCACATTTGCTTTGCCGACCTTGATTTAGGCTTTGTGTAAGAAGCTCTTCCCAGCACAGTTCTTCTGAATATGCCACATTTGCTTTGCCGACCTTGATCTAGGCTTTGTGTAAGAAGCTCTTCCCAGCACAGTTCTTCTGAATATGCCACATTTCCTTTGCCGACCTTGATCTGAATTATTGCAAGTGGGAAAGAGATGGATGTCCAGAGGAAGAGGTCCTGGAATGCGTCGCCACCACTACAATGCGACAGCACGCTGTCTGAGGTATATAGTAGTCCGGCAAGAGAGTACAGTCGAGCTTTCACGACTCGAAACTTGCACGCCATAATGTTGTTGATCTTTTCAAGCTCTCTGAAATCCCCCGAATCGATCTCTGGTTTTAGATCTTGTACCCTGTTGCGAAGCTCGTCCGTCCTTCTTGAAGCTTCTATTTTTTGAGCTTCTCATCAGCTCTGCTATCTTAGGTCCGAATTTTTCTGTTACTCGCGCTGAATCTTTAAGGCTTTTTGAGCCGATTCAAGCTTTTCCTTTTGTGTCTTATCGAATCATGTTCTCTATTGATTCTTCAGAACGTTTCCCCGAACCCGCTTTCACGTCTCGACATCTTAAGCTGGGCCAACCCTTCCCCCTTCTGCTTCTTCAACGAATCATGTTCTCCTTTGATTCTTCAGAACGTTTTCCCGAATCCCTCTTTCAAGTCCCTGCATTGGTCACGAGACTGGCGAAGGAGCATTGCTGTATCGCTATCGTCACCAGGAGCTCTATCAACGGATGAGGCTCGAACACCCAAATCATGGTCGGCACGGCGAGTTGGCGGAGCTGATGATCGATTTCCAAGTGCTTCGCTGACTCAACTATCGGTCAAAGCATTACCTGGATTGCTAGCTGCTTGAGGTGCTAAACTCCCTCAAGCGCGCAGGAAGTTCTAGTGTCTGGAGGAACAACCAGCAAATGCTCTCCTTTATTAAAGCCGAGCTTTGCCTTCGATACGGTATATGGCAATGCCGTGAACAACTGCTTCGGTAGTACAGTCTGGTCTCAGCTCTTTGACCAAAGCCTTGTAGTCGATTTGAAACCACGGATAGTGAGCAGTTCTTTATATAGTATTCAGTGCGACGGAGATCGTGAAACTCTGAGCATGATCCGCAGCCCTTGCACCGTAGTTGGCTATATATATCAATGCAGGGCAGATTTCCCCCCCTCCAACTCCTCTTTTACCTTCTCCTCAAGCTCCTTCTTCTGCTCTTCCATCTCACCCTAGTTGCTCGATGACTTGGATTCCAGCGGACACATTATTTAGGATTTGCCCCAAGAAGTGATCATACCCACGTGCACAGTTTCCATCACATTAACCGTGACAGGACGCACTTTTTGTGGACCTTCCAATCTAAGACAAATGAGTATAATGCACACAAAGGAACTGACGAGCCGTAGCGTGGTGAATTTTATCGTCCGCTAGACAGAAGTTGAGTTGTCCAGTAAGATACCTCGTTCCGAGCTAATCCACCTTTCAATAAGGGCGCTTCCTGTTTGAAAGCAAAACCAGAAGAAATTTGGGCAAAATGTTCTTATTCCTCTTCTTAGTAGTTGTTCACTGCCTAGTGCTGTTTGGCCGACTTAGGCCTCGACACACTCTGACGTCGCTAGTAGTCGATGTACTCTTCTCAGGCCTGAAAGAATTCTTGAGATTGATCAAGCTAAATTCACACAACCTTGTCGGTTATTCCCAGCTTGGCGAGCCAACCCTCGGCTCATCAACTTATCTCATCCATATGGCTTTGTCCGTGGTCTGACAGGTTCCCCGAAGTAACCCGATGGCCACTGCATCCTAAGGAGCTTTTGAAGAGCCTTAATGGGACCTTGTATGCTTAAGTCGCCATATAACGAATGATCGGCTCGATATCGTAATGGCATTCGACGCAATACTGGCAACATCTCTGTAGAAATGAAAGGAATAGAAAGCCGCTGAATCGATGGCAGAACGAACACTCTGCCTTCAATTTCACTCTCATGCAGAACAAGATCCCTTAAAAGAGCGTATTGGGAGAATCTCTGAGACCGCTGTTATCTCCCAACGTAAATGAGTCGTCAAGATCAACGAATGGAAATCATGATAGAACCTCTGAAGCCGTCGTTACTTTTCGTACGTACTTTGACATGCTATGAATCTGCGCTTGAGCATCGTAGTTCACCATCTTTAGGAAGCTGCATATTGACACTAGCAAGTTTCGAGTATTGGATGATGAGCCGCGTGAAGCTGTTGTCAGGTTACTGTGTCAAGTATAGGACTTTCTGGGCATCTGAAGTGGACAAGGCCGTGATTGCTTGAACCCTGGGTTTCAGGGGTGGGCCGGTCGGTTTGATGGTGCAACAAAAACCTGCAGAATCTCCGGAGCGGAATGTACTTGTCTCAAGCTGGATGAGTTCTCTAGGTTGGTAAAAGAGGGTACCGGCAGAATCCCTGGAGCCGCTGTCACTGTTCGCACGTACTCTGATAAGGTATAAATTAGTGCTTGAGCATCGTGCTTCACCATCTGCAGTTTTCAGGTCCGAATAATCGCGTTTCAACACGATCATACCGAGTGCCTCGATGGGTAGCTTGTCGAATGGCATCAGAGACGTCCAAAGCTGTGGGTTGCGAACAGGAGGTCCAAAAACACTGCAGATATATATACGAGTGAGCGATATCCTTATCAATAAGAAACTGGTTCGAACTCCACTGGGATGGTCGGAGCCAACGCAGCAAGGTATGATACATGTAGCGTGAATACACCAAGGAATCGGTGGTTTGTTGTTTCGAAAACCATCACCTCGAGATTATATAGCGGCCCACTGCCACCACGGTAAACATTGTCTCTTTGTCCACTCGCCAAACCCCACCCGCCTGAGCTCTCTTCCTTAGTCGAGGCTCTCAAGCGTTACATTGTATCTCTGATAGAAGGCAAACGAGCCGTGCGCCTCTCGTTTCGGATCAATACCCGGATGTGGCTCTGCGATCGATACCATTCCGGTGCCTAGTGATACCAATCCGGCGCTTGTGACCTTCTAATGACGCTCGATTTGAAGTTAGGAAGTGACGTTGCTGCGCGAGAAAGCCATAGAAGACAGGAGCGCTGAGCGGGAAGTGACTTTCATCGGCCGTGGTGTAAGTGTTCATGACATCTGAGTATTTACCAAGTTTCGCATTACACTGTGCTTAAACCGGCAAACAAGCTCACGCTCGTCATCCACGGCTTCAATGCTGTCTTGTGGGGTCTTCTCCCGACACAAGTCAGATTATGAGCGGTTCGTCAGCCGAATCTGTCGCCGCCGGCGGACATCGCTCATGGATCTGAATTCCGTGTTCTGGACTTCATAACGTCTTTCATCGTCCCCGTGACCCAAACAATAGACTGAGCGTAGCTTGACCGATAGGCTTCCGGCTGTCTTTCCGCCGTGATTTATGATGTCAACGAAATAACTTCTGTGTGACTAGCAACAGAAAGTAAGAATCTTCGGAGAGTCGTAACTTTCTTCGCTCTCCTACGTCACCAGCCAGCGAAGAGATCTACTTTGTGACGGAGTGTGGCTGTGGGAATTTCTTGGTGTAAGAATCGGTGTTCAGATCTACTACTGAACAACTCTTTCGAACCTTTACGACAAGTGGTCCAGTCTTGGGCCGCCTCACCCTCATGATGGATGGAGAAGAACACTGAGCGAGCTATGACTTTCTTCAATTCCTGTGGTCAAGCAAATTCTGGAGCGGCTTTAAGTAATCAGCTAAAGAAGGGCAAGAACCCTGAGCGGGCAGTGATTTTCATGACTGCGCTGATGACGTTGGCGAGGTTAAGGTACGTCGCGGCTCCGCGTAATGATGAGAGGTCAAGCCCGTCCCAGATATAGTAGATTGGCCGTTCGTTAGGTCGATCACAGTATTGTCTCGTAATTGTGCCTGGCTTGCGGCAGCAGAAGCGGATTTCTTGGCTCTTACTGCGGCAAGCTTCTCTTCAGCTCCTCGATTTCGCGCTGTTATCACAGATAAGGAGTTCAGATACCCAGCTCAACGGAGTTTGGGACGTTACGACTATAGATTCCGTAATTGCATCACGACCAAGCCGCAATATGAGGAATTTGAGTATGTGACAAACTCAATGCCCGATTCGTATACTGGCATGGTCCTTGGAGAGCATTCTCTCCAGCTTGGGATGTTCCAGCCTTTTGACGTGCTATTCTTGTCTTTGGGAGCCTCACCAATAGTAAGTTTTCGGGTCCACATCTTCATATTCCTCCTTCCACTCGTATTCGATAGCCTCACGCTCTTCGCGAGTGCCGGCGTTGTACGATTCATAGTCGTACTTCCGAGGCTCACTCCAGGCGTGTTCATGGGATCGCTGGTTTGCTGCCTCGTCCCTGATCGTTACATTTGTAATAATCTGGGCCATCCTAGTCAAGACCGCTTTATTCACTTCCGCTACTCGATTCAGAGACGCTCACGGGATCGCTGGTTCACAGCCTCACTCCTCAATAGTGAAATCGGCCATATAGTCTATGACTCCAGTCAAGACGCCGTTATCATGGAAGCATGTTTTGGAACTATCATGGCGTCGATAGTTTGTGAACCTGCTCCATCAGGCAGGGCAGCGCCATACGGCAAGACAACGCAGGATCCGCTTGGGTATCATCCGCCCTATATACCAGACAACCATGGCAAGTGAGCTGGCAAACATGCAGACTCCAGTATATATAACCACGCCTTTGTACCTGCCGATAGCGTATTGTCGTGCGGCAGCAGCTTGCGTTGTTAGAAGAGAACTGATCGGTCCTGCAAGCACATTTCCTACGCCTTTTAGGAATGTAAAAACACCGAACGTGGTCAAGGCAATAGTTGGGTCATCATCGTCCAGAAAGGTTCCTATCCTGGCCCACAAGACGACGTATCCTCCGCCGAAAAAGCCGTATAGAAGCGATAATATGATCAAGGGAGGAAGAGAGTGAGCCAGACCCCAAAGCGTAAGTGTGGCGAGGGCGGAGATGAGGGGCGAACCGAAGAGCTGACCTTGTATGGGGATTCGACTGTCAGAGAATTTGGTCTACGTCCCTGGACGCGCCTTTTTCCTTGTCGAGTGTAGAATCTCGGTGGGATCGTGAAAGACGACTGCGTGCAGGTAGGTCTCGCAGCTCGGTTGTGTCTGTGGCAGTGAACATTGGTGCTTGTGCTTTTCATAAGCCGCTTCAGCTGTTTCCATACAGAGACACCACGTGGTCTTCGTACTACTGTTCAAGTTCGTGCCAGCTTCTTCAATCCCGGGTCCTTCGACTTTGGCTGCTAGACCTTTCACGCTGGTCTTGGTCTACTTCCCTTCTTGTCTGAGCAAAGGAGTCCGGGGACTATTGCGCTTGGAACGGCGTATCGTTCACTGACACCCGAACCAATCGTTCGCCAATGCCAGTTCCGATCTTACATGATGTAGGTTTCTTCAACAGCTGATTAGGTTTATTTCTTCAAGCTCCCCACTACCATGGACTATTTCCGTCAAACCCTGTGATGAGTTGTTTGTTCCTCGTCTATGATCGACCCACATCTGGTCCCTTCAGTACCTTCGAGTACTTCATGGGGAGTGTTGCGAGAAGAAGCTTTCGGTGAGTCATTGCTAGTAATCATACGTCGAGCTGCATGCGAAGATTCTCTTGGTACCGGCTGACTATGACGTCAGCCCTTCTTCCGAAATTTCCAGACTTATGAAGATACTGACCTATATATATAATAGTATAGGTGGTACCGTTCTTCGTTGCGTCCTGTGGAATTTGCTCTTGATATAAAGCTCTCTGAAACTCCAGATATGGGTGCACCTTTCCGACCGGCAAACAATGTTTGTGCACTATGTCACGAACCTCCAAAGCCAGGACCTCGAAGGGACAGTGTGATTGACTTCCTCAAGCCAAGCACTGTGGTGCGAATACAGTCTTGTGCCGGCTGATAATGACATCCAGCATGTTTGAAGCTGACGGACCATCGAATGTCTATATTTATAGGTGATAAAATATTATATTTGTGTGCTTAGGAAAGAGCTCCAAGGCCAGTCGTTGGCAGAATTCAAGATAGGTACCAAAGCCAGAAGCTTTAAGAGGTAGAGTTGATGACTTGGCCCAGAGCCTCTTTGATCACCAGTAATGCTTGGTCAAGATTGTATGGTAAAGAAAGACATCCTTGAGCAAAGTGATAAGGATGTCCTCATCATCCTCATCATCGAAGACCTTTGACTGTGTTTGATGATATATAAACTGGCTGATGAAATATATGAGAGAGATGATGGAGGAAGAAAGAGGAAGGTCTGAGTTCGAGCGGTTTAAATATCTACGAATGACCCTGGGGTGAAGCTATTCACGGATATCCCGCAGTGTCGCACTCTATTCTCTCGGCAGATCGACCTATTAAGGCAATGTGACGGCCGTACCCCGCATCTTCACTGACTACTACGAGTGGATGTGTTGGTGTAAGAGTCAGATTTCAGAGTTATGGAAGATGTTGATGCTGAATGAATTGTTGTTATGGCCGAGGTATGGCCGACGATCACGTGCGTGCAGTCTCGGCTTGGTTGTGGGGATTCATGGCCTAGGACAGGAAAGATCTCGATTGAAGGGAGGAACAGCTTCCAAGAGGACCTATGGATGATCTCACGAGATGTTCCACCAGGACTGTGTGTGTGGCTTTACCTGTGGTTCATCGGATCTGTGGTTTGAAGTCTGGGGGGGGCATCCCTTGGTGCCCCCGCAGACATAAATCTAGTTGGTGGAAGCAAAACCGATGGCCCGAGTCCGAATGAAAAAATCAGAGCTGCTACTGCCAGCTGTTATATGCCAACTTAGTAGTACTCTCAACCTGTATTCAAAGCTCCTCCAGCCAACATAGTTCCCAACATCTGGAACCATCAAAGCACCCTCCGACTGTGCCATGGACCATGACTTAAGCCCGAACGGCACACCGCAGCTGCTTCTGCCAACTGGTATACTATTCTTAGACACCTGTCTTCAGGCCCCAATCAAGCAACCCCGGCCAACCTTGGATTTCCGTATCGAGGGAGCCCAGGACTCGCATTAAAACTTTCCAAGCTCCCTCGAAAACGGGTCATGAGAGAGTAAATTTGAACGCCTAGTGGCCGACTATTGATTTTCCGCGTCATTCTACGCCTACCCACATGTACTTGAGGCCCTGCCATGCCTACCAAGCACTCTCGACCGACCTTGCCCTCCATCATCAGAAACCCCTCGAAGACCGCTCCAAGATGTCAAGAACTCCCTCATATCAGACAGAAGAGGCCACTTAAGCCCGAACGGATGCCTCAACCTTCTACTAGCCCTCCATCGGACACTATCTTAATACTACTCCTGCCAATCTATACATCCAGGCCCTAAAGCACCCCCAGACGACCCTCTAAGCCAGCAGAAGCCCCAGCAATCGCTTCTAACGTTCAAGAGGCCCCTGCAACCGGATTACAGGGAAGGATCTGAGCCTGAAACAAAGCCTCAAACATCTACCGTCTAACTGACATTCTTCGACCCACATCGGTCCCACCCGCTTCTCCATCTAGGCCCTCCTAAGATAATCCTACTGCCACTCATCTATTGAGCCCCGACGTCCGGCTCCCATCAAACATGCCGGACAATCGATCGGCAAATCGTCCTGGCCACGATCAGACAGAGCGGACTTGAATTTCCGCTGCTCGAGCCGAGGGTCTATTCTTCCGCTACGAGGGACACCCTCCTGCGAGAATCGATTCGTTCGTTTCTTCTCGTCCAACACGAATAAAACGCTCTTTACCTGCTCTCGAAGAGTAGGAGGAGTTTTTACCCTCTGGACAAGGCAGACCCGGAGAGCAGCGGCTGGGAGACGATTCGACGCCTTTAATGAGCTAAAAAGGCCGTAGGCAAACGCAGAAAATCCCGAAACCGCCTAAACCCTCGAAGACTCCCTCCGGATTCCGAGCGACTTAAGACTCTAGGTTGGATGTGTGGGCGACGACGCTCCCTGGCTGAATGCTGGCCAACAACATCCAGACAGCCGAGCGCCATACGCCATATCTTCACATCCCCTGCTGCTTCACGGACAGGCTACGCTCAAGCTTCCGGATCAGACTCAGAGTTTAGGACAAAGGGGCCCCAGAGCTAGAGGCTGACTTATGTATGAGGGATTCAAAGCATGGCTACAGTAAAAAACAGGCGGGAAAAGGAGGGGATGCTGAAGGATCGATATTTGGTGATATTGGGAGCTATTTGAATGTTAAAAACAGGCAACATTAGGGAACGCTAGATGACACCATCAATCCAGAGCCTTAAGCTACTCGCACCGAATACTATAGCTACAGAAAAGTAGCAATACATAACCTCCTCCACCAACCCTGCACAATCACACCCCCCCCCCTTTCCGAACAACACCACTGCACCCCAACCTACATAAATCACCTGCTCCCCAACCCAACCCAAACCATACCATACCAACCCACCACCTCCACTAAAACCCTCCCGTACACACACCCAAGCACATCCAGCTACTGCACAACCCCTCCCAACCAAGAAAATATCCAACCGCCCCAATTTTTCTTTAAATCAATTCCAGCTCGAGGAGCAACCAAGCCCGCTCCAGTAGAACTTCTATTTCGTAGATTGGCAAGTAGCGCGGCGTACAGTACATATCACTTCAGGGATGGTTCTACATACAGATGTAAAAGGAGACCTGCTATGTACTTCAACAAAGAATTTTAAAAAAAAGTCCGCCGGCTTCTTTTTTTTAAGAATGCAAACCGGATTCGTAACTCCCTATGAAAGAAAAAGCTAATTATCTGATAAAACAAAACCTATGCTATGCAAATGCGCAGGAAACGAGTTGTTTGCTTGCATGCGGCATTTGAGACGGATGATACCGTTTGTGCTAGAATGTCAATCCCAACTCGCCTGCTCTCCCAGCCCCCCCCCCCCCCCCCCCCGGGCCCAAAAATCCCCGCGATCCCCTCCAAAGTCCCTCACCTCCCCACCCCCCTCCTCACATCCAACGCCCTCGGCACCACCTCCTTCTCCTTCCCCTTCTTCTCCCCCCTCCCCCCCCCATCCCCCACCCCCACACTCCCCCCCTCACTCATCACAAGCGCCCACCCCCTCCCCACCAACCCCTGCTCCCTCAGCCTCTGCTCGCGCCTTGCAAACTCCGCCGCAAACGCCGCGTTCGTCGGCAAGGCGCTCATCTCGGAGCCTGCCACCGACGAGGAGGCGCCTGGGATCGGCGAGGCTGCGAGCGAGGACCCGGGGAAGAAAAAGGTGCCGTCGCCGCGGGCGGTCGCGTCGAGTTGCTCTGCGGATAGGCTGCGGACGTAGGTGGCCAGGGCGAGTTCGGAGGCGGTGGAGGGGAGGCGGTGGGTGAGGCCGGTGGAGCCGGTGCCGGCGGGGGCGGAGATGGAGGGGAGGGTGGGGGGCCGGTTGGGGTTGCGGAGCGGGGGGGTTGGGGGGCGGGATTTGGGGTGGGTTTGGTTGGTGGGGGGTGGGTTTGGACGGGGTTGCGGTTTCTTTTGACGGAGTTGTGGTGGGGTTGGACGAGATAGAGGCGGACTTGGGCGAGAGCGAGGGGGAGTTGGAGGACGGCGCGGCTCGGAGGGTTGAAGGGTGGTTTTGATGGGGTTTGAGGGCGTGTGGATTAGAACTGGGGTGGCGAGTGGGCGTTGGTCGAGGTATGAGAATGGGGATGTAGCTGGGATGGCTGCTGATGATGTGTCCGGTGGATCTTGCGTTGGGGAGGGACTCCGGACGAAGCGCCAGATCCAGTACGTTGCATAGACCGTTATGGAGAAGAGGGCTAGAAGGAGAACAAGTGTGACGATAAATCCTGACATGGGGACTGTGCCGGACCGGCGATAGATGGACGGCATTTGGTGCTTAAGCACTGCGTGCGTTGAGATGGTGTTTTGTCGTTACCCACACGAAACCGATGGAGGCGATGGACTCTGGTCTTGTTGACGGTCTTGAGATACGTGTAATAGGTTCGAAAAACCATGATGAGAGTAACTTGGGGGAGTCACGAGGCATAATCAGTGGACTACCGTGAATATTCAGTAGCATTCAGAACCAGGCACTGCGATGAATGACGCTGTAAAGTCGCATGAATATCTGTAAGGGAATCATATAAGATGAACAAGCGGTGAGATGTGAAGTTAGATCACACGAGATGATCGGCGATAACACAAGAAGCAATGGAAATGTGAAATTTCGGGCTACCCATCTAGTGAAGACCTGGGTTGGTGAAGGTGCAGTATGTAGAATGAAGTTCGTGGATAGCGTATTGAATGTATGTGGAAATTATTTTTGATAATACGTTAGGTGTCAGAACCATTAAACACTCTTCCAATCCTTCGCAATTATCTGAACGAAATCCTCAGTAGTACTGTGAAAACGTACCTAGCTATCCGTAAAAACTAGGCCAAATAAGGGTATCATGCTGACTTAGTCCTTTCCTTAGGAACTTCCGGTCGATCTTTGTCCAGCAGCCCGCTGCTGCCACTTGACGAATGCAATTTAGCCTCAGGCATTTCCGCACTGGAGGCTTGTTCTGATGACCTTGCTTCCGATTTCTTCTTCAGCTCCTTCTCCAAAGTCATGGATAGTCGCTCAAGAATCCACTCGGCCTCTTCCAATTCTCCCATCAACGGACTTCGATTGCCCAACCAACTCCATTGCCGGGCTTCTTTATCCTTGCCGTCACTTTGTCCCTGCTGAGTATCTGGTCCATTATCATCGCCCCGTGGAACCTTGACCGGTGCTTTCCGATGAGAAGCATCCGAGTTCTCGTCTTCTCCGATCAATTTGAGAAACCAAGCCCATTCTTCATAGCTATACCTTCGCGGTGGTGACTCGTTGAGATGTTTCAACACATTCCGAAACTCTTTGATGAGCAAATAATGATACTCATGGATGTCTACTCCAAGCTTGTCTCCTCGGTCCTTGGCAGCCTCGGCTTCATTAAGTTCCGTCTGCTCAATGTCACCGGCCATCCGATCGGTGGCAGCAATCTGGGCGCCACGACTCTGTTTCTCGGTATCGTCCCCACCCTTTTCAGCCAGAACGCCAGATGGCTCATTCATGAATGGCACGCGAGCCTTATCTTGGGTGAACTTGGATACTCCCTTCCTAAGCCGCTCTTTGGTACTTCGCTCCCCTGGTAGTACTGTTATATCACCGAGGTAGAGCGTAAGATCACGAACGCTTTTCACGACGGTATCACCCATGTTGCTGATCACAATGGTCAAGGTAGGGACTGCAAGTAGTGACCAGAATACGAAAAACACCTTGCCTGCATTGCTGTACGGCCTGAGATCACCATACCCGATAGTCAATAGCGTCGTGTAGGCAAAATAGAGTGCCTCGAAATATTCCCAGCCTTGATGACGCTCCGCCCTCCAAAATACGACGGCACCGATAAACCAAAGAGTAAACCACGCACCTCCGGAGATGAGTAGCGCATTCCACTTCTGTCTCCTAGAGGCTTGATCCTGGATTTTCCGCATAAGGTGAAACTCTTTCTTCCGCCTCTCGCGTTCGGACATGCCCGCCTCAATAAAGTCTTCTCTGCCAGAAAGAGGTATAAGACTTTTAGCACCGTCTTTCTCTTCCTTCCGGTACAGCTCTTGGAGTAGCTTTTCTCTTTTCTTCTCAACCATCCGTATCCCGAGTTTCTTCTTCCCACGCTCTAGTACAAGCGAGCGAATAGACCCTATAACGAGACCCAAGATGACAATACCACCGACGGCGTAGGGAAACAGCAAACTTCTTCCAAGATGCGTTCCAGGTGTGTAGTCTCCAATACCTATAGTAAGCAGCGTGAAGTTGGCAAAGTAAACTCCGTCCAAGAATTTCCATCCTTCTATTTTGGCATACACAGCACCACCTCCAACCATGTACACCATAAAACTAATGGTTTGCAACATCAAAGTCCGCTGGCTCGTCGTGAGCTTGAACTCCATGGGGTATTCGCCTCTTAACCCTCCATAAACTGTGAACATCATGAGGGTTGCAATAATAAAATATAGGGCAGCAGCTATAATGGCATAATAAAAGGCTTGGGTCAAGGCACGGTTCTCCCCAGGCGCGAGCTTCAAGCTGTACGTGGCAGTGACAATAAGTGCAATGAGGAGGAAGGACGCAATGTACCACCCGATTATGGTGATGGATTGGGCAACCTTGAATGAAAGGCGGCGCGCCATATTGAGGAGGAGGGCCATGTTGGCCGCTAGGGCCAGTATGAGGGATACAGCGTTGACAGCGACGAGCCAATGCGGATCCTTCACATTCGTACCCCTCTCCCCTTCGTTCCCACCAGGTGGTATCACTACCCTCCAATTGACTACTAAAGCACACACTGAAAAGGCACTGGCAATAGGCCCGAATGTGCCTGCGAAAAGAGGAAAGGCTGTAGAAGCAAACCACCACCGACTATGCCAGCAATTAGCATGCATGTAGTTCTGAGTAGGCGGAGATGAGCACGCACCTCGGATTCAAGAACGTCTGCTCGTCCTCATTCTCCGCCTCTCTCTCCTCGTCCTTGTCTTCTTCTATTCGGTCTGCGACCTTGCTGATTGGGTCATCAAGCCCTGGGTCGTTCATTTCGTGAATGTGTAATGCTAACTTGGTGTCAAGGCAGGAGTGCGCTTTGGAGAGATAGGATCAACTTCCTAGATCCAACAATGTAGGGAGAAGGAAGAGTGACAGTGGGCGTGTCATTCTGATCCATTGCGGAAGATCCCGTTCAGTAAAGGTAAAGGTAGCAGATGATCTGAACTTACAGCAGGGGGGATGTGGGCAAAGCAGGATTCGAGTTTGGCTAGCCGTCCCTCGAACTAAGCAACAACGAGTCTCGCTTAGTCCTAGCCAGCTTACAGTAAAATGCACCTTTCTATAATTTCTTATGCAACGTATAGTAGTACGAATGTCTTTACATTAAGAGAGATGTATAAGACTTGTTATCATGGTTGATTTTATCATGGTTGATTTTAAAAGATACTGAGAATGTGACGTGTGTATAAGTGAGAGTCTTCTTTGAGAGGAACATATGAGTCGTTGAGTGATTTAGTTTATATTAGGTTCGATACCTAACAGCGCTGGCACAATGTTGTTGTGGTTATCTTTTCTCTTTGGCAGCGCTGTTAGCCGCAGGTATTGAAAAGTTCCGTTGTTATTTGTTACCCCGAGACGTGCGTTGGTTCGAATCCCATGCTGACCCTCCACTGTGGACGCGAAGCGGAATGTTCCTCGTCCGGGGGCGGACGCCTGTTGGTTGCGGTCGAGTCGTTGAGTGATTTAGTTTATATTAGGTTCGATTCCTAACAGCGCTGGTACAATGGTGTTGTGGTTATCTTTTCTCTTTATATGTATAATGTCAACCTCTACTGAGACACGCAGAAACATCGGCAGTCAAAGTACCGTGGTAAGGCAAAGATCTGATAGGTCAAATCCCACCATAAAAATCAGATACTTCTACACCTTTTCTTGAAGAACACTACAAGACAATTTGGGGAATACTCCCGCGCTCAGCGCAAACTATGTGGAACATCCTATCTAGCCGCCATAATACATTGATCCTCTTGTGAAAATAAAAAGAGTCTCAACTACAATAGAATTGAAGTAAGGGGGTATGTAAACAGGAATGGAAACATAAGGGGGTATGAGCGCAGCGCCAAATGCAGAGCAGAACACCCGACACTCCTCTTTTTCCGTTCTTGATATCACGACCATCTTTCTTTCAGAATAGGTCCAAGCCTCTCCGTAATCACCCTCGCCACCTCTTCATCGTGTGCTCACCGACTCCTCTTCCCGCCCGCGCATCCCTCCCATTCAGCCGACTGGTCCTCCACCCCTCATACCATACCTCCCGACTTGCCTCCCTCAACTCTCCTCTCCATTCGTTGAAAACTGTCTCCTTTAGTCTGAGGAAATCGCAGTGCTCGGCGTTGTATGGGTCCGCAAAACCCCAAGGAAATTTTCTGCCAAGGACGTCCGGCTCGTATAAATCCGGCGAAATGACGGAGAGTGGAAGGAAAGGGGTTTCAGTTGCGGAACGTGGTTCCAAAGAGGATGTTGTGGGGCCTACGGAGTCGGCTGCTTTTACAGTTGGCTTGGCAAGGTCAAAGTCGGTGGCGGAGAATTGGCTAGTATTAGTAGACGAAGGCGACTCCAATTGAGAGGTGTTCGATAAATTTGCATCGGACAGTTTCCGCGACACGCCTGGACGTTCTTGGTATGCAGCCGCGATATCTTCGTCTTGCTCGTTCAGTTGGTGGGGATCAGATGAGCTGTCTGCTTCGCCATCGTCTAGCCCCAGCGCCTCCAGGGTGTCTAGACCTGCTTTCTTAAATGACGCCCATACCGTACGTTTCAGATGCGCCATGTGGGCTGAGGTAATGGTATCTGCTTTAGAGATCACGGGTACGACGGTTGTCTTACCCTGCAGTGCCCGCAGGACCTGGAGGTCGAGGTTTTCATCCAGGCCATCCAGAGCGAGTGAGGAACGGGTGTCAAGAAAAGAGTTTCCATTCTTGATAGCACCCTTTGATGTGTTTAGTTTCTTTGCGCCAGCAATGTTCGCGTCTAGTCGTGCTGGGTCGAGGACGAGGAACACACAGTGGATGTGGGTATCACGAACCCCAGGGGCACGGACAACTTTGTTCTCCTCCGCAAATGTGTCTTCAAATTTGCTCTCGAGGAATGATGACATTTCCCGAAGCTGTAAATCAACGATGTTGGTCTCCAGACCTTGAGAATCCCAAAGGGTCAACCCGATTCGCTCGCCTTCAACCTCAGTCTCAAGATAGTGTGAAGTGAAGTTCGGGAAAGACTTCCCAGAGGAAGGTGTGCGTATGTCGAAGGAGTCGTCTTGCATTTGAGGCCGCTGCTTGCCGACTGGGAGAGCGAGTGATGTGCGGAGGAAATTGAGGAAAGAGGTCTTGCCAGAACTGCGAGCGCCAGTTACAAGTATACTACATCACGATCAGTTTGGTGCTAAGGAATACTTCACGCATCATTGCTTACTTGAAAGGAGTAGGATCCTTCCTTCTTCTTAGCCTCCGAGGGGTGTTGATCCCACTAACCATACTGCTCGCATAGCTGTACCGGCCACGGTTTGTCATACTCTCAGTTCTAGCATACGGATCCACCTGACCTGACTGTGATTCTGGTGGCACAGGTGGGATTGGTACATCGTAGTATCGTGGTGAACTGGATGTATCCATTGAATCCCTCAAAACTGATTTGTCCCGACCAAACTTCCCCATTCTGTTCGATACGATAGCAACACTGTCTGGTCGTGCGTCCTCCCCACCAAACGTCTGAAGTTGTGGGGCTAGGGTGAGGTCCGGAATCATTGGAGCTTGGCCTGGTATTTGCTCCCTTTGCATCTCTTGCTCCCTAGCGAGTATCCTTTGCTTCTTGCTCAACTTTCCACCGGAGACACTTCTTACTGACGAGACTCTGTCCCCCGATTTAGAACGCCGAAGGAAGCTAAACGAGCCACGGCGGCGAGGATACGGCTGCCCGTCCTTGTTTTCGTCAATGGGTTGAAGTGGACCATCTCCGTTGCTTGGTGTCCGAGTGCGAGGGTCGGAAGGAGAAGCCATGTTGAACGGAAACCGCGAGCGGAGCTATGTTTGATGGTAGTCGCGGGTTCTACACCCTAGGGAAGCAGCAGCCGAAATGTTTCAATCTGGTCAGAGTGTTGGAATCAAGGCCTGCCAAGATGCTTTTGTTAGTCCAGCAAGTGCTTTCGGTTGCTGAATATCTGTGTTGTACTACCAATGTGGATCTACCTATCCAAGCAGCTTCGCAGTAATCCAGGCCGGCTTTTGCTCCCAGACGGAGCCTCACGTTATCGATCTCCTAGCTTGCCGATATCTTGCAACACTCAGATGCAAACTCGAAACAAAGTTGCCTCTTTGACGCGAAACACGACAAAGCGATCGGTTTTGGCGCGTTGCACACCAATCTTTCGCACAGGATTTTGCTTCAAAATCGCATCGGCGCTCTTTGCTAGCTACGGCCCCAAAGCTCTCACCTCGAAGGTGCCAAATAGAATTCGGCGAAAAAGGAACGAGATTTCCTAAGACCCCGATTGTCACTCCTGCAATGATCCGCACGGACAGTAGCTCAGGGGTGCCAATCTACGTGAATCCTAGGGTACATGCATGTAGTGAGTTGCGCGCGAAACTATGAGTTCGGGGTGTACTTTTGCGCGTATGTTCCCGAACCGACCATGCGTGAAGGCACAGGTATTGAAGCAATTAAGCAGCAAGTTCGCATTGCTACGGGGTGTATGTATTGTGATTCTTGATGATTGCTTTCCATGGTGATTTAAGGTTCTTCTTAAGAGTCTAGGGTACATACAGTACCCCGCACTAAGTCTTCGCGTAAATCGCGAAAACATGTTAAATCGCGTACCTTCAAAACAACTCATCTTCTTCAACTGCATCCACAATGCTCAGAAGGGCTCCGTTAACTTCAATTTCTG
>JAABUI010000541.1_pt1 | contig 27127 bp, 29 predicted proteins | sample 5559111 | NCBI WGS metagenome assembly JAABUI01 (sample SAMN10711870, study PRJNA513365) | rock metagenome | isolation source: Antarctica rocks | place: Antarctica: Victoria Land, Buttleship Promontory
ACGGATGGCCCGCACCCTCGACGCCCGCCGCCTCCGCTCGGGGCGTCTGATCTTCGACCGCGGCGCCGTGGAGTCCTACCTCGCAGCCCAGCCAACACGAAAGGCCACACCAGCATGAGCACCCCGAACCGCGCAGTAACGCAGCGCTCCACGTTCGCGCCCGAGAAGACCATCACCCTGGACCCGTGGAGCGTGAACCCGCTACTCGACGACGCCGAGCAAGCCCAACCCGCCCTCACCGCGATGGCCCACAAGAGCAACGGCGACCCGCCCAGCATGTTCGAGAGCGTAGACCTGCCGCCCTTCACGGCTTCCGGTGTGGACCCGCAGCACCTCACGAGGCTGCCCTTCCGCACCCGCCACGCGGCAGCAACCGAGTCGTCTCCCGCCGCGGTGATGCGCATGGTGGAAACCCACGGCCCCAACCCCGATGCGCAGGCACCCTCACCCGGCCTGGACGAATACCGCAACCGCATGTCCGGTTGGCTTCGCGGCACCTGGACCAACCCGAACGCTCCGGCCGTTGACGCGTCCACACAGGAGGCAGCAGCCGCCGACCTGTACGACAGCATGTTCGGCGCGTCCGATGCAGCTACCGTAGCCAAGCGCGCACCGATGAACGCCGCCGCCGCCGACTTCGCTGCCCAGCGTGCGAAGACAGGCAAGTACAGCGGCATCGGGAAGGCACAGCGATGAGCACACGCCCCGCGACGACAAGCACCAAGCCTGCACCACTCGTGTACGTCGCCACGGCGCCACTCGTCCTGATCAAGGACACCAACCGTGCAACCCACCACGTCTACGACGGCAAGCCCGTACCGAAGCACGCGGCACCCGAGGAGATCGAACGCCTGTCGGGCTCGGCTTCATCGCAGCAACCGACGCCAGCCCTACCCACGAATGAGCCGGGCGGCAAGCGCAACGGCCCCACCCCCCGTGGCACCCACCCCGGTATCGGACAAACCGGACACCGTGCCGTATACCGCCTGCCGCGCTGAGCACCCCGAAACGTCCTAAGGAGACCACCCCATGAAAGCACCGAAGACACCCCCTGGGCTCAACGCTGCTGGTCGCCGGTTGTGGCGGGATGCGCTGGCCGACTATGAGTTCGACACCCACGAGGAGCTGCTGCTCCTGCAGGCGTGCCGGTGTGCCGACCGCCTCGACCGGCTCGCCGTAGAGGCCGAGAATGATCCCGTCACGGTCGAGAATCACAAGGGTGATCAAGTGCCGCACCCGGCGCTGACGGAGAGCAGGCAGCAGAGCATCACCTTCGCCCGCCTGCTCGCCGCGTTGCGTCTGCCTGCTGGTGAGGCTGGTGGGGAGCTGGCCCGTCCGCAGCGTCGTGGTGGTGCCCGCGGTGTCTACGGTGTGCGAGCGGTCTCGTGAGGCGCCGTGGTACGGGTGGCGGCATCCGGGCCGAGTACTTGGTGGAGCTGGAGCGTCTGGAGCGCCTCTACGGTGGCCCGGAGTTCGGCCAACCCTTCGCCGCGCAAATCGCCGCACTCAAGGCCGGCAAACCGGTGATCGTTCCCCACGGCTATGAGATTGATCTGCCCCCCGACTCGGGCCCGGTCTGCCTTGAACCGGACGGGACGATCACGCCGGTTGAGCCTGTCTACCGCGATCCGGACGCCCCTTTGCGCACGGTGATCGACCATCGCCGCCCAGACGGCACGGTGGTGAGCGAGGAACGCTGAACGGCGCGCAGCGAAAGCCGCGACACCATCGTGCTTGGCCGCCTCAACGAGGCGACTGGGAGGGCATCCGGTCAGGTCAGCGACGCGACCGTGATTTCCGCGATCCGGCGTTACCGGGAGGTGGGCATGTACGCCGACCCCCGCACTGGGGGGAATCTCATGAGTGCTGGCCGGTCGGGCGGACGGCACCAGGATCTCTGCTGCGGGGCGCGCTCAGCGGGCGGAACCGCGGCTAGGGAGGTGGCAGCCCGGTGCTCACGTACACGGTGACGTAGGCGCCAGGAATGGCAGACCCGGTGATGCTCTGTCCGACCACTGTGCCGCGGACATTGCCTTTGGCCTGGTTCTCCTGGGTGACCCGGAATCCCAGCTCGTCCAGCTGCTTGACGGCATCAGCGGCGGCGATGCCGACCAGGTTGGGTATGTTTCCCAAGCCGGACCCGCCCAGGTATTTCCCGTCGGTGGGCGGTAGTAGCACGGGCCCGAATCGGGCGATGATCGGTTGGATCGCCGCGAACCAGGTTCGGGCCGGTTCCTGGCCACCGGCGAGGTCAGAGGGTCCGCAGCTACGCAGCGGGCCGGTGCAAATCCCGCCGGGGGTCTTGGAGTCGTCGAATATCAGGTTCACCGCTGCCAGGGTGTTGGTGAAGCCAAGGAACGCCGCGGACCACTCCCTTTCGGTGGTGCCGGTCTTGCTCGACAGCGGCAGCATCCAGTTCGCCGTCTTGGCGGCGTTGGCGGCAGTACCCGTTACCGCGTCCGGGCTCAGGGCGTTGGCCAGGGTGTTGGCCAGACCAGGCGGCACCACCTGCTCACACGCGGGGGCGTTGACTTTCACCGGTTTGCCGTTGGCATCGGTGATCGAGTCGATAGGCGTCGGCGGGCACCACATACCACCCGAGGACAACGTGGCAGCCACGTTGGACAGTTCCAGCGGGTTGATAGCCTCCGGGCCCAGGGTGAAGGAGGCGAGGTTCTGGCTCTTGAACAGGTTCGCGATGGTGGTGTCCGGTTCCGCGGCGCTGGGTTGCGTGGCGTAGGAGCGCATCCCTAGCTTGACGGCCATGTCGACCGTCGGGGTCACGCCGGTGGAGGCGATCAGCTTTACGAACGCGGTGTTCGGTGACACCGACAGGGCTTGGGTCACCGTGTACTGCGGCAGGTAGCTGTTGTCGTGGTTTCTCACGCAGTAGTCCGGGGTGCCGTCGTTGCAGCCACCGGTGCCGAAGCCCGTGAGTCGCACGGTCTGTGGGGTGTCCAAGATCGCGTTGATGCTTAGCCCTTTTTCCATGGCGGCGGCGGTGGTGAAGATCTTGAAGATGGATCCGGCGCCGTCACTCTCCAGCTTGGCGGTCTGTAGCAGGGAGGTCTGCTTCGCCGCGGCGTCGTAGCCGTAGGTACGGCTGTCCGCCATGGCCAGCACCTTGTGCGAGGTCTGTCCCGGCGCCACGATGTCCATCACGTTGGCGATGTTGGGCAGTTCTGCGGGGGCGTATTTGTTGGTGGCGGCCTTGGCTGAGGCTTGCACCGTCGGGTCGAGCGTGGTCTTGATGGTGTAGCCGCCCTTGTTCACCTGGTCCGCGCTGATGCCTGCGTCTGCCAGGTACTTCAGCGCATAGGTGCAGAAGAACCCGGTGCTCTGAGCATCCACAGCACCGATACAACCGTTGGGCACGGTCCGCGGTTGGGGAAGCACACCCAGCGGGGTGGCCTTGGCGTTCGCGGTGTCGGTGGCGTTGATCACGCCGTTGGCCTGCATGGTGTCCAGCACGACGTTGCGCCGGGCCAGCACAGCGTCCGAGTTGGTGTAGGGGGTCACCGAGCTGGACTGCACCATTCCCGCCAGCATGGCCGACTGCGGCACGTTCAGGTCGGCGGCGTTGATCCCGAAGTATGTCTGGGCGGCGCTCTGGATGCCGTAGGCCCCGGAGCCGAACGGCACGATGTTCAGGTAGCGGGTGAGAATCTCCTGTTTGCCCAGCTGCTGATCCAGCGCCGCGGCGACCCGGATCTCCTTGAGCTTGCGGGCGATGGTCGGCTCGGTGGCCGCCCGCCGCTCCGCATCGTTCTGCGCCACCACCAGCAACTCGTAGTTCTTCACGTACTGCTGGGTGAGCGTGGAGGCGCCCTGTTGGGTCGCGCCCGCGGAGGAGTTGGTGAAGAACGCGCGAGCGGTGCCCCGCCAGTCGACACCACTGTGCTCGTAGAAGCGTTTGTCTTCGATGGAGACGATGGCCAACCGCATGGCGTCGGAAATTTTGTCCCCCGCCACCACCGTCCGCCGCCCGTTCGGGTCGTACAGGTAGGCGATCGGCTTGCCCGCGGCATCCAGCATGGTGCTCATCTGCGGCACCTGTTCTTGCACCAGCTCAGAGGGAACACTGTGAAGCGTGTCGCTGGTCGTGTCTGACAGCAGACCGATCCCACCGGCCGTCGGAAACAGCAGCCCAGCGAGCAGCATCCCGGCAAGCACACAGCACCAAACAAGCTTGACGAAGGACTTCACAGCAACCACAGACCCACGTCAACGCAAAGAACCGAGTCGAGATGCTCGTTGACCGCAAGGGTGGCGAGCGCGCTGGTACCGGGCATACTCGAATTGTTCACGCTACTTCCCGAGGTGGCGCAATAAGGTCGGCACCACAGGTCTCCGCGGACCCCAACCACAACGACGCCGTCGGGCTGGCCGGTGCGGGTACCCGTGCGTGTTGACGGGGCGGTCGCGGGCCACCCGCTACAGCCGACCAAAGCCGGCCCGGCCGGCACCCATCCGGCAGGCCGAGTGGAAGGCACCAACCCAGGCAATGAGCCCGGCCGAGTGCGGCCAGGTGCTCAAGGTCATCAACAGCGAGGCCTACGCCGCGTTGTCGATCGGTCAGGTCTGGATCTGCGAGCTCGACGAGGACCGCTACTGGTGCTCGCTGTCGAGCATGTACCGCATGTACCGCATTGCCCGCAGGGCCGGGCAGACCCGGGCAATCCGACCGGGCCCTCATGGAACGTATGCGGGAAGCCATGAACGCCAGAAACGTCGCCTTCCACGCGCAACTACCTGAAGACCTCGACAAGCATCGCTGAGGTGAGTCCGCGGCGAGATCTAGCGACGTCGGCTCCCGGGATGGACACTGACCCGATGAGACGACGAACCTGTGGGCGGTGTCATCAGCTCATCGAACAGCAGCGGAACGTTTCGGGAGGAGACCAAGGCACCTGGCGGTTCGTTGAGCATGACCGCGTGGTGAGCCTTGGGGCGCCCTCGGTGCAATGTGCGGGCTCCAACGTCAACGAGTACTACTCCCGCAAGCCGCCCCGAGGGGGGATCAGGCCGACGGACGCCCCCTCGACCTGACGGACATCACAGCGTGCGAGAGCGGTCGTGACGGCCTAACGGCAGCGCCCCCGGAACCTCACGGCGTGTGGCATTGACCTGAGCACGGTGTCGGTAGTCCCTACCACGACGGTTGTCTCTTTGAGCGAAAACGGGTGGTGGGCGGGGAGCCGCAGGCGGACAATTTGATCATGCAGCGCTACTGCCCGGTCTGCCACAAGCTCGTCGACATGAGGCGTCTCAGCGAAGCCACCCGCCCGAGCGACGTTGCGGACCCCTGGCACTTCGAACGCCACACCCGCGAGGACTACAGCGGGGGAACCGCGACACGGAGAGTTTGCCCCGGTTCTGGCAAGAACGAGCACGGTGCTCGGGACTCTTGGTAGGCGTGGTGGCGTCCCAGGAGACAGCATGGTGCTGGGCATGCGGCAACTCCATTCCGCTGGTCACTCCTGACGTGCAGAGGATCGCTGAATCTGTCCAGGGCAGCGGCAGCCCGTGGCACTTCGTCGAGCACCAACGCAGCGGCACACGAGCTGGTGTCCCCTTCGGCCGTGGCCGGTGCCCAGGTTCCGGGCTGAACGTCAGAGAAAGTCTCCGTGCCATGTAGCGGTCTGCGATCAGGGTCCCCGAGCCGACCGGTTGATATGACTCGGGGACCACCTGAGACGCTACGTGCGGCCCAGTGATTCGACGCTATGATCTATGCACCCAGTCTGGGGGGGTTGCGTTCGCGCCCCCTGGGTGCGGCGGGCTCCAAGCCTCGTCGCGCTCCTGCCGCCGCCCTCCCCCCGGTGTCGGCGGCAGGAGCACCCCTAGCTGTGCCTGCTATCCACAGGCTGGTGCACAGGTGTGAGATCTTTTGGAACGAGTCCAGAGTGCAGCCGTACAGTCGGTCGAGGGTGACCGTCGGCCGGGAGGGATGTCCGTGTGCCCGGCGGCCACGCGCCGGCACCGGGGGTCGCCGAGTTGTATCCTCGACGTCTGGTGCCTCGCGGTGACGGCATTGCGGTGTCCTCAAGGCATGCGTCGCAGCTGGCAACGGGGGAGCTTGACGGCGGGCCGCGGCGTCTAGAACGTCCAGCCAGGACGCGGAGAGAGTTGGACCGCTGCTTGCCCCGCGGCGGCAAGATGAGGATGTAGGGAGACGCCGTGGTTGGCATGTGGTCCGCGATCGGTGGTGCCGAGATGAGTGGTGGCGTGGGGCCTGGAGGGGTTGGTCGTGGGCGGTGCTTCGAGCCCGACGTCGGTGCGCTTCGCGGGCGGACCCCGATGAGGCCCGCCTACCGGTGCGGCAATCGAGGTTCGTCGGCGAGGTGGGGGGCGCGGGTCGCGGCGGGTCTGGCGGCAGGTGTGCTGCTGGCGGGGTGTGGGGGCGGGACGTCCCCGATGAGTGGGTCGGATCGGGCGGCGACCGCGGGAGTCTGCGTCAATACGGCAGGTGAGGTAGCGACCGCGGTCGGTGTGGGTGTGAAGCTCGGCGCGCAGTCCATCACGCTGACCCAGGCTCAGAACCAGCTTAAGCCGATCCAGGACAAGGTCAGCGCGGTGGCGCAGCAGAACGTGGCCCTGCCGATCGGTTCGAAGTTGCAGAGCCTGGCCGATGCGCTCACTAAGGTGGAGCAGGTGAACCCGGGCACGACCTCGGAGCTGCCCGCCGACGCCAGCGACATCGGCACCGCGGCCAAGGGTGTCGTCGACGCCTGCGCTCAGGTGGCCCGGTAGCCGGCAAGGTGGGCGGCGGCGGGCGCACCTTCGGGCGTCGTCACCATGAGCGAGAGTCGACCACCCTCGAACGCGAGTCGGATATGCGCGTTCATCCCTTCAATCGTACGACGTTTCGCTCCACTGCAACGCCGACAAACGCCCCCCCACCGAAGGGGCCCCGAGTGCCCGAGGCCATCGACCGCTCGGGGGCCATCCAGAAGATTACGTCGCGCCCCGACGATTCGGCGCTTCAGCGCTATGATTCCTGCACCCAGTCCGGGGGGCTACATTTCGCGCCCCTTGGGTGCGGCGAGTTCCAAGCCTCGTCGCGCTCCTGCCGTCATCCTCTGCCAAGAGTCGGCGGCAGGAGCACCCCTAACCGGCCCCTAACCGCGGGTGTTGTCTCGATGCAGGGTGACGCAATGGGCCACGCAAGGCGGCCCCCGAGTAACCGAGGGGACGAATACTCGAGGGCCGGTTCTGCAGCCTATACGGCATGCGCGGCGAGGGTTGCCCGCACGGCGGCCAGCAGGACCACGGGGTCCTCGTCCGTCTGCTGCCACGCCCGCTGCGTGGCACCGCCCGGCCAACGCGATGAGGTCCGCTTCCAACGATGGTGGCAGCGGCATCTGGTCAGTGCCCTTGGTCGCCTGCAGTCGGGCCAGGTATCCCGCCGCCTGCCGCTGACGAGCCAACGCCCGTACTGCCTCCCCGGCAGCATTCAACTCGTCACGAATCATGGCGTCGATCCTCCCACTTCCGCGCCTACGAACTGTGGAGCCCGTAGACGGCGAAACGGCCCCACCCCATCACACCCGGGGCAGGGCCGTTCGTCGCTGTACGGCGCTCTCAGCGCCTCACCGGAACAGTCGAAAAGCCGACCGGGCGATGCTGCGGCGTGCTCGACGCCTCCCGTACGCGCCCGGCCCGCGCACCACCGCCTGAGCGTCCCCTATGCCGCGCTGGGACAGGTACAGCGTGCGGCGGAGCTGGGAGAGTGCGGAACGCTTGCGTGCGATCATTGGATCACCGTAGCCCCGGTCTCCGCCGCTTCGGCAGCCTCAGCAAGCTGCTGCGCCACCCGACGCGCCTCAGCGGGTGCGAGGTTGGCGAAGTCGACTGTAATGCCGACGAATCGCACCGATGGCGCGTCCAGAATCTCGCAGGCCCCAGCCCACACGCTGATAGCCGTCGACTGCACCGTGTCGAGGGTCGGCCGCGTGTTCTCCCATCTGGCGGTGTCGTAGCTGCGCCGGATCGTGTCGTCGTCCCATTCCTGCCAGTCCTCCACGACGCCGACCGCCCCTGTCGGGTGCGGGACGTGAGCCGCTGCCCGCTGCGTACGGGTGTGCTCGGCGTTAGTCGGCCGCATCCTCAAGCAGGACGCGAATCGTGGAGGCAGTGGACACCCCAGGACCCGTTAGCTCGGCACGAAGATGGTTGAGGCTGTCGACCTGCCCCGGGGTCAGATCGGCTGCGTACTCGCCGAGCCATGCGGTGCTCGGGTCGGTTGTCTGTGTGCTCATGGTGGTGTCGGTGGTGTGCATGGTGACCGTCCTTCGTGCTCGGGACGTCATTCACGGGTGTGTAGTTGCACGTAGCTTGCATGCCGGGAGCGTTGGCGTTGAGAAAACGGCTCTGACCTGCGCTTATTGTGCTCCCCCGACTGGACTCGAACCAGTAACCTGCCGATTAACAGTCGGCTGCTCTGCCAATTGAGCTACAGGGGACCGCAGCCGCCTCGTCCAACACGGGTGAGGCGACGGTGCGCAAGCCTAGCGCACGCTCTGCGCCGCTTCCCAATCCGGCAGCCGCTGACCGCCCGCCCGGCTGCCCGTCGGGCAGTACGGCAAGATAGGTGCCCAGGGTCCGCTGTGAAGAGGAGTGCGTGAAGAATGATCGGTTTCGTGATCGGGGCCGCGACCGGCTATGTGATGGGCACCAAGGCCGGCCGCAGGCGCTACGAGCAGATCAGCAAGAGCTATCAGCGCATCGCCAACAGCCCCACGACGAAGAAGTTGGCCGGCGTGGCCCGCGAGCGGTTGTCGGAGGCGTTGAGCACCCAACAGAAGTTCGAGCCGATCGACGCCGAGCGCACCGTGTACGTGCCCCGCCGCTAGAGGAGCCAGACCACCACACCGGCGCCACCCGCCACCGCCAGGACCGTGAGGTAGCCGAGCACCAACCGGGTGTCGCGCAAGAAACATTTTGACGTCAGCAGACCCGCTCGGCGCGCTTTCCAATACCCGACGAAGCCCAGCACCGCGAAGACCACCAACGCCACCGGGCCCAGCAACCAGCCGAGCAGCGCGATGGTGGCAAAGACGCAGAGTTGCAACGGGTCGTACGGTCGGGCTTCGGCATCCGGCTCCGAGGCCGCAGTGGAGATCACGAGCCCGTCGCCGTCGACAGGCGGCCCCGGGCCAACGGGGCCCACGCCTGAACGGCGCAGAACGGCGCGCACTGGTGGGCGGCCGTCTCCGCATTCACGGTGGCCACGTGCACACAGCACTGGGTGAGACGCTCCTCGATCATCGTGGACATGTCCATGAACGGCTTGACGGTCACCCGCAGCACCCGCTCCCCCAGCATCGCCCGCAGCCGCTTCTGCTGACCCGGCAGCGACGACGCGACCAGCTTGGTCATCGTCGCGATCCCCAGGTCGCAGTTCTCGCAGATGTCCTTCCAGATGCTGCCGATCTTCGGGTGCGACAGCGACGACTGTTCGCTGAGCAGCCCGAGCAGCGAGTCCTTCACGATCCCCTTCATCACCACGGGGATGGTGTCGTCGGCGATCCGGTTCGCGATCGTCTCCGGCTCCAGGTCGAGCCACGCCTTGAGCTTGTCGTGCCCGATCAGAGCGGTCAGGGACTGCCATACTCCGCCGTCATCCCGCAACAGGTACCCCACCGAGCAGCAGTGCGGGTGCGAGCAGGGCAACGCGGTGAGGTCACGCCACCTCACCTGCCCCGCAGTCTGTTCCGCGAGCCGGGCCAGCACTCCGGTGTGGGTGAGTCGCTGCATCGGGTCGATGCCTGCGCTCCGGCCGGAGCCGAAGACCGGCTGGATGGTCACGCCACCGACGTAGGGCGTGTCCAGCCCGCGCTGCAACACCGCGCCGATCTCGTCGTCGTTGACGCCCAGGGCCGCGGTCATCGTCAACGTCGTGAAGATCCCTGCCCCGGAAAGCCGTTCCAGCGCCCGCTGTTTGAACCGGCGGATGTCCGCTCCCCGGTGATGGGTCGATGCCTGCGCGCTCTCGCCGTCGTACTGCAGGTACACCTCGACCCGCTCCCGGTGACGCTGCAACAAGGCCAGCAGCGCGTCGTCGGTGGCGATGCGTAAACCGTTGCTGTTGATCAGGATTCGTACCACCGGGCGCGCAGTCACCTGGTCAAGCAGCTCGGCGAGCTGCGGGTAGAGCGTCGGCTCGCCTCCGGACAACATCAGCACGTCGATCCGGTTGTTCTCCTGGGCCAAGCGCGCATCTACCGAAGCCAGTACCTGCTCCAGCGGGGCCACCGTGGCCAGCGCGGGCCCGGACTCTGCGAAGCAGGTGGGGCAGCGCAGGTTGCAGTGGTCGGTGATATCGGCCAGCAGGATGCAGGTGTGCTGGGTCTGCATCTCCGGCAGCCCATCCGCATACGCCGCCGGTACCGGCGCGAAGTTACCCGCGACGTCGGACTGGTGCACCTTGGTCGGCGCGGTCCATTGCTCCAGATAGGACAAGATCTCCGCGGACTCGTCGTAGAGCGTGCGCACCAAGCCGTGCTCCGGACATCCCCGCTCCAGCCACACCTGTTGGTCGCGCACCGCGAGCCACCCCGAGAGCCTGCGCACCTCGGTCAGCGGCCGCATCGGTTGTTCGTCGTGGCACTGCGGACAGAACGCGTTGACGTAGCGGTGGATTCGGTAATTGCGCAGCGGCATGCCCACCGCACTCACGGCAGGGCACCGGATGTCGAGTTGAGACCGGCGATCAGAGCCACGCAGGCCCCCGCCCCCACGATGAGCATCACCAAGAAGCCGATGAGCATGCCAAGACCCCACGGGCGGGTGCGTTCGATGGACGCCAAGACGATCCCGACCACCAGACACGCCACCGGTACGAGCAAGCCGATGGCCGGCAGCCCGGAGTTGCTGAAGGGGGAGAGAAACGACAGCGCGCCGAGGAGCGAGAGCCCGACGGTGATCAACACTCCGAGCAGGATGCGCCCGGTCCAGCTCTTCTTCGGCGGCCCGGGCGGTCCGGCGGGAAAGGGCGGCGGAAACGGTGGTCGAGGCGGTGGTGCGGGCGGGTAGTAACTCATGCAGACTCCACGGGCGCGAGTTGGTAGCGGCCTTGACGCACCTGCCAGCACACCCGCGCCAGGATCAGTGGCACCGTCACCAGCAGGAATAGCTGCGATTTGGTCAAACCCTCCCATACCACCTCATTGCCGCGGATGAACTCCACGAAAAAGCGGAAGATCCCGTAGGCGGCGAGGTAGAGGGTCAGCGTCTCGCCCGGGGCCAGCAGACGGTGCCGTAGCCAGAACCAGATGACGGCGAAGGCTGTTGCATGGAACACGATCTCGTAGACGAACGACGGGTGCAGCGCGACGCCTGGCGTGCTCCCGAGTCGCGCGGCAGCGACGGGACTCAGGGTGATGCCGTATGACGACCCCGTCGGTGTACCCGGTAGCTCGGTGAGCAGGCAGCCGATACGGCCGATCGCCATCCCCAGCGCGACAGCGGGTGCGAACAAGTCGCCGGTCCGCACGCGGTAGCCCACCAGCTTCTTAGCGATGTGCACCCCGAGCCACGCGCCGAACAGCCCACCGAGAATGCTCCGGTTGCCGTAAAGCCACTGCTCCACCAGGGAGGCGTTCTGCCGCAGGTCGAGGTGCTGCATCCAGGTGCCCAAACGCATGAAAACGGCGCCCCCGATCAGCGCGCCGAGGACCACGTAGGCGATCTTGTCGTCGGTCTGGTGGCGCCTGCGCGCCTCCAGCAGGAAAACCACGACCGCGGCGAGTACGCCGAGCCCGACGAACAGCGCATGCGTAGGAATCGGCCCAAGGGTGGGGAACACGTCAATGCGCCCCGATTTGAGCGACCACGAAGAGACGCCGAAATGGCATCCAGGCGCCGCCGCCGCTCTCCCCGGCGAGCGCGGACTCCGGGTAGGCCTCCCGCAGCATCGGCGCCAGCTGTTCGGTGAACAGCGCCCAGTCGGCGTCTCCCAACACCGCGCGCACCGGACGAAGCGCGGTCCCGGTGATCCACCGCAGCACCGGGTCCGTGCCGGGCAGTCGTTGCAGGTAGGTGCTCTCCCACGCGTCGACCGTGCAGCCGAGCTCGAGCAAGCGCTCGACGTACTGCTGCGGTTCGTGCACGGCATCGGGGCCCCGCAGTACGCCGTCGAGCTGGTTCCGCCACTGCGGCTGTCCGGCGAGCTCACGGGTGAGCGCGTGCGACGGCTCACGAAAATTGCCTGGCACCTGCACCGCCAGCCACGCCCCGGAGCCCAACGACTGCGCCCAGCGCGTCAGCACCTCGAGATGTTCGGGCACCCATTGCAACACGGCATTGCACACCACCACATCGACGTCCGCGCCCGGGGTCCAGGTGTGCACGTCGCCGACGGTCGCATCCACGCCGTGTTCCCGCGCCGCGGCCACCATTTCCTGCGAGGAGTCGAAGGCCTCCACTGCGGCGTCCGGCCAACGCTGCGCCAGCACCGGCGTCAACGTGCCCGGCCCACAGCCCACGTCGACGACGCGGCGCGGGGATTGTGCGCCGACGCGGGCGAGGAGCTCGGAAAACGGCCGCTCTCGGTAATCCGTGAAGTGCAGGTACGCACTCGGATCCCACATCAGCGTCCACCAGGAAGCTGCTCGGCAACCGCAGCCGCAACCTCGGCCACCACCTCGGCGTCGGTGCCGGGATCGACGCGGACCTGCAGGACGACTCCGTCGACCCCGGATACCCGGCGCTGCACAAACCATGCCCCGCCGCCCGGTAGTCCGCGGTGATGGGCAGAACGGATGCTGGCGGTGACCCGTTGTTGCACGATCTGCGGAAGCCGACCCGGTTGCTCCAGGGAGTATTGCCGCCGCTGCACGTCGGCCAGCAGCACCGCCGTACCCGCAGTCCCGGTCTCCTCGGCCACCACCAGGGTGAGGGCGGTGCCGCTCCAGCTCGCCTTGCTGATCAGGTGCCACGGCAACCGCGTCGGTCCGTCGGCGCCCGGCGCCCACACCCCTAGGCGGGTGGCTACCAAATGACCCTCGCGCAGTCGCGTCACCGCCAGCACATCCTCCTGCGCTTCCAAAAGTCCCACCGCCCCTGCGGGCACCGGCACTCGCCGGAGCAGCCGGTCGAGCAGCCTCACCGTCTCATCCCAACGTCGCTGCGCTCGCTCATTGCTCGCCGTTGGTCTGCTCGAGCAAGCCGCGTCGGTACTGCTCCAGGGCCACCAGGTCGCCGAAGAGGGCGTGGTACTCGTCCGGGTCGTCGGCTGGGGAGATCCGTTGCAGCTTGGACTTGAGCTCGGCCACCTGCTTGCCCACCCATACCTCCTGCAGGCGGGAAAGCACGCTGGCCACGTATCGACTCGGGTCCGTGGAATTCGATTTGAGGGACTCGACGGACAGCTCGGTGAGCAGGGAGCGCACACCTGTCGCGGTCACCTGGGCAGCGACCGCCTCCATCCAGGCTGCACCACCCAGCCCGGCCGCCGTTCCGCCGGCCGAGCGGATCGCTGCGTGCAACGCAAAGTAGGCGGGATGGTCGAACGTCTCCCCTGGCAGCGAGTCGAACACCGGACCGGCGACGGATGGAAGCTGCAGCGCCGCCTTGAGCGCCTCCCGCTGCGGCCACAGCCGCGGATCGGCAGGGTCGGGACGCGGCGGTCCGGTCGGCGCGGCGGCCACCTCCCTAGGACGCGTCCGCCGCCCCCTGGGGCCCGGTCGCTCCCCCGCGGTCTCGCGCACCCGCTGCAGCACGGCCGCGGTCTCGTCCCAGCCGACCCAACCGGCGAGCTGGCGGGCGTACTCGTCGCGCAGGGCCACGTCCTTGATGCGGGCCACCACGGGCACTGCTCGGCGCAGTGCCTCCACCCGCCCCTCCGCGGTGTCCAAGTTGTGCTCGGCCAGCAGGGCCTTGACGGCGAAGGCGAACATCGGGATGCGCCGGGCCACCAGGTCGCGGACGGCGGCGTCGCCGGAGCGCTGGCGCAGCTCACACGGGTCCTCGCCATCCGATGCCACGGCAATGAAGGTCTGGGCAGCGAAGCGCTGGTCGCTGTCGAAAGCCTTCAGCGCCGCGGCCTGGCCGGCGGCATCCCCGTCGAAGGTGTAGATCACCTCGCCGCGGAAGTAGGTGTCGTCCATCAGCAGCCGCCGCAGCACGCCCATGTGCTCCTCGCCGAACGCCGTCCCGCAGGTGGCAACCGCAGTGGGGACGCCGGCCAGGTGCATCGCCATCACGTCGGTGTAGCCCTCGACGATGACGGCCTGGTGCCGCTTGGCGATCTCCCGCTTGGCCAGGTCCAGCCCGAAGAGCACCTGAGACTTCTTGTACAGCAGGGTGTCGGAGGTGTTGACGTACTTGGCCTCCAGCGGGTCGTCGTCGAACAGCCGGCGGGCACCGAAACCAACGACGTCTCCGCCGAGGTTGCGCAGCGGCCACAGCAGTCGTCGCCGGAACCGGTCGATCACCCCGCCCCGCTTGCCCTCCCACGCCAGGCCGGCGTCGATCAGCTCCTTGGCCTCGAATCCCTTGCCCAGCAGAGCCTTGGTGAGGGTGTCCCACCCGGCGGGGGCGTACCCGCACCCGAACCGCACTGCCGCTGCCGCGTCGAAGTTGCGCTCGGACAGGTACGCCCTGGCCCCCTCAGCATCGGGTTCCTGCAACCGGGCGGCGTAGAACTCCTGGGCGGCAGCGTTGGCGGCGACCAGCCGGGCCCGCGATCCCCGGTCGCGGCGCACCGTGGTGCCGCCGCCCTCGTAGGTGATGCGGTAGCCCACCCGGTCGGCCAGGCGCTCCACCGTCTCCACGAAGTCGAGGTGCTCCTGCTTCTGGATGAAGGAGATGACGTCGCCGCCCTCGCCGCACCCGAAGCAGTGGTAGGTGCCGTGCTCCGGGCGGACGTGAAAGGACGGCGACTTCTCGTCGTGGAAGGGGCACAGGCCCTTGAGCGCACCGCTACCGGCGTGCTTGAGGGCCACGTAGTCCCCGACGATCTCGTCGATGCGGCTGCGCTCCCGAATCTCCGCGATGTCCCGTTCGGGTATTCGGCCTGCCACGGCGGTCAGTCTAGGCGGCGGGGCAGACTGCACGGATGGGCTCCGCCGAAGACGCGTTGGCTGCAGACTTCACTGCACAGCGCTCGCACCTGGTTGCCGTCGGCTATCGGCTCACCGGCAGCATGGCCGACGCCGAGGACGCTGTGCAGGAAGCGTGGCTGCGCCTGGCCGCGCTCGAACCGGCTGTGCGGGCACAGATCCAGGACCTACCCGCCTGGCTGACGACCGTCGTGGGGCGAATCTGCGTGGACAAGCTCCGGTCGGCCCCGGCCCGCCGCGAGCGTTACGTCGGCCAGTGGCTGCCGGAGCCGGTGGTCAGCAGTGCAGCTGACCCGCTGGATGTCGTCGTCCATGCCGCCGACCTGCGGATGGCCCTGCTGGTGGTGTTGGACACGCTGACCCCGGAGCAACGCAGCGCCTTCGTCCTGCACGATGCGTTCGCTCTGCCCTACACCGATATCGCCCAGGCGCTGGGCTGTTCGGAAGCCGCCGCCCGACAACACGCATCCAGGGGACGTCGCCGCGTGGCCGACGCGGATCCACCCCCGCGCAGCGACGACGCCGTCGCGCAACGGCTGATCGAGCAGCTGCTTGTGGCGCTGGCCGCAGCGGATGTGGCCGCTGTGCTGTCCGTGCTGCATCCCGAGGTGACGATGACCGGGGACAGCGGAGGAAAGGCGCGCACAGCGGTCAATGTCGTCCGCGGCAACGACAAGGTGGCCCGTTTCCTGCTCGGCCTGGTGCACAGGTACGGCATCTCGACGCCGCGGCTCGTGCACGTCAACGGGGAACTCGGGCTGGTACTGCCCGCCAGTCCGGGCGACGAGGAGCATGCTGCGGTTGATGCTCGGGTCGTCGCTGTGGCAAGCCGGGAAGGACGGATTGAGGCCGTGTACGACGTGGTCAATCCGGACAAGCTCACGCGAGTGCAGTTCTAGCGCTGAGGAACCAAACGCTGCGGCACCCGGCAGGCGTCGCCGCTGGTGAAGCCCTGGTCGGTGATGCCCAAGGCATAATTGTTGCGCGCCCGCATATTCTCCAGCGCGATGACGTAGGTCAGCTCCACCAGCCCCGCGTGGCCCAGCCGGGAGTCCAGCTCGGCGACCTGCTCGTCGGTCACCGACAGCGGTGTCGACGTCATCGCCAGGGCGTAGTCCAGGGCCAACCGCTCCAACTCCGTGTACAGCGGCGAGCGGGCGTAGTCGTGGATGTGCTGCAGTCGCTCGATGTCGAGCCCGTGGTGGCGCTGCAGCATGGTCCCGAAGTCGACACACCAAGAACAGCCGACGCGCACGGCCACCTGGTACACCGCCAGCTCACGCAGGTTGGCCGGCAGCACCGTGGCCGCCTTCTCCACCGCCATCTCGTGGATGCCGCCGGCCAGCATCAGCCGGCGGTGGTGGGCACCGACGGCGACCGGCTCAGGCACGGCGCCAAATCGGCGGCGGGCGTAGGCGTCGACCAGCTTGATCAGGAGCCCGGAGCGGGGAGCAGCAGGGATACGAGACATCACAACCTCCACAGGTGGCGGCCCGTCGGACACGGGCACTCAGCAAGGGGACGAGGTAGCTCTGCGAGACGTGACAGCCTCATCTGTCAAGTGACGGGCATCACTGGCATTATGTCGGCATGCGCGGATTGATGCAGGACTATCCACTCACTGTCGACTCAATCTTCCGGCGGGCGGAAAGCCTCTACGCCGACCGGGAGCTGGTCAGCTCCGGCCCGGTGCCCGTGCGCACTACCTACGGACTGTGGGCCGAACGCACCCGACGCTTGGGCGGGGTGCTGGACACGCTGGGCATCAGCGCCGACGGACGAGTGGCCACCTTTGCCTGGAACTCCACCCGGCACCTGGAGCTGTACTTCGCGGCACCATGCACCGGCCGCGTGCTGCACGCGTTGAACATCCGGCTGTTCCCCGAACAGCTCACCTACATCGCCAACCACGCCGGTGACGAGGTGGTGTTCGTCGACCGCTCGCTGCTGGGCATGCTCGCACCCCTGCTGCCCTCGATGGCGGGCATCACCAACGTCGTGGTGATGGACGACGGGGCCGGTCCCGAGCCGGGCGAAGTCACCATCACCACCGCGCAGGTGCACGACTACGAGGAGCTGCTGGCGCAGTGTGAGCCGGTGGAGTTCGCCATCACCGACGAGTACCAGGCCGCCGCCATGTGTTACACCAGCGGCACCACCGGCAACCCCAAAGGGGTCGTTTACTCCCATCGTTCGACGTGGCTGCACTCCATGGCCGCCAACACCACCAGCGCGCTGGGGGCCGGCGAGACCGACATCGTGCTGCCGATCGTCCCGATGTTCCACGCCAACGCGTGGGGCCTGGCGCACGCCGCCCCGATGACGGGCGCGGGTTTGGTCTTCCTTGGTTCCGACATGTCGCCCGACGGTCTGCTGAAGCTGATGGTGGACGAAAAGGTGACCGTTGCGGCGGGTGTCCCCACGATCTGGACCGCGATGCGACCGCTGCTCAAGGATGTGTCCCTGCCTGCACTGCGCACCATCATCTGCGGTGGCTCCGCTGTGCCGCAAGCACTCTCCGAATTCTACCGCACCACCATCGGCATTCCCATGCTGCAGGCGTGGGGCATGACGGAGACCCACCCGCTGGCCACCGTCGCCCACCTTGCTACCCGCGACGCCGCAGCGTCTGATGACGACAAGGCTGCTCAACGGGCGCGGCAGGGCAGCCCCGTTCCGGGAATCGAGCTCCGCATCGTCGAGCCGGGCGACACCACGCCCTTGCCGTGGGATGACGAGGCCAGCGGTGAGCTCCAGGTGCGCAGCCCGTGGGCGGCCGCCGACTACTACGATCCCGACGAGGGCGTCGAGTTGAGCACCGAGGACGGCTGGATGAAGACCGGCGACGTGGCCTGCATCGACGCGTTCGGCAACGTCCGCCTGGTCGACCGGACCAAGGACCTGGTGAAGTCCGGTGGCGAGTGGATCAGCTCGGTGGAGCTGGAGAACGAGATCATGGCCCACCCCGGGGTTGCCGAAGCAGCGGTGATCGGTGTGCCGCACCCGAAGTGGGACGAGCGGCCCATCGCCTGCGTGGTGCGGATGGAGGGCTCCGAGGTGTCCGCCGAAGAGCTGATGGAGCACCTGCGCCCGCGGGTGGCCAAGTGGTGGCTGCCTGATGCCATCGAGTTCATCGACGAGGTGCCCAAGACCAGTGTCGGCAAGTTCTCCAAGAAGGACCTGCGGGCCAAGTTCACCGACTACACGCTGTCCACCTGACCCCTACATCCGCTCGAGCCGTCCCTCGGTGCACGAGGCGATCTGGTCCACCACCACCCGCAGCCGAGCGGCGTCGTCGGTGGCGCGGCGCCAGTGGTCGGCATATTGCGGGTCCAGCGCCTGCTCCCCCGCCGCGAACAGTTTCGACGCCACCGCGTGCACCCGCTCGCGCTGGCGCTCCTGCTGAGTCAGGTGCACCGGATCGGACATCACGTAGCGCAGCGCCATCGCCTTGAGCACCGCCACCTCCGCAGCCACCAAGGGGGGCACGACCAGGTCGGCGGCGTACCGACACAACGGGTGCTGCCCGGCCACTGCCCTCGTACCGGCTACCGCGGCGGAGGCGAAGCGCCCCACGAGCTCACTGGTCAGCCGCTTCAGCGCCACCGACGCACTCAACGTGCCGTCGTACGGGCCAACCGCGGCAACCACGGGCAGGCCGGCGAGCCCTGCCGCGGCCTCGATAAGCAGGCCGACCTCGTCGACGCGCATATACCGCGATGCCGCTTGCGACAACGCATTTCGCTCACCGGGGTCGCCGAGGGCGCGCAGATCGATACGCCCGGCGAGGATGCCGTCCTCCACGTCGTGCACGGAGTAGGCGACGTCGTCGGACCACTCCATGACCTGCGCCTCTAAGCACTGGCGATCCGCCGGTGCCCCGAACCGGACCCATTCGAGCGCTTCGGCGTCGTCGGAGTAGGCCCCGAACTTGGGCTGCCCGACGCGCCGCGTCCACGGATACTTCGTCGCCGCGTCCAACGCCGCTCGAGTCAGGTTGAGGCCCGCGCTGTGCCCGTGCTCGTCCAGCACCTTCGGTTCCAACCGAGTCAGGATGCGCAGGTTTTGCGCGTTGCCCTCGAAGCCGCCGCACCGGTCCGCGACCTCGTCGAGTGCGCGTTCCCCGTTGTGGCCGTACGGCGGGTGTCCGATGTCATGCGCAAGGCCCGCAGCATCGACGAGGTCCGGATCGCACCCCAGCTCGGTGGCGATGCCCCGACCGATCTGCGCCACTTCCAGCGAGTGGGTGAGCCGGGTGCGGGGCGTGTCCCCGTCGCGCGGGCCGACGACCTGGGTCTTGTCCGCGAGCCTGCGCAGTGCGGCCGAGTGCAGCACCCGCGCGCGGTCGCGAGCAAACGGTGAGCGGTGGCCCGCCCCACTACCGGTCAGCGACGCGGTCTTCGGCTCCTCGGGCACGCGCCGTTGCCGTGCACGCTCGTCGTAGGTGTCCGGTGTGCGTGGCACGGGCTAGCGGGACGCCGTCGAGGTCTCGGAGAAGCTCGTCGGTGCGTGGGTCAGGTGGTAATACAGCAACGCGCCCGTCTCCCGGACGATGCCGTGGAATTGGCTGGCCCTGGTGATCACGGCCGGACCTTGCCGGGTGGGCGAGGTGCGCGCGTCGAGCCCCTGGTCATCGGCCATGGTCCTGGTGCGCAGGGAGTGCCACGGATCGCTGACGAGCACGACGCTGTGCAGCCCCCGGATGCCCATGGCCTGGGCCACCGCCTCGATGCTGAGCAGAGTGTCCGAGCCCTCCTCCACCGCGATGATCGCGCTCGCCGGCACTCCTTCTTTGATCAGATAGTTCCGCCCGGCCGCAGCCTCGGTGAACTCGTCCCCCGGCTGCTTGCCGCCCACGGTGATGACCTTGGGTGCCACGCCCTGCTGGTACAGCGACCGGGCTTGTTCCAGCCGTGCAGCGAACACCGAAGACGGCGTGCCGTCGTACTGTGCGGCGCCGAGGACGAGCATCGCGTCGGCGGGCGACCGGCTGTCGTCCCTGGCCACCTGCCACACCCGCAACGCGGTGCCCCCGATGACGACCAGAGTCACCACCACGGCGCCGAGCAGTAGGCGCACCATCCAGACCCGCACAGTCGAGCGTCGTCGGCCCCGTCTGCTCACCCCCCGATCCTGCCAGTAGCGGCCCCCAGCGCCTGAGGCGCTCGTCCGGCGCGCCACGCGATGATCTCCGCCACCACCGACACCGCGGTTTCCGCCGATGTCCGCGCACCGAGGTCCAACCCGACGGGCCCGTGGATGCGGTCGAGCTCGACAGTAGTGGCACCTGCCTTGACCAACCGTTCCCCGCGCGCAGCCTGGGTGTGCCGCGCACCCAACGCGCCGGGAAACGCCGGCCCGCGCGCGCAACGCAGCAAGGCCCCGTCGAAGTCGGGGTCGTGATCAAGCAACACCATCGCGTCCACCGCGGTGAGACCGGCAACCGCCTGTTCGGTCTCGGCGACACCGGTGGTTATCTGGATGTTCCACCCCAGCAGCTCGGCCTGCGCAGCGAGGGCGTCGCGCAGTGCTCCCGCTCCCACGATGAGCACACCGGCCGTCGCCACCCAGACATCGACCGGCACCTGTTCGTTGGCCAGCTCCACGGCGCTGGAGATACACGTTCCGCGTCGCAGCAGCGGCCGGACCTGCTCCAGTGCCTGTTCAGTTCTTGCCACGTCCAGCTCACTGGCCACCCGCTCGTCCTCGTGGCCGGCGACGACGAGCACCCCGCCCGCGCAGGCCAACATTGCCACCGGCCCACCGCTCCGGAGGCGATCCGCGAGCAGCTCCGCCTGCGCAGGCGGGACCAGGTGCGCGAGCACCGTCGCCGAACCCGCACAGGCCAGCCCCGCGCCCGTGGCCTCCGACGCACCAAGCTGGAGTTCACTGCGCAGAGCGGTGCCGTCCTCGAGCACCTGTCGCGCGAGCTGCAGTGCCGTCGCGTCGGCCGCACCACCGAGCAGACTGCCCCGCGCTGTCGTCCCGTCGGTGAGCAGCAACGGGGCAGGCGACGTCGCGCCAAGTCCCAGCACGGCGGTGAGGCGCACCGCGCACACCGCCGTGTCGGCGAGCTGCCAGTTGGCGAGGGCCGCACCCAGCTCCGTCAGTTCCGCCATGGCCTCCATGGTGCCCTACCTGCAAGCCCCAGTGCCTTAACTCAGAGCCAGCCTCGTTCCTCGGCAAGCCGTACCGCGTCGGCGCTCGTCCGCGCTCCGGTCTTGCCGATCGCCGCCGACAAGTGGTTGCGCACCGTGCCCTGCGTGAGGTGGACCAGCTTGGCCACCTCGGCGACAGTCCCGCCACGCGCGGCGGCCAGCAGCACCTCGCGCTCCCGTGGCGTGAGCGGACTGCGGCCGCTGGCCAGCGACTCTGCCGCCAACACCGGGTCGACCACGCGCAACCCAGCGTGCACACGGCGCACCGCATCCACCAGCTGCTCCGGCGGCGCGTCCTTGACCACGAAACCCGCGGCCCCGGCAGTCATCGCCCGCGCCAGGTAACCCGGCCGACCGAAGGTGGTGCACACGATCACCCGGCACTGCGGTGCCGCGGTCCGCAGCTCGGCAGCCGCGGTGAGCCCGTCCATACCCGGCATCTGCACGTCGAGCAGGGCCACGTCGGGGGCGTGGGCCGACGCCGCCGCAACAGCTTCCGCGCCGGAGCCCACCTCGGCGACGACCTCGATATCATGCTCCAGTCGCAGCAACGCGACCAACGCCCCGCGCACCAGCGCCTGGTCGTCGGCGATGAGAACCCGGATCACGGGGCACTCACGAACGCGCGCAGCTGGAAGCCGCCGCCGGGCGCTCGACCCACTCGTAGCGAACCGCCGAGTGGGCTGAGCCGCTCTCGAATTCCGTTCAGCCCATTGCCAGTCGAACCTTCCGTTACGGACGTCAGACCTGTGCCGTCATCGGTGACGTCCAGCCAGCTCGCGCCCAGGGATACCGCGCATCTGCTCGCGCCGCTGTGCCGGACGACGTTGGTCACCGCCTCCCGCAGCACGTACGCGAAGACCTCGCTGTACTCCGGTCGGACGTCCTCGGTGGCCTGCGGCAGTACCGGCTCGATACCGGCCGCGGTGAGCACGGCGCGAGCCCCGGCCAGCTCCTCGGGCAGAGAGACGCGCCGCTGGGCCGAGACGGTCGCCCGGACATCGGTCAGTGATTGGCGCGACAGCCGCTCCACGTCGCTGATCTCCACGGCCGCGGGCTCGGTCTCCCCCCGCTCCAGCAGCTTGCGCGCCAGCGACGCCTTCACGGTGATGGTGGTGAGGTTGTGGCCCAGCACATCGTGCAGGTCCCTGGCGATCCGGCTGCGTTCGTCGGCCACCGCGAGGCGCGCCACTTCGTCCCTGGCCGCCTGCAGCTCACGAATGGCACGCACGTTGCCCATCAGCGCGATCATCATCAGGGTGATCGACCCGAAGATGATGATCTCCGTCCACTGTGTGCCCTGCTCCGACAGCCCGGTGTAGAGCGCCATCCCTGCCACGGTGGTCCACAACAGCAGGAACGCCCGGTTGGTGGGTAGCACCGCCGCGCCGGAGATCAGCACGTACATGAGCACGCCGATGGAGCCGGGGCCGAGCAACCCGGCCAGCGTCACCCCCAACACCGCGAGGATGACCCACCACCGCAGCGACGGCGAGGGGCGGCGTCCGCTCGGCCACACCATGAGGTAGACGCCGGAGTAGCTGACCAGCAGCGCGAGCACTACGAGCCGGTAGGCGAGTACATGTCCGGACTGCCAGAGGCCAATTGCGTCGGGTAGCAACCACAGCAGGAACGCCCCACTGACCACACGCCAGAGCCACGGATTACGAACCCACAGCGAACTACCGCCAGGTCGCGTGATCGAGTACCACGGCGATCCCTGGCCGGTGACCGCGTCGATCACCGCCCGGGTTTGTCGCGGTCGCGCCTGCTCCTGCACCCGGTCCACGTTAATCCGCCTCAGACCCGTTGGGTGTCCCGACGGAACAACAACGCCGCGCCCACGATGAACACCGCCGCCCAAATCACGACATTGGCGATGGCCGAGGGGGTGAATCCGGTGCCGGTCAGGGGTTCCCGTGCCAACTCGGCGATGCCATAAGTGGGCACGAACTTGGAGATGGTGAGCAGGACGCCGCCGGTGATCGGGATGAACAGGCCACCACCGAAGGCCAAGAACGCCAACGCCGGCCCGAGGATCTGCATCACGTTCTCGGAGGGGAGGAGGTAGCCCATGAACAGCCCGAACGCCGCGAACACCACCGACGCCAGCCAGGCGATGAGCCCGCTGAAGATCCACACCCGCGTACTCACGTCGGCACCGGCAAACCCGCCGACCACGAACACCACGACAATGGAAGCGAGTCCCAGCAACATCGCGTTGAACATCTTGATGACGATGTAGGCCACCGGCTGCAGCGGCGTCAACCGCAGCTGCCTGCTCCAGCCCAGGGCGCGTTCGACGGACACCATGGCCCCACCGCTGGTGGTGGACAGGATGGCGCCGTAGACCGCCATGCTGACCATGACATAGCCGGTGATGTTGCCGTGCGGATAGGCGTAGTTCGTCTTGTAGTCACCCTGGGTGCCGAACAGCAGGAAGAAGACCGGCGGCAAGAGCAGCGCGAAGACGAGCGTTCGGCGGTTGCGCAGCATACGGCGTAGCTCCATCCCCAGGAACGTGAGGTTGAAGCCACCCAGGGGTGGTACCCGACGGTCGTCGCGGGTGGCCGTGGCTGCGGTGCTCATTTCGTGGTCTCCAATGCGGGGGCGGCGGGGTCGGAGGTGAGGGCAATGAAGGCGTCCTCGAGATTTTTCGAGGTGACCTCGAGGTCACGAGCATCTGTCGCAGTGAGCAGATGGCGTGCGACGACGTCGGAGTCCTTGGCATGCAGGATGACGCGCTCGCCACGGATCTCCGCGTCGTCGACGCCCGGAATGCACAGCAGCTCTGCCTCGCTGGCGCCGGGCAACGTGGCGGTGATGACCCGGCCGGCGGCGAGGTTGCGCACCTCGGCGGCGGACCCGTCGGCCACGACGCCGCCGTGGCTGACCAGGACGACGCGGTCGGCGTACGCGTCGGCCTCCTCCAGGTAGTGGGTGGCAAACAGCACAGTGCGACCGTCCTTGGCGTCGGCTCGGATGGCGTTCCAGAAGTCACGGCGACCCGTGACGTCCATGCCAGTGGTCGGCTCATCCAGCACCAGCAGGTCCGGGTCGGGCAGCAGCGCCATGGCAAACCGCAGCCGCTGCTGCTCGCCGCCCGAGCACTTGGCGACGCGGCGGTCGGCGATCGCGGTGATGCCCGCGCGCTCCAATACCTCGTCCACGGCCCGGGTGTGCGAGAACAGGCTCCGCGTCAGTTTCAGCGTCTCCGCGACGGAAAGGTCTTTGAGCAAGCCCCCGGTCTGCATCACCGCCGAGATCCGGCCTGAGGAAATGGCGTGGTCGGGTGACCCGCCGAAGATCTCCACGGTGCCCGAGCTCGGCCTGCCGAGACCGAGCATGATGTCGATGGTGGTCGTCTTCCCGGCGCCGTTGGGACCGAGGAACGCCACCACTTCGCCGGGCTGGATCGTCAGCGTGATGCCGTCGACAGCCCGGACCGAACCGAAGTTCTTGTGCACATTGTCCAATGCCACGGCAGGCTGAGGCGTCTGAGTCATGGGCCAAGCATGCGGTGCGGGCCGCGACGGTAGCCGGTGTAGCCGTCACGATTGCGCGGTGACATCTGTCATGGAACATTTGTCCTGGAACATTTGTCCTGGCCCCTACGCTTCGGCTATGAATCCGCTCGCCCGCTTGGCCCGGTTTATCGGCACCAAGCGATGGCTGATGAAGATCGAGCCGCTGATTCCTCGCATCGAGACGTTCCTCGCCTGGCTCACGGGCGGGCGGTTAAGCGTGCTCCGCATCGCCGGTCTGCCGGGCTTGCGGTTGACCGTGCTCGGACGCAAGAGCGGACAGCCGCGCACCACCAACTTGCTCTGCGCGCCCTACCAGGACGGTTTCCTGGTGAACGGATCCAACTGGGGGCACCCGAAGCACCCGGTATGGACGGCCAACCTCATGGCCGCGGACACCGCCGAGGTTGTCTACCGTGGGCGGACCCTGACGGTGCGGGTCAAGCAGGCCACCGGCGCCGATCGCGCCCGGTTATGGCCCGTGCTCCTCGACGTGTGGCCGGGGTACCAGATGGAGCACGAGATGTCCGGCCGCGACTCCCGAGTGTTCCTGCTGGAGCCGGCCTCAGACGGCGAGTAGTCCCATACCCCTCAGAAGGGGCAGGCCTTGTCGTCATCCGGCGACCGTTCGCCGGTACGGATGCGCACATGTCGAATCCGAGCGAGGTCGACGACAGACTGCTGGCGGCGGCGTTCCGCGCGGATGCGGGCAGCTCTGTCCTCCGCGCGGTTGCGTCGGCGCCGGACGCTGTTGCCGGGCCCGGTATCGGTGATGTCGTCGGGGTTGATCCCGAGCAGGTCGAGGTAGCCGGTCGCCGGGCTGTGGTAGCGGTGTCCCGGTGGGTGAGACGTAGTCGATGCTGCGGTCGGCGTTGTGGTGCTCGGTCCAGGTTCCGGTGTGTTTGATGCGATGATGGGTGCGGCAATAGGCCTTCATGTCCGCGGCGGTGGTCTTCCCGCCCTGCGCCGGATCACGATGATCGAAGGATTGATCGTGATCGAGGTCGGCGTTCCATGCCGGGGCATCACAGTGCGGCCATTGACACGTACCGCAGAGGATTCGAATCCAGGCATCGAGGATTGTGTTCGGCCGGTAGACGTAAGCCGAGTCCGGCAACCCGTCGGCACCTGTAGGTGTGCTGGCCGAACCGGCCGCGGCCGCGGCGCTGGCAAGCGGTTCGGCGTCGTCACCGTGGGCAGTGCTTGATCGCTCTCCGGACGCCGTCGTCTCGGTGGCCGCGCCCGCCGGATTCTGGTCGGCGTTGGGGGCATTTACGTGGTCGGCGCGGCGGTTGTGGACGTCGTCGGGGACGCGGACGTATTCGATGTCGGCGTCATCGGCGAGCATCCGGGCGTGCTCGGCATCGACAAGGCCATATCCGTCGAGGTATGCCGCTTCGTCGTCGATGCCATCGAGGGTGGAACCGAGCAGAATGACATGAATCAAGGGTTTGCGGGGGGTCGGCACGCTGCGCGATTGTTGCGAGCAGTCCTCGCGTCCGCAGGCACAGGGCAGGAAGTCCAGTCCGTCGACCCACGCACCCAGCGCGTCGACTTTGCATTGCTCGAAGGTACGTCCATCCGCTGGGCAGGTGGTGTTCGCCAATTCTCGCAGACGGGTGTCGAACTTGCGGCCGTCGGCAGCGGGCAACGACCCGAACAGGCTGACCATCGCGTTCTCAGCGGCCGACACCCCGACGTACCGGTCATTCATAGCGCGGCGGCGGCGCTCCCGTACCCCGGCGGGATCGATGCGCCCGATGATGCGGCCGATCGCGTTACGCGCTCGTTGCCCGGTCAGCCCGATACCGTCTGGCCTGCTCGGGGCGAGGATCTTCGCCAAGGCCAGACGTTCGACTTCGGCGATGAACTCGTCAGCCACGTTGCGGGTGGCGCGCTCGATCAGCCCCGCCCGGTAGGCGTCGATCTCACCGGCGGCCATCGCCGCCCGCACCCGCGGCAACCTGTCACTCAGGGCGGTGGCCAGCCCGATCAATCGGGCCGCCTCACCGCGGCCGACGGTCAACGCGGCGCCCACCTCCGCTTCGGCGACCTCGGACCCACAAATGAGATCATCCCGGGCGGCCGCACAGATCCGATGATCGGCGAACGCCGCGATGACTGCCAGCTTGCGTTCGGCCAGCACCGATTCGACCCGATGCAAGTCAGCCATCACATCGATCAGCCCCGCAGGCGAGAGGGACGCGGGAGCGGGAACCACCTCGCGTACCGCCTGCATCAATGGGAACATACGTACTGCATATCTGCTTAACTGGACTTATGCTTGTCAGGTGGATTTTGCGCAGGTAGGGCCGGTCGGCGGGGTGGACTATCCGCGTACGTATCAGGAGTTTCGGGTGTGGTTTCCCGATGACGTGGC
>JAABUI010000543.1_pt1 | contig 27030 bp, 17 predicted proteins | sample 5559111 | NCBI WGS metagenome assembly JAABUI01 (sample SAMN10711870, study PRJNA513365) | rock metagenome | isolation source: Antarctica rocks | place: Antarctica: Victoria Land, Buttleship Promontory
ATTACGACGTCATATTCGACTGCATCAATGTGCTGCTGAAAATCGAACAGATATTCAATGAAGATGCAATTTTGCATTCTTAGAACTGAAATGAATTGCTGAGCGATTTCTTACTTGTCTGAATCATCGAAGGCTTGTCTTAACAAGATAACTAATTGCTCAATCATGACTAGCTTGTCATGCTGAGCAGTCATACGTGACAACGCTTGAGCGACAGCATTTCTCGATAAGCGACTGTATTCATACAGAAGACGAGACTCAAAAGTTGAATAACAATTCACGTTCAACTTCAGCTTGCTGATTAGCTTGAAGATGAACTGATTTAACTTGTTCTCTCGCTCTTCAATATAGAGTTCTGAATTCGAATATTTCTCTGATTTGATATCAATTCTGCTCATGCTCTTGAGTTCTTGAATCATTTCTGACAAGATTTCATTATTGATCTGAGACTGCTTAAGTTCGATCTGAGTTTGCTCATGTTCTTGTTGACAAACTGAGACTCAGTTGATATACTGAGTGATGATGTCGTTGAATCAAGTTTGAAGTTCAATCAGAAAAGTGTATCACGCTTCGAGAGCATTGTTGACGTGAGTTCGAAACTGAGCGACAGTGATGAGTTTGTTGATCGAAGCTAGAGATGTTGATAACAGAATGTTGCTGATATTCTCGAATTGACTCATGATGTAGTGTGATGCAACGTAATGTCACGAACTGAGAGCTGAATGAAATCAGAATGAAATTCTAATAACTAGATTTTAAATACAAGACGTTGCACAAAGAAGAAAGAAAAGAAAGAGATCATTCAGAGATTCTTATACTTCATGAACGCTGAGTATCATTCGTATCGAGAAATTCTCATAACATCACTGATAATCTTACGTCTATCATCATCTATAATATTGTTCAACATCATCTAAGTGATCTAACATCTTTTTTCTCAACATCTTTCGAGTAACACATGCTAAAATCGTGACAAATTCTGACTCAGCTTTCTGCATATGTTAATCATGAGCTCAAGAATTAATGTTATATAGTTAAAGTAGTTAAAAGATAAACAGCAAGAGCGAAGTATTGAAGCTGTGCATATGCACAGCTTGAGCGAAGCATCGAGAAAACAGCACAATCACAAAATGAGCGAAGATTATTCTACATATGCTTAACATATGCACAAAACATGCAAAATTATGAACTCAACTTGTGACATGCTCATCAACAAGCTATCGCTCACGTTATTCTCATCAGATTTTTCTCATGTGTTTTTTTCTTCATTCTCATCATTCTGCTCATGATTTGCACTATTACTTTTCTCATCATCTTAGTATATGCGTGACATATGCGAAGTGCAACACTCATCTTCAAATCATTTAATCAACTCATTATCTCATCAGCTCGATTTTGAGCGTTGATTAGACTGATCGTCAAGTTGAGTTTTCATATTTACATTCTGACTCGACTTAAGTACTCGAATCGAATCTCATGACTCAACTCGATATCGATCTCGAGTCGAGTTAGAACTCGCTGACTCGACTCGACTCGTCAAGCAATCGAATATGACGTCAAGAGAGCTAAATATAGAAATTTTTCCGGTTTTTCGCCTTTGCATTATCTTTTTGCATTATCTTTTTGGTAGAAAGTCATAAAGAAGAACATGAAGAGAAACATGAAGAGAAACATGAAGAAAGTCATAAAGAGAAACATGAAGGGTGTTAGGGGCCAGCATAGAGCGAGTCATATGGGTGTAATGTAACGAGTATATAAATGCTAAGGAAGGAAAGTATCTAGAAGGGAAGAGCCGGCTATCTATATGACTCAGGAGAACATAAGCTAACCCTGAATAGGGTTGGCCTCGGAACAACCCTATAGCCTAGCGGCGAGCGGCCGGCGATAGTCATCAACATAGCCACCAACATAGCTACCAACATAGGTGCGTAGCTAGGATCGTAACAAAGGGAAACATGAAGGGAAACATGAAGGGGAACATGAAGAAAAACATGAAGAAAGTCATAAAGAGAAACATGAAGGGAAACATGAAGGGAAACATGAAGGGAAACATGAAGGGGAACATGAAGGCCGTTTGGTAGGAAGCTTTGGTAGAGGGCTATGGTAGGAAGCTATGGTAGAGAGTCATGGTAGAGAGTCATGACGGGGAACTATGAAGGCTATTTGGTAGGGAGCCATGGTAGGGAGTCATAATAGGGAGCCATAATAGAATATCTACCTACCTACCTTCATGTCTTGGCGGGTCGGGTCAGGAATTCCGGGTCGATACTCGATTTCAACCCTCTGACCCGGCCCGAATACTCGGGCCGAACATCTCGACCCGACTCGAATACTCGGGCCAAGAATCCTGACCCGGATCGGGTCTTGGCGGGCCGGGAACCCGGCCCGACGCGGTCAGTCTAGCGTTGATGCTTTCGTCGTTCATCGATGTTTCTTTGTGCTCAGTTGATGCTGCGCATATGCATCGACGAGGCTTTGATGACCAGATGTGAATTTATTTGTGATCTCGCTTAATGCTCTTGACATATGCTTCGCATAGGAATCGAAGCTTTTCCAACCCGACGCCAGATCTTGAATGTGCGGGGCATATGTCAATTTTAAAGTTCAACCCGACGCCAAGAATTTTTTCCGACCCCGGCTCAACTTTTCCAACCCCCCGGCCAGCTGTACCCCCTCTTCCAGTATATACTCAATCAAACACTGTACTACCTTCTATCTTTGACACCACCAACCACTTGAATTAGGTGATATGGTATGATAATAGAACATTATCATACCATTTCCACCATTCCGAGCGTTGACGGCAGACCAATCGTGACATGCCTTGAAGGGTCCACGAGTTGTTGTCAGGGGCGAGAGGGTTGTTGAAGTTGACCAAATAGAACTAGAGACTTTTGCGACGGCTTCTGGGTCCGTGCGAGCCCGAAGTTCACTTTCTTGGATAGCTGAACTAATCAAGATGAAATTTCTCTGCCTACCTGGGGCCTTTGGTAATGCTAGGGTACGTTTTGCACATGATATACAGCCCCGTCCACGCGATGCGAGAGAGGGTCATTCGGAAGTTGCTGATTTCAATTGCTCGTTTTCGAGTAGACCTTTCGAGTCCAGCTAGGTGAGTGACATGAAGTCTTCTCTGTATATTCCGTGAGTGTCAGGTTGCTGACTCGACAACAGCTCCACTTTGCGATCAGCTTGAATCGGACATTGCCGCCAGTTTCTGCTTCACTCAGGGCTCATTCGAAACCGTGCCTCCACGCGGATTCGAAAAATACTTCGGATCTGGCCCCCACTACCGCTTCATGCCACCAGATGAGGCAATTGAAAATGACGTGCATGATGTAGTGCGATCATTGCCGCATGCAGAGACTCCCGAGGAGACCATGCGTGTCGCGCTGGAACAATCACATGGTCTCAGGTCCTTGCAAGTATCGCAGGCCGTTAAAAAGATTCACAAGACAATGGACGAAGAAGGCGACGTCGAAGGTATCATCGGCTATTCTGAGGGTGCTATGATCGCTGCATCTTTCATTCTCGACGAACAACGCCGCAGCAGAGATGAAGGCATTGAGCCACGAGTTAAATGCGCTGTCTTCATCTCAGGATGGCCGCCTATAGACTCGAATACAGGGCTACTCGTCTTATCAGACGAGACTGAAGATGTCATTGACATTCCGACCTGCCACGTCATAGGTGCGTTGGATCAAATGATCCATGGCGCGATGGCGCTTTACAACCTCTGCGACCCAGATCGAGCCGAGCTCTTTGACCACGGACACGGGCATCTAGTTCCAAGGGAAGAGCGGACGGTGAAGGAGCTAGGTCAAGTGGTCCGCACCATGATCGCCTCTGCGAAAGCCGCTTAGCGGCTTAATACTTCCAAGATAATCATGTGTTGGCGTGGCTTCACAATCTCCCTCTTTTCGCAACACATAAAGGGTGCGTGTTTGCTCTCGCTCGTCATCCAGATGCGTCCTATGAAGCATCTCAAGATAGCTCAAATTGTGGTGGTAATCTCACCACAGTCATGCTCATCATCGTCGTCACTTTCATTATTCTGGTTGTCCTGGCGGACACTAATGTGGCGAATGATCAGCGTTTGCCCCTGCTGCGGCTTTTGCGGGATTCAGTTTGTTGACAAGATGGCATCGCGTGCACGTTAGCGTCTACTCACGTATACAAGTGCTAATATGCTTTGTCACAACGTAAAGCTGCGGCAGGTTAGTGAGCCTTAATATCATACGCTATCGTCACATTGCATAGCAACGGCATTAGCCTTATCATCATCAAATGTTCCCAAAACTTCTAACGAAGCTTGTGAAAGCAGAAATGCTGGTGATACTAAGGCCGTCGAGGATAAGGACAAAGGTCATCAGAGTACGCAACTGCCCATTCGAGACGATATGCCAGTACAGAAGGCATTAAGCCGACATAGTCCGAGAGATTATTAGATAGATATGCCAGTATAGAAGGTATTAAGCCGACATAGTCCGAGAGATTATTAGATAGATATGCCAGTACAGAAGGCATTAAACCGACGTAGTCCGAGAGATTATTAGACAGGGTAAAGTAAAAAAAAGCAGCTTGCTATTACCACTGTAGGCCACGTGTTGGTCTGAAGAACGGTCATATGCCTGCTCTCAAACATTCAACTTAGCCTGAACTTCACATCCCTCTCCTCATATTTCCCCTCCTTTGCCTTCTTTTCTCTTCTGTACACCCTAGATTTCGAACTTTTGTCCTACCACAGCCATGGCTAGTCATGAAGTGCAGGATGCTTACCGAGGAGTTTGTGGTGTAGCCGCCTCCAACGAAACAGCCACCAATGTCTCAGTTGCAAATGATATATGTCCTAATACTGCATCACACAATGGAGTCGCTTCAAGTGGAGCTCATGCTAATAGAAAGCATCCTACTGGACCTGATACCATCGGCACACATGGCGACGGCGTCCATCTGAACGGAACTCACGTCAACGGAAATGGCTGCCTACATAAGAGGCCATCTCTCAGTGAAGCCCACCACAGCGGAGCTGGCCAGACTGGAATAACTCCAAAGGTAGAGCCATTGGCCATTATTGGGATGGCTTGTCGGCTTCCAGGTGACGTCAAGGATCCCATAGAATTCTGGGAAATGTGTACCCGCCTTCGAAATGGCTGGTCAGAGATACCAGCGAGCAGATTCAATGCCTCATCATTCTATCACCCGAATCCCGGAAAACTTGGTGCGTTTAATCCAACCGGGGGCAGTTTCATACAACAAGACCTTGCGCTTTTCGATGCCCCTTTTTTCAAGATCTCGTCACAGGAGGCACAATCATTAGATCCGCAACAACGAATTCTGCTTGAGTGTGCCTATGAAGCTCTAGAGAACGGGGGCGTTGCCAAAGAAGCCGTTAGTGGCGGAAATGTTGGCGTCTTTGTTGGCTCGTCATTTGCGGATTACGAAATGAACAACCTGAGAGACACAGAGAATATTCCGATGTATCAGTCGACGGGTAATGCGCCGTCGACACTCTCAAACCGAATCTCGTACTTCTTCGACCTTAAGGGACCGAGTATTTCAGTTGACACGGCCTGCTCTTCCAGTCTTGTTGCGTTACATTTAGCATGTCAGAGTCTTCGGCATGGAGAATCATCACAAGCGCTCGTCGGAAGCTGCCACTTGAATCTCACTCCTGAGAATTTCATCAGCATGTCCATGTCAAGGTTCGTTTGACACGATGAAAGCTTGAAACTTGATCCGCTTATGTGTGAAATTTAGACTCTTTTCGGACAGTGGAAGCTGTCATCCATTCGATCATAAGGGTCAATCGGGCTTCGGGCGTGGCGATGGCGCCGGCATGATCGTTTTAAAGCGTCTCAGCGATGCCATTGAAGCCGACGATCCCATCCGAGCGCTCGTCGTCAGCAGTGGTGTGAATCAAGACGGTGCCACCCAAGGCATGTCCATGCCCAGTGGCGCAGCTCAGGAACGTCTGATTCGTTCGGTCTACAAGTCAGCTGGGCTCGACCCTCGCGACACTGGCTATGTTGAAGCGCACGGCACTGGTACTAAAGTCGGAGATCCGATCGAGGCCTCCGCTCTTCATACTGTTTTTGGCGAAGGCCGAACCAAACGACAGCCGCTCTACATCGGTGCTGTCAAGTCCAATGTCGGTCACAGCGAAGGCGCTAGTGGTATCGTCTCAGTCATCAAGACTGCCATGATACTGGAGCGAGGCTTCATTTTACCTAATTGCGACTTTGAGAAGGCCAAGGAAAACATTCCGTTGGACCAGTGGAATATGAAGGTTCGTCATGACTTTGCTCGCAATTATACTCTTGTCCGTAAGCTCAAAACTGACAGTTTCAGCAGATTCCCGTAAGGCAAGCTCCATGGCCGGCAGGTAAGAAATATGCCAGCGTTAGCAGCTTTGGCTATGGCGGCACGAATGCCCATGTTGTACTGGCCAAAGCTCCAGCCAGAAAGCAATTATCGACACAGCCATACTATATCACGCAAGGGTTGCAGTCGCCTTCACCAATAGTGGTAAAGTCTCCCTCGCGTAAGGTCTTCGTCTTGTCTGGGAATGACGAACAGGCTGCGCGGACACAGGTGAAGAATCTAGAAATCTACTGCGAACAGAATCCCGAAGCGCTCGATCTGGCTCTGATGGACAATCTTGCTTATACGTTAGGTCAGCGAAGGTCTCGTTTGAATTGGAAGGTAGCAATCACCGCCTCATCAGCGAGCGAGCTGGTCAGTAAGCTTTCCGCGCTCAACACGAAGCCCAGCAGATCGTTTGAGCTTCCTGTTTTGGGATTCGTCTTTACCGGACAAGGTGCACAATGGCACGCCATGGGTAGAGAGCTTATGACTGCGTACCCGGTCTTCGCAGATGCTATGCTGAGAGCAGACGATGTCATCGCAGGGCTGGGCGCTACGTTCTCGATCGTTAACGAACTTTCGAAGGACCCTGGCTCCTCGTTAGTCTCGGTAGCGCATATTAGCCAGCCAGCTTGTACAGCTGTGCAGATTGCACTAACAGAGCTGCTTCGGTCTTGGGTTGTCCGTCCATGCGCAGTTGTTGGACATTCGAGTGGCGAAATTGGTGCTGCTTATGCCGGAGAACGGCTGAGTCTTGAAGACTGCATGTCCATCGCTTACTGGAGAGGCGTGACATCCCAGCGGCTAGAGGAGGCCAGCTTCGGTACCAAAGGCGCCATGATGGCCGTCGGCGCAGGCGAGGCAGCCGTCGCACCTTACCTTAACGTGTTGAAGGAGAATAGGGCAGTCATTGCCTGTGTCAACAGCGATGCCAGTGTCACAATTTCCGGCGACGAGGAGGCCATCATGGAGCTACAAGTTGCGTTGTCAGAGGACTGCATCTTCAACCGACGTTTGCAAGTCGGCGTGGCCTACCACTCGCACCACATGAAACGCATAGCGGAAGAATACCATGACAGCATTAGACATGTGGCACCGCAAAACTCGGATATCACTTTCCATTCCTCAGTTTACGGACGGCTGGCAAATTGGATGGAACTCGGCGCCGAGTACTGGGCTGACAACCTTGTTTCTCCAGTCCAGTTCTCCAAAGGTCTCCGAGATCTGCTTGCGAATGGCCGTTCGGCTGAAGGAAAGATAGTTCAGACGCTGGTTGAGGTCGGCCCTCACCCAGCTCTTGAAGGTCCGATCAAGCAGACGCTTGAGAACGATGGTCAAGGGCACCGTATACGATATATTCCAACTTTACACCGCAAGATGGATGCAATTGAAGCCGCACAACAGCTGGCCGGAACGCTCTTCAGCCTTGGGCTGAACATTGACTTAGGAGCAGTCAACTTCCCAGTTCCGCCAGAGCGGAAGCTGAGAGTCCTGACCAATCTGCCCAAGTACCCATGGACGCTCAACAAGCGCTACTGGCATGAATCGCGGGTCTCTCAGAATTTCCTTCACCGTCGATTCCCACGAAGCGATCTTTTGGGCTCCTTATGCACAGAAAGCGACGACATTGAGCCGCGGTGGAGAAACATAGTCCGTGCTGACGATCTACCCTGGATTCGTGACCACAGGGTCCAAAGAAAGATCGTATATCCTATGGCTGGCTACATTGCTATGGCGATTGAGGCCGCCACCCAGCATGCAAAGATACGACTTCAAGTTCCCGTGAGCATCTCCTTGCGCGAAGTCACTGCTGGCAAGGCTCTTATCATTCCCGACTCCTCTGCAGTTGAGACGGTGCTTGCCTTGAGACCGTATGCTGAGGGAACTCGAGTTTCCTCGGATACATGGAGTGAATTCCGTGTCTTTTCCTGGTTCAAGGAGAAGGGCTGGGATGAGCATTGCCGTGGCCTCATTTCTGTGCAATCTGCTAGCAAACCGAATACCCTGACAGACCACGCCGGTACAATGGCGGCTGAGACTGCTGGATTGATAGCCTCGACAGAAGCATCTTGCGTTCGAAATGTTGCTGTTGATGCCATCTACCGCGCTGTTGAAGAGAAAGGGTTCCTCTATGACGGTCTCTTTAGAGGCTTGAAAAATTGTCGAATTGGGTCTAAATGCACGGTCATCGACTTCGAAGTACCCACTACGAAGACCAGCATGCCCTTTGAATACGAGACTGACTACATCCTCCACCCGACAACTCTCGACCTTTGCTTGCAGACTGTTTGGCCTCTGCTTGGTGCTGGCGAAAGCGGATTGAGAGGTCTTTATATGCCGACCTTCCTGAAGAGCCTTGAAATCTCCTCGATAGAACGCATTGCGCCCGAAAAGGCGCTTCGTATCTATGGCAGCCAATCTGAGGCCGAATCGCGGCTTGCGCCGGTCAACCACAGCTTTATTGTTGTCGATGCCGAGGATCCAGCAAGCGTCGTCATGCGCTTCGAGGACCTCACTATGACGTCTGTTCGAGATGGCGCTGACGTCTCTAAAACCGATGACAAGAGGAATCTGTGCTACAAGCTCAACCTGGAGCCTCACTTCGACTTCATGGATGCGGAGAAGCTTTTCAACGGTCAGAGCTCGAAGCTACCAGTGTCGTGTGATGCGTTCAGTCGCAGCTGCAAACAGGCCGTAGTCTGTGTTCAGCGGATGATCTGCCTCAATCCTCATATGTCCATCCTCGAGATTGGCGCTGGCGATGGTGCTGCTACCCTACCAATCTTGGAAACTCTTGGAGGTGGCGCCACCGGAAAGCCAGCGTGGTTCAATCGCTATACCTACACTGACAGCTCTGGAGATTCCTTTGAAGTTGCGAAAAAGAAGCTCGGCGCTTGGGAGAGTCTGCTAGATTTCAAGACCCTAGATATCTCAGCCGATTTCACAGCGCAAGGCTTCACAAAGAACTCTTTCGATCTTCTCATTGCTTGCTGTCCGCTTCAAACAGTGTCGAAGCAGCAAGAGACGCTCGCGCACGTGCACAGTCTGCTCAGGCCAGGTGGCAAATTCTTGGTTATCGACAATGCCTCTCAGTTCGACGGCCGGTCTGCTTCTGCACTCTCCGTAGAAGCATGGGGCGATCTTCTTTACGAGACTGGCTTCTCTGGTGTCGACGTGCACCTCAAACATGGCTCCGATGCTTCAAAGCAGCAGGGCAGCGTCATGGTCACGACGGCGAAGGCTCCATCAAGACAAACCGAGGAAGAAGTCGTTATTGTCTGTGGTGACGGCGCGTTGCAATTCCCACAGAAATTGCTCACAGACGGCATTCAAGCCTTGAGCGGCATGCGTCCCACCACAGCCTCGCTTGCAAACGTAGATGCGAAGGGCAAGCTTTGCGTGGTTCTCTACGAGATCGACGGGCCCAAATTATCCAAGTTGACCCCAGAGCTCTTTGGTGCCCTGCAGCGAATGCTACTGTCCGCGAGCGGCGTTCTCTGGGTCGTCCGTGAGGCATCGTCAACTTCGCCAGAGTCTAACCTGATCACCGGTCTTGCGAGGACAGTACGATCAGAGTCAGGCCTTCGTTTCGCCACCCTCGACCTCAATATCAGAGAGCACGTCGCAGATGACTGGGCAGTGAATCAGATCCTCCGTGTCTTCTCCAACGTGTTCGGCAATACTCGCTCTGTGCTTGACAACGGTGAAATGGAGTTTCTCGTCCGGGAAGACACAATCTCAGTTCCGCGTATCGTAGAAGACGTATCCACCCACGAGCTGGTCAAACGTGAGCCAAACGGGCTGTTGCTGCATGACATGACTTTCCGACAGACTGGTCGGCCCTTGAAGATGGCGCTCGATCAGCCAGGAATTCTGGACACCATTTATTTCACCGACGATGATATTGCGGTCAAGCCTTTGCCTGAAGACTACATCGAGATCCAGGTACAGTATGCCGGGCTCAACTTCAAAGACGTGATGAACGCAATGGGCCAGCTCAACAGTGACAATTTCGGGCTTGAGTGCAGCGGTATTGTCAGCAAGGTCGGCATCAAGGTGACTGATTTTGTCGTTGGCGACAAGGTCTGCGCAGTGGCGGACGGCACACTCGCCAGCTTTACCCGATGTCAGGCCACATGCGCATGGAAGGTGCCCGACATTGTCGGGATGGAGGCAGCATCTACTGTGCCCATCGTTTTCTGCACGGCATACTACTCTCTGGTTCATGTCGCGAGACTCCAAGCTGGTGAGAGAGTCCTCATCCATGCTGCCGCGGGCGGCGTTGGACAAGCTGCCATTATGGTCGCTCAAGCTATTGGCGCTGATGTCTTCGCCACGGTCGGCAGCATCGAAAAGAAGAAACATCTCATGGAAATATATAACATTCCTGCAAATAGGGTGTTCTTCAGCCGAGATCTCAGCTTTGCCGACGGCATCCGTAAGGCCACCAACGGTACCGGGGTGGATGTCGCCTTAAACTCCCTTGCAGGTGAAGCGCTCCGAGCGACCTGGGAGTGCATGGCTCCGCTCGGTCGATTCGTTGAGATTGGCAAGCGAGACATCAAGCGCAATTCAAGGCTGGAGATGTCACAATTCGACCACAATGTGACGTTCTCTTCCGTCGATTTGATGGTCATCTTAAGTAAGCGGCCCGCATTGATGAAGAGACTTCTCAAGGATGTATTTGCAATGTTCCAGAGCGGCGAAGTGAAAGCAGTATCTCCAAGATCCTGTTATCCTGTCTCCGAAGTCCACGCCGCCTTGTCTAGTCTACAAACTGGACGTGCAATGGGTAAGATTGCGATCAAGATGGAGGACGAGGCTGTGATCAAGGTAAGATCTACAGGCAGAGTCTCTCCAACGTCTAACAATGATTCCAGGTAAATCGTAGACCTATAACTACTGAAATGTTTCGCTCGGATGCCTCATACGTGATTGTCGGCGGCACGGGCGGTCTAGGACGCAACCTTGCGATATGGATGGCTGAAAACGGCGCGAAAAATCTTGTGCTCATCTCTCGAAGCGGAGGGGACCGAGCCACAATGCAAGATCTCGTCGAGAAGCTCCAGGGGAAGGGTTGTCAGGCTGTCATCTGTGCATGTGACATGAGCAGCAAAAGGTCTGTGAAGGAGATACTAAAGCCGACATTGAAGGCTCTTCCAGGCGTTGCCGGAGCAATCTACGGAGCCATGGTACTCAGGGTAAGTTGCCCTGAATCGTCACATTCGGACTCGTATTAACACATAGCAGGATGTTCTCTTTGAAAATATGACGTACAGTGACTACGATGCTGTCATCAAATCTAAGGTCGACGGAGTGTGGAATTTACATGACTGCCTCCTAGCCCGCCCGCTCAAGTTCTTCATCACCATTTCCTCTCTAGCAGGTATTGTGGGGAACCGTGGACAGGCTGCGTATGCCGCCACGGCAACATTCATGGACGCATTTGTCCAGTATCGCAAGGCCTTAGGTCTTCCCTGCTCAACGATCGATTTGGCTCCAGTCGTTGGAATAGGATATCTTGCCGAAAATCTTGACAAGCAGAAGATTGTGAAGGATGCGTTCGGCGGCGCTGCCGTCGACGAGAATGAAATTCACGGTCTTTTTGCCACGGCCGTCAGCAATGAACTCGAGACTACTTGCAACGGCCAATGTATCACAGGTATGAATGTTACAGAGGCCAACAGCGATGCTTTCTGGATGAGCGATCCGAAGTGGGCTATCCTCAAGCAGAATTCCACGGCCGCTGCAGGCAAAGCCAACAACGGAAATTCTCCAAGCAGAGCTTCGCAGTCACTTCCAGATGCGATCAAACAGCAGAAGGATCTAGAGGGCGTGAAGAAGGTCGCCGTGGAAGGGCTCATTCGCAAGGTCACGGCGATGCTGATGCGTCCCGAAGGCGACATTCACACGACAATCCCGCTTGTCAACTACGGATTGGACTCGCTTGTAGCCATCGAGTTCCGCAGCTGGATCGCTCGCGAACTTGGAGCGACACTACAAATCTTGGAGATTCTGGCAGCGGATTCTATGATGGACCTGGTCAATATTATCGTTAAGAGGAGCGGGCTCATTCTGGCAGAAATAAAGAATGAGGGTGCTCCACATGACGAAGCAAAGCAGAATGGGACGATCAATAGATTGTGTGACGGATTAGACCCATAGGTTGGTTTAGGTGCCGGGCACCTGCAATTTTGGCGGAATGTTTTCCACACGCCGAAAATTACTTTCAGCTCGTACAAAAGGGGTTCTTCGTACTAGAACTCCTTTCTCTCCTTAACTTATTCTCTGTAACAAACCTGAAGCCTTGTCGCCTGATCCACGGTCACATGACCGCCATAGGGCTGACCACCCGCGCACCCGCGTATGCAAAAGCAGCAATCAAATTCAATTACCTCATAGCCATCAAGTCTGCCATTCGAAATTCTGTCTGGGGTGAGGGCAATAGAATTGCGAAGCTCCTTATCGGCAGCACAAAAGGATGCTGCGGGGAGCTCTTCACCAGGTCGGTCTGCCCGGGGCCCTGGTAGATTGTCATCAAGGTCGTCGATTGCGGTCGCCATGTTTGCGTGGAAATGGACGAACGCTGGGTTGAGCTCTCAGTCGGGTGTTTCTGGAAGACTCTGTGATCAGTCAGAGGGGCGAGAGGCATATCGTACACAGGCAGAAACGGTCGACTTGAGTAGCTAATTGAAAGGTGGTGTTCGTACCCGCAGCCTTGAAGCCCGTGCTGGGTACATATTCAGACCATGTGCCATTGTAATTGACGCGATAGAATTTTCGTGGGAGGGCTTCCGGTCCAACTCGAAAGTTGTCCATCATACCAGCGGTCACCACAAATAAGTAGGTGACTCGCTCGTCCTTTTACCTCTGACATGGACAGGAAAGGAGGGGAAGGTGCGTGCGGTGCTCTGAGCAATCACCTGATCCAGCTATTAGCGTATGCAGAAAGGTTTCGAATCCTTGGCATTCATTTTTGCGCTGCCCCACGATGATCCTTTATATGAGGAATTCGAAAATTCAACCCAACCATCTATTATCGCATTCAAAAAGCTGATATTGAAGCTATTATTGAAGCTATTCAGACCTCCTCGCTTACTGATCGCTTTTAGCTATGTCGAGACCACTTCCTGCAAGCCTTCGCTCCAGAATACTACGTCTTCTGCTACTTCACTGATGTCCCAAAGCTATCGTCGAAGAGGTTCACTGTCACTTTGATACCGTCTATAGAATTCAGGAGAATCTCTTCATGTATGACTCTCCCTTTAGACCTCAATTCCGACCCAAAGGCGCTCCTCGAAAGATCGTCAAGGCCGCTGAAAATGGCCTCATAGCCTACCTTGAAGAACAGCCGTGAGTCATGCAGAAAGAGATGGTCTGGTACATATGAAAGGAGTGAAGCATTAACGTGCATCAGTTCACGATATCGAGGATTCTGAAGAGAAGACGCTGAAGCAATAAAAAGGAACAGCGTGTGAGCGTCAGACAGAACGATGAGCTGCGATTAAACTGGGTTGCAGATCTGCTTCGTCTGACTGCTGAGCAGCTTGTCTTCGTTGACGAGACTCTCTTCAACGAGACTACGGGGTGACGTCATCAAGCCTATGCATCAGTTGGTGAACCAGCTCGCTATCAAGTCTCTAGAACGAGAGGGCATTGTTGAAGTGTTCTTTCGACTTACACAATAGATGACTATCTACTCTGTATCGATATTCGTGAAGGCTGGTTCAACGGCGAGGCTTTCTTTCGATGGCTAGCAGATGAACTGCTACCTCTATGCAGTTCCTTTCCGGCCCCGAAGAGTGTGATCATCATGGATAACGTCAGCATACACTGTAACGCTCGTATCGAGAAACTCATTATCTCACACGGATGTGAGGTGCGTTATCTGCCTCCCTATTCGTCGAATTTCAATCTCATCGAGCTCAGTTTTAGTGTTTTGAAGGCCTGAATTCGACGACATTTCGAGGAGATATGACCTCATTATGAAGGCACTTTTGATGAATTTCTCCATTACGCTGTCGAAAGAAGCAGATGTGATAGGTTTCCGAGACAGCATTTCAAGCATAGCGTCGAAGATTATATCTTTGAAGCTGATATTAAAGCCTTGAAAAGAGATCTTGAAGCTGATACTATAGATTTTGATTAGTAGTATCTGAATAGCTTCAAAATCACCTGTTTGAATGCGATAATAGATGGTGGGGGGTTAAATGTCGAATTCCTCATATAAAGAATCATCGTGGGGCAGCGCAAAAATGAATGTCAAGGATTCGAAACCTTTCTGCATACGCTAATACTAGAAGCGAGCTTACTGTGTCAGACCTTCACAGTCATGAACATCTTCGTTGCGTCTTGAGTAGGGATGCTATACCCTCATCTTCATGCCATTCACTTGACGATTAAATGCTTTCCATTTTATTTTCCAACAAATGACTAAAAAAGCATACAAGCAGACGGATATATCCTCACCCATTCGTTGTCGAAGTGACGAGACACCGTCCGTCTCAAGTTGCGAAGTGATAAGATCAACAACAGTAAAGGATCCTGCAGAAATGAACATTAGTCGGAATTTGTTGATGTCTTGAAGTTTTTGCTACCGCAAACTGACTGGCATAGTGAACGCACTGAAGGCTGGACGTGATAGGTTAAATGCGTCAGGGCCCCCTTCGTAAGTCTATCTGCGCTTTCTCCATAGGACATTCTTATAGGACTGATTTCCCTTAGTCTCTACAAGTCTTACATCATCCCCATCAAAGTCGGCACGAAGACATGTTTTATGTCCACCAATCTGTAATCTCTGCTCCACCCCATCGTGGCGCAGGGCCTGTTTGCGACCCTGCATAGCGCGGGCGCTGGCGGCGTGACGCTTGGTGTTGTGAGCAATGCTGTTAGAGCCGGCGGCGCAGCTGCGGGATTGAATGGATTGGTTGGGAGGCGAGGGGGGCAGAACGCGGAAGGTGAAGCTCTTGGCAAGATCTAATGGGAATTAGGGAGCGGAAGGGGTATAAATGAGGCTAGTGATTAGAGCTTATTTTGATTCTGCAAGTCGGACGGAGATGTGGAATCAGCGGGAACGTCATCAGACATTACGGCGTTCACACGTAATTGCATCTTTTGAGTAGATTACCACGTCTAGAATTAAATGTCGCGATTTCACACGTGACGTTAGCCCCACTTCGAACTGGGGCTGCCTTCTTCTCCAAACTTGTCGTCGGGCACCAACGCCGATGGTGAGAAATCCAAGACTTCTTCCAACTCTCTTCGGCCACCGCTTATCCCCTTCTTTTGCACGTCACATGCGCTTCAGTGAATTAAATGACGCAAAATTCTCTCAACCATTGACACATCAACATCGCCTTTGGCTTTGCGCATATCGCCGGCCTTCCTCCCCAGTCTGTTGTCCAGCGCCAATCCGCAATTCTCAAGGTGAACAGCGTCTGACTTGTTCAAAAACTCTGCAGTCACTTCCCGCCGTTTTTCTGCTGGGATTCACGGTCGCCTTCTCCATCATCCACGACCGAACACCCCTCTTAATCGACACCGCTAGCCGCGTTCACCTCGATACGTGAGCTCGCGACATCTACTGTCATTTTTCCGCCGAAGAGACGAGCGCTATACAAGTCTGCTTCATCAACGACCGCAAGTTAGGCTGGCAGCTTCATCCACTGGGAATCTTCTTGTATCAGGCTACTGGAGACGGTACGGCATAGGGCTTGTGCTACGAGCCACTTGTATTTGCAAGCACCTGGTAAGGATACATTGTACGACATTGAAGAATTATATTGACGTGGGATGGATCCCTTTTTAAGAGTACGGGCTCTTCCGGAGTGGCGATAATAACTCGGTTGTCCCGCCAAATCAGTTACAATCATCCCATTCTGCGCTGAGGGGCAGCTAGTTCAGCATATCCCTCCGTCGGGCATCAACGTTCACAGCCAGCGAAACATTTCATCAGGTGTATTTCTAGAGGGACCACTCGACCTGCTACCCTTCATACAGGGCCCAGCTTTTCAAAGTGCGAAGCACGGCTCTCTTTTTGAGTACTCGACTTCGCCTATTTCGACCGTATCTTTCCTTATCCATCCGAGCCTGACGGACGTTGTGTACGATTCACGTAAAACATTTCGCTACAATCTCACTTCATTTTAGGGGAGGCCCATTTGCCACCTCATTATAAGTATGGCGAGGGGTGCAAATGAGAAGAAAAAACTCAAAGACAAGGCGGAAGAGCTGGTAAGAAAGTCTCCCACTGCACGAATGATTCTGAAATGTACTTACTACTGTCTAGATAGCTGGCAAGGACAATGTCAAAACTGATCAGGACGAAACAACCGGAGAAGATACCGGAAAAGGTGCCTTTAAATCTGAACGGGCGCCAAACGTTTGCGCCGTCGTGGTCGACAAGAATAGTGGGAGAGGATTTGTGGAAATCGCTGGTGGAGGCTTTGCAGATCAGGTTGTCAGGACAGGTCCTGAAGAGACTGGCTTCGTCATGGCCGAGATACAATCTAACCAAGGATGTATGATTTACGGACAGTCCACAGTTCTATATATCCGCCCCCGAACTTGAGCAACTACAGGCCAAATTCTAACTCGGACTTTCCCTTCTCGATGACATGCCCAAGTAGCTCTTGGCAAATGTCTCTCGTGAAGAGTATCTTGGCGTCTGGTCTATTCGACGATCCGAATTTTATCTCAATTGACGGCGAGAAACTAAGATCGTCTGAGCAAAGTTGTATAGCTAACGGCGTGCATCCTCCATGATATTCAGTAAGGAAGCCAAAGAGATCTTCGAGTTGCAGGTTTTTTACAGTTTGAGAAGGCACGTCTAGTTCTAATCAGCCTGTTTCAAATAAACCAAGATATGAAACTGTTCACACATGTCGCGATATGTGCCTTAATACATATAGTGTCTCGTGACATATGTCTCAAGACGTATGATGTCTTATGACAAGTGTCTTCAGGCATATAGTGGCTCAAGATACAGCGGTCCAAGACATAGTGTCCCAAGACATATAGTGTCTTACGAAAAGTGTCTTACGGCATGTTTGCTTCCTTTATCAGCTCACATCAGTTCTATGCTGAGTCCTAGGATAAAGCACGTGTGCACCGCATCACCGACTCAATCACGGGTCAAGTCAATGTGCCTCCTAGACTATCACATCTTGCAAAATCCGTTGGAGCGCGGGGAGCCATAATTGAAGCGGGGGAAGCCAGACTTGAAGTTTGGGGGCGTCAGAACTGGAGTCGGGGGGGAGCCAGAAATGGGACCCAAACACTCGTCTCGCTTAGTTCAAGATAATCATAACAGAGATTGTATGTATGATTCTGGTACATCGATCTAAAGCTGACTAGTCTAGAAAGAATCGTATCCTTTGCCTGTCAATTTACTCGTAACGCGCGCAGCTGCGCACTCGTCAAGGGAGTACTCGTCAGAGCTAGATTCTTCAAAACCTGAGGGGAGTACTAGTCGAAGAAGTGCTTCCCTGATGAGTACTCCCTCTAGTTTTTGTGGGATTTTTCTTTGGTAGTACTCCCCCTACGAGTACTTTCCTGGCGAGTACTTTCTTTAATTTTGTGGGATTTATTCTTAAAGAGCACTCACTTTGATAGTACTCCTCCGACGAGTACTTGAGCCATGAAAGCACTCATTCATTGACTAATGTCATACAATTATCTAAATTGAATGGTCGAGTTTGCTGAAATTGAATTATCGACCAAATCGACGATACTTTGCGTTAGCTTCTATATAGCAAGAGCTTTTGGATGATCAATGAGTCGACGCTACTGTAATTAGCTAACAAGACTTTCGATGAGTATGCTGATGGTGTGAACACTTTTGGTGTGAATCACGCCTTGTGGTGTGGACCACTTTTGGTGTGCACCATAGCTGAGGGTGTGAATCACGCCTCGTGGGGTAGACCATTTTAGGTGTACATCACTGCTGGTGGTGTGAACCACGCCTCGTGGTGTGTACCACTTTGGGTGTACATCACGGCTGGTGGTGTGGACCATTTTTGGTGTACACCACAGCTCGCTACTAGTCACGTGATGAAAGCTTCTCAACATCTTCAATTCTGGATCCTTCGGCTTCACTGGCATTCTCGAAATACGTTAACTCAGCAAGTGTATACCTCTCAATGGTATATGCCCTTAAATGGTATATACACTCAAGAAGTATGTACTTTTAAAATGTATGCACACTCAGGAAGCGTATACCTTTACGAGGTATGTACACTCTGGAAGTGTATGCCCTTTAAGCTTACACAAACTCGAAGGTTACACATTCAAGAAGGTTACACACCCTTTAGGGTTGCACACCCCTTCAGTATGCACACTTTTCAACACGCACTCTTAGTCTACAAGCTCTCTCAGTTTACATATCACTTCAGTTTGCACAACCTTTCAGTCTATATCCTCTTCTAATTTGCACACCCCTCGAGCTTACAAAAGCTGCATACTCTCTTCATCTCCTTCCTGTTTCCACACCTTTTGAGCTTACACAACTTCTCAGTTCGCATACCAAGGGAGCTTATGAACTTAAGGTATTTTCATAAAATATGAAACCTCAGTGAGTAAAGACTCTTTGATACTCAGAGACCTTCCTGTCGCAGGGGCCCTATCAGCGACGATATAAAATACTATGCCCTGCGAATGTTTGACATTTTTGAAAAGCTGCGAACTTTAGAAGGCTATACATAACGCTTATGGCACATTCTCTTTAAAACGGAAACCGTTCTCTTCCAGAAGAATCAGGCTCCCAGGAATTATTCTCTCCCAGGAATTTTCTTCCAGGAATCATTTTCTCCCAGGAATTTTCTCCCAGGAACCATTCTCTCCCAGGAGAACCTGGCTCCTGAGAGACTGTGCCTAGCTAGAAAAGTATGAATTAACTTCAACACGAGATTAAAATAAATCTGGTGAATCTAAGCAGTCGAAGGCTTATATATATCAACAATGCTAACTACTTTACGTCTTGCTTCTCAACCAATCAATCATTTTCTGAGACTGAATGGTGCATTATTTCCTCAAAGGCTGATAGTTCAGTTTCAACAAGCTCACTTCTAGATAATCTCGCATCATCAATGAAAGCATAGCTGATGTATTCTCGTTCAAGGCGTTATCAGTTCAAGTCTTATCTACCATAGGTTCGAACGGACACGACACGCAGCAGAAGTTAGCAAGACACAGATGACAATACTTTTCCGAGAACGAGACGATGTAGTATTGCTGTTCTTTTCAGTGACTGTTATTAAATAATACTTCACGGTGAAGCAGACACATCAAGATCGCAACAGAAAGTAATGTAAAGCACAATATGCACAAGTACAATAGGAAACTGGAAATGCTGAGGACTGTTTAGTCTGGAAAACCCTCTACGAATATCGTGAACACCTTTCGTGAGCGTTTTAGCTTCGGAAACCCTCCATAGTCCAGGAAACCCTCTTAGCTTGGGAAATCTTCCATGAATAGCTTAGGAAACCCTTCACGTATAGCCATGGAAACAAGCCTTAACCTGGGGAAAACTCTTGACTTCGGAAACCCTCCACGGACAGCTTGGAATAATCTGGAAACGTCTTAGCCTGAGAAACCCTCCATGACTTAGCGTCCCAAAACCCTTCTTTTCCAAGTCAAAACGATGGAAAATGTATTTAAGAATAGCACCTAACAAATAAACTCGCAGGGAAAAGAGATTGCGCAGCACCGAATAGCTAATTACTTTTATTACGGTTACACAACGTCTAAAGATGAAAATAGTTCATATTATTGTCCGAACGCTCAATCTACTAGTCATTAGCCAGGATTTTGTGCTCTCGCTGTTTACCTTCCCGATGTAAATGACGACGATATTTGGGATCTTTCTAACCTTCTTAAACTGTTGTGCTTTTGCTTTTTCTCCCCTGCTCCACTTCAGGGCCTTATTTTTCCCAGGAATTATTCTCTCCTAGGAACCATCTTTTCCCAGGAATTACTCTCTTCCAGGACCGTTTTCTCTTAGGAATAATTCTTCCAGGAACCATTTCTTCCCAGGAATTATTCTCTCCCGGAAACCGTTCTCTTCCAGGAGAATCTGGCTCCCAGGAACCATTTCTTCCCAGGACCTGCGCGATCCTAAGCACGAATTTCTCCTAGGAAAAAGTTCCTAGGAGCCACTTGTTGCTAGGAATTCTCGGGCCATTAATCCACCGAGAGGTTTAACGAGTCGTTCCTAGGAACTTTCTCCTAGAAAGAATCTCCTACCACGCTAAGTGCGGTGAACAATGGCTGGTGGTGCAGGCAACGGCTGATGATGCAGCCAGAAACGGAGCGAGGGGATCCAGAGGCAAGAAAATCCCCGGGAGAAAACAGGCCCCGAGGCAAGAAAACTCTTAAAGGTAAAAAAGACCCTAGGTTAGAAGAGGCTCTGGGTCGTGTCAGAATTTTAATTCTGCAATCACTTTAGCAATTGACGTGTATCTACTTCTAGGAACTACATACTGCATTTACTGCATCTTCATCACCATATGTCTGGATACACCACGTATTCATACGGACTTTGAAACAAAGATGAAGGGGTTTGAAACAAAGATGAACCACAGCGCAGTTTGACTCCGAAAAAGGACCCCATATAATGTGTAAGCATTTAGGTGACAAGAGTTTCATTTAAAGTATGAAATGTGTTTCGGGTTTTTGGCTTTCTAGAAGCTTCTGGAATTGACGCGTCAGCGCTAAACTCGTTCAAGCTTGCCAAGCCGCAAATGATTGGTTCAGAGTCTTCATGTTTCTTCGAGGAGTGAATAGAGCACGGTGGTCAGCTGCGCCTTGTACGCATATCTAGGCTGACCGTCAAAATTGCTCAACATGTAGAGAAATTTGAGATTAGCTCTTACGAGTGAGAGATTCTGAAAGCAGCCTCGAAAGATTGGCAATGCCAATACAAGTCTGTGTAATACGCAATCATGGCTGATGAAGCTACTGAGTCTTCAATTGTTCGCAATCTGCAGCGAGATCTCGAAGCTCAGCCTCAGGCGAGTGGTATTGAATTACAACAGATCTCTCTTCAGACATCGCTGCGGCGACGAATACGTTCTCGTTCCGTAGACTCTCTTGCGAATGGCAGAAAACAAGACTCAATACCGTCTTTCTTTCAGAAATTCCGGGATCGTGCAGCGCAAGACACCGGCTCAGATCACTGTTTGTTTCTCTGCTGGGGGCCAACCGGAAATCAGTGGGCCATCGATATACCAGTGAGTGATCCGGACCATGAAGTCGAGATCTACAGACATATTCGAAAACATTGGTATGATCTTAGGGGTCGATGGCGAAGGGTGCTTCCTGTTCCTAGGGTTGCCGCTTTGAAAGAAGTGAAGGTGAATCTCGTACATGACGAAGTAAGTCTGCTGATGATAATTTGGTATTAGTTCCGTTTTGTATCTAGTGTAAATTTGAAAAGTTGATTTCATCTGCGGACCAAATTTCTCCGTAATTCAGGGATCAAACCAAGCTCATTCTAGAAACTTCCGTCTGACAGCCCTACGGACGTCCTGATACTTAAAGTTCATGACCATTGCACATCTGTCAACATCACGCATAGAGAAACACAAACCGTAACTCAAAGAAATGAGGTTGACCTTAATCTTACCTTCAGTCTTCGCGGTCGTGACCCCGGCTCTGGCTGGTCCCGCAGGCTATGGCGTGTGTCAGGCAGGCTGTGCGGCGCTTGTCATGGCTTGCTACAGCGCAGCTGGCTTTACCTGGGGAGCTACGCTCGGAGCCTCTGCCTCGACTTCTATCGTTGCTTGTAATACGGCTTTTGGCAGCTGTCAGGCTGCTTGTGCAGCTAGCACATGATAGAACGTAAGTGTCACATCGAAGCTGGCGAGAGAGAGCAATCCCGGGCGTCTGATGATAGGAACCTGACCTAAGTAGAACTTGGCTAAGTCATCGTTTGCTCCGTGGTTCGACTGGCGGGTGCGATAATGAAAATTCATGTAACAACGTGATCGATTTAGCTTTCTTCCGTATCTACTGATTATATGTAAAACATTGTGATGGTCAAAGTTGAATGGATGAAAAACGTCTTCTGCCCTCGCGTTCAAATGGCCTCCAATACTGGTTCTTCACCTTCAATACTGGCTAGCTACACGCCTCTAACACTGCTTCCCAACTTTAATACTGGTCACCTTCAATACTGGCTTCTTGCCTTCAATACTGACTTTCCATCTTCATTTACAGCTTCCCAGTCTCAATATTGATCGACTTTCGTCCTTTGCTGGACGAGCTCAACGGCAGGCTGAAGTGAGCTGAAGTCTGCTCTCGCCGGCTCTGCGGCCTATCTGATAGGTATCGTGACTGCGAATGCGGCGAAATGCGACTTGAGTAGTGTGTGTGTGAATATTGTGAAGGAGGTGTGTACATTTGGCTCGGGATGTTGAATGATGTTTCTGAGGCGGTGGATTGTGATAGAGAGAGGGGTTGTTGTAAGGGAGGCGGAGGAGGAGGAGAGAAACGGTTGGATACTGGGCTGGAATCGTTAAGATCTTCGCCGACTGAAACTGTGATCTGAGCGATGAGGCCTGGGGGAACACAACTCGAGGTCTCTGCTCATGCTCTGCCGAAGGCTGAAGTGACGGCCTCGTCGACCTTCTGAAGTCGATTTTGGTGCAGTATCATCAGGCATGCTAAACGTAGCCGTCGTCGTCACAATATTATTCATGCAGACATAGTCTTAGACGGGCGAACGTGGCACTTGCCCTTTTGCTGCAGACGAAACAGGGCGCAGCCTGGCCTCAATCTTTACTCCATGAACGCTAGATCATCGCTCCATTGCGAGGCTTTTTGGCAGAGATATCAAGCCTTCATCGTTTAGTAAATGATGATGATGGTGATGGTCATCTGTGTTGAAAATGCAGGTAAGATTGCATAGGTTGCTAGGTTGTTACTGAAGTTTACCCGGGGATTACCAGGTAATATATACACGAATCCCCAGCCACCTTTCCCAACCACCGTTCCATACCAACCACCTAATTTACTAGTGAACCTCGGTATTACCTCGAAGAAGGGTGAATTCCAACAATCTGGTGGGGAACTGCCAAGCCACGGCCGAGGGTCCGAGGGGCGTACCTTCGCCGAAACCACTGCTTCGCCGGTACGTGTTAAATCGACGGCCATGCTTAACAATAAAGCCAGTCGGCCATAAAACAGCTCACTGGTTCGTTGATCCAACTGGCCACCGAATTCATTGTCTTGAGCAGCCGAGAGTCAAGACACTAAGATGGCTGATACTGCTGTCCATGCATCAGCCGAAGAGCCGTCTCAATCGGAGCTGCGAAGATTGTGGTATCTTAGGTGAATATGCTGCCAAAACATGAGCGCACGGCCGTTCTTACGAAATCCACTGTCTTGATTGGACCGTGCAAGGCGGTCTTCAAAGTCCCACGGGATCTATTAATTCAGTGCTCATCGTTCTTCGAGAAGTTATACAGTCTATCGTTCAAAGAATATATAAAGTAAGTCATTAATTTGCCTGAGGATGATCTCTTAATCTTCGAAAACTTTTTTATCTGACTTCACAGTCTTAAGTCTTACATGTTATTCGATAACGATAACAGTTTCCTTATTAATCTAGATATCTTTGTCGAGAAATATCAAGTTCGTCTTTTAATAAATCATATCTTCGATTTAATAAGGCAGACAATTAGCGAGAGTCGCTGAAAGTCTAGTCCGGATGTGATGAGGACGATGTATGACGACGTGTCAGAAAATTTAATCTTACGTCGTCTCTGTGCTCTTAATTTTACGATCAGCCTGAGCAAGATCGATCGTCGCATGAATTACAGTATATGAAAAACAGTCTTTAATGATTTTGCGGACCTTGAATGGGACTACTTCTGCCGCACGCGAGAAGAGTAAACTTCAATCAAGGATATCACTTAGTAAGAAGCCTGCCGTTTTCATGATCATTCAGACGTCTTTGACTGAGTACGTCAAGATGTCTCCACATATCCATTCCCTGAAGGAGCACCGGTCGCGATCCTGAACCAGAAAGATGTGCCCATATTGGGCTCTGGCTCTGAATCACTAATCGAGGAACTTTGACTCCACAGGGTCTCGAGAAATCGAATTGTCGGTGGCTGTATCAGACCTTGAGCTTCCCAGAGCTATTGCTAAGGTTCTGCTTAGCTCGAAGGATGACGGTGGCTTTGAGCGTCGTCTTTAGCGGAACGCAAAGAAGGAAGATACGAAACATATGAACAAGGAAAAGAGTATGAAGCGACTGATTGAGCCTATCTCTAAGGCTAAGCCTGTGAAGGCCGTCAAGGAGGAGGCAGGTCTTCAGAACTATACAACTGATCTTAACGTCGGGCGCTGAGGCATGGGCGGCAGCTTCGGCTATCTCGGTGACTTGAACGTTGGCTGATCGAAGACAACGAAGCTGGTGGCCAGTTGAATCAGTCACTTCGTGAGCTATTCTATAATCAACTGGTTTAATTGTCGAGTTTGGTTGTCGGCTTTAAGTTCGTTATGGAGGCTTTTAACGTCATTGAGGTTGTTGTTACTAGGAGCTATGGAGCTTTGAAAGATGCGCCTTGCTAGGTTTGAAAAGGGTTAAAGTCCATACGGTTAAGTAGTTTCAGCTTGCGTCGAGACACCTTTATTCGTTTCAGCCTCATTGGGGCTAACTTAGTAGTGCCGCTAGCGTTACATAATAAGTCTTTGCGGCATAAACGTCCCTGGTCATTAAAAATCAATACGGCATAAAAGTTCCCACGAAATATAAACCCCAGGACATAGAATTCCCCACCCCCTTCAATCCCCCACTCCGTTCAATCCCCCACTCCATATAATCCCCTACGTCATATAATCCCCTACGCCATTGAATCCCCTGGGGCATTCATTCTTCTACTTCATTATCGATTACGACTTAATTCTTTTAATTTACTGGAAAATTGTATCATATTATTGGTTTGAACAGCTTTCGATTTGTAAGGAATCTTTCAACTAATTCATACAGATCAACTGATAAGAGACCAAGGTTTAAATTCGGGTTCAGGAACGAAATTCAGAGGTCAGATGATCAGAGAGGTAGGTTCACGGACACATCAAGAAGGACTGTAAAACGACACATCATAGCTAAGAAAATTCTGCTCTAATTCTACAAAGTGTAGAGATACATAATAATACGACGAGGCGACGTAATATAAAGATATTACAACCAACTCGTGCAGTTAACTGAGCGAGATGAAGCATCGACTGATCAAAATTCTCACGTCGGGACAGGTTATATCTTCTTGAACATGTAAATTCCGTGCACCTTGGCCGCATGATTCTTGAAATGCATCATGCTGTTGAGCGTAACGGCAGCACATTCGGGATGGGGACAAGGACAGTGCTCACCTGGCCGAAACGTATGACAGCGATCAAAATGTCGTTGCAACGAGAATTTACTATCAAGGTTATGAAGTCGCTCGTTCAAAGGTAGAGTGCGATTGCCAAGACAATGAAGGCACTGATAAGATTTGCATCTCAGTGAAAAGAGCTGACGAACCTGGAATTTCAACTCAGACTCGGACGTGACGACGTTCAAGATACATTTCGCATCTGCATCATCTGAATGACTTTCGATAACTCGAATTTTTCGTCTTCGACTGACTTTGCGGAATCGACTCTCTTGCAGAGTACAAAGCGACATCAGATCATTCACAATCGAGATTCGTCAATTCACGTTGCTCTCGACATCGAACGCTGACGACGAATCGAAGAAGATCTGAGCGATGCGAGATCTTTTCACGAAGACGTATCGAATAGATTCTGAGATGAGAACAGTCTGATCAATCGACTTCACATTTTCTTTGAGTTGCGCTTGAATATCGTTCATCGAAGCGATGACATCATATTCTGCTTGAACCTGCTTCTTGAGTGTCACGATCCTAGCCTTGCCAGGCTCAGCCTTCTAGCCTTGCCAGGTCTATCCTCGCTCCGTCACCTTGACTAGTCCCTATTGGGCCTAGCGTCGGCTGAGAAACACACATATGTAGCCAGCTTCTTTCCTATAGCTACCTTTCTTCCTTAGCATTTATCTTCTAGTTAAATGACACCCCTATCTGACTCGCTCTAGGCAGGCCCCTAACATTAGATAAATGCTCATCATCTACTACTCTGCTATCGACGAATAGACGATACGAAACAACCTATTCAGTAAGGAAAATTTGCAAGGGATTCTTCAAATTTGCACCATCATTTTAGACCGCAAGAAATTCTTCGATTCTACACTCATTTTCACCATTCTATTCGCAAGAGATTCTTCGAATAAAGCACTCAATTATTACCTGAAATTCACAAGGGATTCTTTGAATTTTCACTCATCAAAAAACATCAATTCAAAACATCAACTTCTCATCTATTCTTACCTCAACAACTTCTATCTTCTCTCATCATGACACGCGACGTCGAGTCAGTTGAGTCACGAACAACTCGCCTGCTTAGAAGCACTGTCAATAGAAGAGTTTCACTTCTACTCATCGATGCTTCAGTCGAAGCTGAGAAAGCTGTCATTCTCTGAAACATAAACATCGAAGAACAACTGTTTCATTGAATCAGCAATCAATTCGACGAAGTCATCAATATGCTGAACGAGCTTCGAAGTCAGCGAGACTTGACTCTACAACTCAATGAACACTGACT
>JAABUI010000544.1_pt1 | contig 27024 bp, 28 predicted proteins | sample 5559111 | NCBI WGS metagenome assembly JAABUI01 (sample SAMN10711870, study PRJNA513365) | rock metagenome | isolation source: Antarctica rocks | place: Antarctica: Victoria Land, Buttleship Promontory
CTCGGTCCGCGGATCTGCGTTTCACAGTGCTCGCCAAGTAGAACGTCGAGCTGGCCGCGATCCCGAGTATCGACTGCACCGGTCGGCGACCCAGCGATCCCTCGAAGAGCCGAGACTGGGCATGGCTATTGACGGATACGTGGTGGTACTGCTCACTTTGTGCGATTATGGTGACCGACCAGTGGGTGAACGAAAGTCGCCCACTTCCTGGGTGATTTAGCCGCGCCGCATTGGGGGAGGATCGCCCCCAGGGTGGTCCGCTAAGGAGGCGACCGTGTACCGACAACGCCGATAAGAATGAGGGCGAGGGCATACAGTCCTAAAACCGCACCTGCGGCAGCTGGATACCCGGCCACCCACACACCACCGCCAACCAGCACCGCGATCGCACCGAAGACGATGACCAGCACGCGGGCACGCACTGAGAGCTTCGACCACGCCGTCATACGGCCGACCGCCACGGACCGAGTCTCACACCTCGGAGCGGCGCCGGTCTCAAGTGGTGGAAGACCCCAGCTACGCAGCACCCGGACCGAACCCGCAGGTGGGGCGGTGACCGGTCAAGCCCCTCGAGTCCACAGGGGAGCGGCCGATGTCTGGTGAATAATCGCGGTTCTTTATCATGGCTGGTCTCCGGGCTGGGGGACAGGCCGTCCAGGCACCCACGAGGCGCCGGTGAGCCACGCCTCGTGGGCGGGGCGCACCTGGCCGTCAGCGTCCCCACCCCGTCGCTACACGAAGTGATTAGGCCCCGCCTTTTGAGCGGTCCGGGCACGTGATCACCGACAGCTATCGGCCCTGGCGGCAAGGAACCGGCGCACCGCCGGCGTCGGGGCCCGCTCGGCGGCGAGCCGGTAGTCCGTTCCCGCCTCGGCGGTCCGGCCGGCCCGCAGCAGGAGGTCCGCGCGTGTAGCGGGCAGCAGATGGCCGGTACCCAGGGGCGTCGCAGTCAGTTCGGCCACCAGGTCCAGCGCGACATCGGGCTCGCCGGCGCGGCCAAGGGCGACCGCGCGGTTGAGCTCCACCGCCGGCGTCGGCGGCAGGTGGGTGTAGAGGGCGGCGATCTGTCTCCAGTCGGTGTCGGCCGCCGTCGGGGCGGTCGCGTGCAGCGCCGCGATCGCCGCCTGCACCTGGTAGGGGCCGGGCATCCGACGCGCCAGCACCTCCTCCAGGACGGCGACGGCGTGACTGATCCGGTCGCTGTCCCAGCGGCGGCGGTCCTGGGCGCTCAGGGGGACGAGGTCGCCGGCGCCGTCGAGGCGGGCGGCCCGCCGGGCATCGGTCAGCTCGAGCAGGACCAGCAGACCGGCCACCTCGGGATCGCTGGGTAGCAGCCGGTGCAGCCGACGGGCCAGGTCCAGGGCCCGGTCGCACAGGTCGGTGCGGATCGGGCGCGGGCCCGCGGTGGCGCTGTGGCCCTCCGTGAACAGCAGGTGGACCACCGCGAGCACCGCCGCGGTCCGCATCGGGATCTGGTCGGCACCGGGCATCCGGAACGGGATCCCCGCGTGTCTGATCTTCCGCTTCGCCCGGACCAGCCGCTGAGCCATCGTCGCCCCGGGCACCAGAAACGCCCGGGCGATCTCGGTGGTTGTCAGTCCGGCGCACGCGCGGAGCGTCAGGGCCACCTGCGCCTCGACCGCGAGCGCCGGATGGCAGCAGGTGAACAGCAGCGCCAGCTCGTCGCCTCCGGCGACCCCGATGTCCGCGGGCGGACCGGGCTGGTCGGCCCGCGTGACGAGCGCACGGACCCGCGCACGTTCCAGAGCACTGCGCCGAATCCGATCCAACGCCCGGTTACGGGCGGCAATCGTCAGCCACGCGCCGGGGTTGTCCGGGATACCGTCCCGCGGCCAACTCGCGAGCGCTGCGGCCACGGCGTCCTGTGCGCAATCCTCCGCCATGTCCAGGTCGCCGGTGAAGCGGGCCACCGTTGCGACCACGCGCGCCCACTCGGTCCGGAACGCGGCGGCGACCGCGTGGCCTACCGCGTCGTCGGCCGTCTCGGTGCTCTCGGCGGTGTCAGGGCGGTCCGGACAGCGGGCCATGTCAGTCCGCGAGCAGGGCGCGGACCTCGACCGCGCCGAAACCCGCCACCGGATGCCGGCGGGCGACCTCGAGGGCCTCGTCGAGGTCGGCGCACTCGATCAGGTCGAATCCGACGATCTCCTCCTTCGTCTCCGCGAACGGGCCGTCGCTCAGCAGCGCCTCGCCGTCCCGTACCCGGACCGTGGTGGCCTCATCCGGCGGTCGCAGCACCGAACCCGCGAGCCTGACTCCACGGCGGTCCATCTCGGTGACCCAGTCCACCGTCGGCTCGTCCGAGCCGGACCCACCGCTCCCGGCCGGGTCCGCGGGCGGCGCGGTGGCCGGGTCGACACAGATCATCAACAGGTAGCGCACGGGTCCTCCTCGGCTCGAGTTGTTCGGACGTTCCACGACGAACGGCGCCCCCCGGGATCGACAGCGGGACCCCTGCACTCTGGGGATTCTGCCGACTACCGACTACCGACTACCGACGGGCGGTGCGGCTGTCAGCGGAGAGAGCCGGTGAGCACGTCGTTCACCAGACCGGCTGGATGAAAATGCCAGCGTGCTGGCTCGCGGCCGAGGCGGACACCACCTTGGCGTCAGCCCGCATCTGCGGACACGGGCCGCCACCTGGTCCGAGCGGTGAGCTCCGCTCCGGCCGGCGAGCACAACCAGCCGTGATGTCGTCGACGCGCAGGACGTCCGCGGCGGAGGGTGGGGAGCCCGACGCCTGCGACGCTGCCACTGGGTAGGTGAACTGCGCTGGGGTTCCCAGCGCCCGCGAGCAGGACTGGCGAGTGTGCCAACCACCTCAACGGCCGCCGGCGGGTGCTCGTGGGTCAGCGGCCCGTCCCGACGGCGGTGGCTTGAAAGAGCAGCAGGAGCCCGGCAGCCATCCTGGTGGATAATGAGAGTTATGCGTGTCTTGCGTTGGGGGAGACCCGGCTACCGACGACTGCCGGTCTCGGATTGGGTCAGACCGGGATCTTGTCAGCGAACCGTTGGCGGGCGGCCTGGCGGGACACGCCGAGGGCGACGGCGATCTGGTTCCAGGACCGGTCGTGTGCGCGCGCGAGGCTGACCGCCTCCTGCAGCCGGGCTTCGTCGTCACGGACCGCCTCTGAGGCGGCGGCGACCCGGTGCAGGTCGTCGGTGGCCTCGACGGCTGCGGTGTCCGGGTCCAGGTTGTCGGCCAGGACCTCGAGTCGGGCCGCGGCGCGGTCGAGGTCCTCATCGGTGTGGCGCATGGTCGCCTCCTTCACGTTCACAGGAACCGGGTGAACTTGCTGCGCAGGGGCATGGCGTGGATGACGACCGGGTCCTCGCCCTCGAGGTCCAGGACCCCGATTTCGAGCAGGCTGCCGTCCAGGCCGGCGCCGATGAGCATGGTCAGGTCCTCATCCAGGGTGATCCGGCGCATCGCGGTGCGGACCGCGTGCGCGATATCGGCCTCGCTCACGCCGTGGCGGTGGGCGGGCCGACCGATCCGCATGGAGACAACCTACCTTGTCTGTTGCACCAGGTCCAGTGGCGCTTCTGGATGACGCGGGTCGTGCGCTGACCGGGACGGTGTCGGTGCCGGATGGTGGGCTGAGTTCAGATGATCGTGGCCGTGAGACGACGTGGGGACGGGGCGCGGGATGGACTGGACGGCTTGGAACGACCGGTACGACGACCCGCAGGACCCGCTGGTCCGCCGGCTCGCGGCGGTCGAGACCGAGCTGCGGGCGGCGTTGGACACCTGTCCGCCGGGCCCGCTCCGGCTGCTGAGCCTGTGCGCGGGTCAGGGTCGGGACGTCGTCGGCGTCCTGACCGACCATCCCCGGGCCGAGGACGTCTCGGCCGTCCTCGTCGAGTTCGATGCACCAACAGTCGACGCCGGCCGACAGCACGCCAGCGACGCAGACGTGGCCGGGTTGGATTTCCGCTGCGCGGACGCCTCCCGGACCGACCCGATCCTGGACGCGGTCCCCGCCGACGTCGTCCTGATGTGCGGGGTCTTCGGTAACCTCGCCACCCCGGACGCCCGCCGCGCGATCACCGACCCACCCGCGCTGTGCCGCCCGGGTGGGTCGGTGATCTGGACCCGCAACCGCGCCGAACCGGGCCTGGTCGCGACCACCAGCCGCTGGTTCGCCGAGGAGGACTTCGACCTGGTCCACGTCAACAACGACTCCCCGCGGTGGTCGGTGACCCGACACCGTTACACCGGCCCACGGCGGCCCCTGCCGGCGGCCGAGACGATGTTCCGGTTCGTCGGCCACGACGTACTGGCCGCTGCGGCTACGCCACCGGTCCCGAGCTAGCCGGTGACCGCCCCCGCCGGGAACACCGCGGGGCCGGGTGACCGTCGACCGGTGGTCTGCGACCCCGTCCTGGAGCCTCGGGTCGGCGTCGACGGTCCTGCTGGGCCGCCGGGGGCGGTGTCGGATGAGGAGCTGCGCGCCTGGCCCAAAGTCGACCTGCACGTGCACCTGGTCGGATCCGCGGCGCCCCACACCGTCGCGGAGCTGGCAGCGCGGCACCCCGAAGCAGGAGTTCCGGCTGACCTGGTGGGCCTGCAGGACTTCTACGCCTTCAGCGACTTCGCGCACTTCATCCGGGTCTACACCGCGGTCAGCGGGCTGCTCCGGACGGCGGCCGACGTCGAGGCGCTGGTCCTCGGGCTCGGCGCCGACCTGTCCGCGCAGGGCGTGCTCTACGCCGAGGTCACGGTCACCCCCGTCGCCCACCTCCGGGCGGGGGTCGCGGCCGACGAACTCGCCCAGGCCCTCGACCGCGGGGCAGCCCGCGGCCGCCGCGCCCACGGCGTCGAGCTGGCCTGGGTCTATGACATCGCCGCCGGCGACGGCCCCGCCGGCGGCGACGACACCCTGCGCGCAGCGCTGCGCCACCCACCGGCCGGTCTGGTCGGCTTCGGCCTCGGCGGCAGCGAGGCCGGGATCCACCGGTCGGACTTCCGCGACGTGTTCGCGCGCCCGGGCTGCGGGGCTGCACAGCGTTCCGCACGCCGGGGAGACCGTCGGGCCGGATCAGGTGTGGGCCGCCGTCCGCGACCTCGGTGCTGAGCGGGTCGGTCATGGCATCGCCGCTTACCGCGACCCGCGGCTCATGAGCCATCTGCGCGAAAAGGGGATCGCCCTGGAGGTGTGTCCGTCAAGCAACGTCGCCACCGGCGCCGTCCCGGGCCTGGCAGCGCATCCCCTGCCGATGCTGCTGGACAACGGGGTGCCGGTGACATTGGGCAGCGACGACCCGCCGATGTTCGCCACCAGCCTCCTCGAGGAGTATCGGCGCGTCCGCGACGTCCTCGGCCTGACGCGCAGTCAGCTGCGGACCCTGATCACCACCGGCATCCGCGTCAGCTTCGCTTCCGACCCCGTCCGAAGGCGACTGACGGCCGCAGCCGAGGCGATGTGAGACGGCTGCGGCCGACATGACAACGCCTGCGCTTCGTCGAGAACAGGGCTCACGCATCTCGACCGGTCTCCGGGCTGGGGGCCAGGCCGTCCAGGACGGCAGCGGCGCCGGTGAGCCACGCCTCGCGGGTCGCGGGTCGCAGGTCGGACAGGTCCAGGCGCTGTCCGGTGGCGATGGCGGGGTCATACGGGATCTGGACGACGGCGCGGGTGCGGTCGCTGAAATGCTCGACCAGGCGGTCGCGGTGTCGGCGGTCGGTGCGCGGGGTGGCCGCGGAGATGACGGTGACGGCGGTGTCGGCCAGCTGCGCCCGGCCGGTGCTGCGTAGGTGGTCCAGGGCCCAGTCGGCGCTGATGGCGGTGTCGGTCTGGTCGGTGGTGACGACCACGACTGCGTCGGCGGCGTCCACGGCGGCCTGCCAGTTCCGGGCGCGGACGTTGTTGCCGGTGTCGACGACCAGTACCCCGTAGAACCGGGCCAGGACCTCGTGCAGGCGGCGGAACTGCACGCCGTCGACCTGCGCCATCCGGGCCGGGTCGGCGTCGGAGGCCAGTACCTCGAACCGGGCCTGGCCTTGAGGGCGCAGGTAGCCGACGAGGTCCCCGACCCGGGCCTTGACGTTCTCGAAGTGGTCCAGGTCGGCGAGCAGGTCCCACACCGTCGCGCCTGGCCCGGCCGGGGCGAGGGCGCGCAGCCCGAGGGTGCCGCGGGTCTCGTTGTTGTCCCACGCCAGCGCCGAACCCCGATGGGCGCCGAGGGTCGCCGCGAGCAGCAGCACCGCGGGGGTCTTGCCCGCTCCCCCCTTGGGGTTGATGACTACCACGGTCCGTGCCCCGACCAGCGGGCGGCGCAGCGCCTCGAGCCGGTCCCGGTGCCGCAGCTCGGCGAGGTTGGGACGGACCCGCAGTCGACCAGCGGTGGCGGTGGCGACCCGGCCGCGCCACCCCCACGCTGCCGGTCGGTCGGCCGGGGACAGCCGCGCCGGGAGCAGGTCCTCCACGTCAAGCCCCCGCCGGGGCCTCGTGGCCGCGGGCGGCGTCGCCGGCGCGTCCGGCCGGACCGGGTCGGTGACGGCGGACAGCTCGACCTCATCGGCGGGCGGGGCAGCCGGGCTGACGGGTGGTGGGGTCCGCGGGGTGCGGACCGGGGTGGTGCTGACGGGGTGGTTGCTCATCCGGTCTGCTCCAGGGTCGGGATCCGCCAGCCGCCGGCGGCGGTCGGGCGGGCAGGGTGGGGAAGTCGGTCCAGGTCACCGGGGTCCCGGTCCACCCGCCGTAGCCGCTCGGGGTGGGGTTCACCACCTGCTGGCGGAACTGCCGGGTCGGGATGATCCCGGCAGGTGCGCCGGCTTCGCTGGCGCGTGCTCTTCGGGTACGCGGGGCCGTCTGGGGAGACCACGAGCTGGCGGGGCCTTCCGGCGGTCTCGGTGAGGTGCAGGCGGACCGGGTGGCCGTAGAGCCCGGCGGTGGCGGCGGCCGCGGCGAGCAGCGCCCTTTCGGGGTCCCGAGCGTCGGCGTCGACGGTTCGGCCGTCGAGGGTGGCGGTCCCGTCTGCGTTGATCCGGCCGCGCAGGACGGGGAACCGGGGCGCGGCCGCGGCCGCTGGCCGAGGGGTCCTCATGGGCTCTCCTGGTCCAGTTCGGTGACCTGCCATCGGCCGCCGGGGGTCCGGGTGAGCCCGACGTAAACCGCGACGCTGACCGCGGGCCCGGTCCACCCCGCGGCGGTGGGGATCTGGGTGAGCAGGTACTGGCGGTCCGCTGTGGTCGCGGTGTCGGCGGGATGGTCATCGGCCGCGGCGGCGACATTGACGACCAGCTGCGCGCGGTGGGCCGACCAGCTGTTCCACACCGCGCCCGGTCCCGCGCCCGGGTCGTCCGCGGCGCGCAGGGCGGCGGCGTAACCGCCGCCGAACCACGGCAGGGCGCGGCGCTGCGCGTCCAGGGGGCTGGCGTCGGTGACGGTGTCGGCGCTGTAGGCGACGGTGAGCGCGGCGACGGCCACGACACCCGGGTCCGGGCTGGTCAGGGTCGCGGCCCCGGACAGACCTGCGGCCGGGCTCGGCCGGGTCGAGGCTCCCGGGGTCGAGGCTGGTGCAGCGGGTGCACCGGTGATCGGACGCACGGTCCCTGACGCACCCGCACTGGGCTGCACCTGCGCCGCAGCGGTGGGTGCTGCCGGTGACGACAGGCCCGACGTGGTCAGCAGTGGTGGTTGAGCGGCGCAGCCCGCAGCTGCGGCGGCGATGAGTGCCGCGATGGCAGCGGCCAGTGCGGGGCGGGGTGCCGGCGGGGTCATCCGAACCTCACCGGGTACCAGGTCTGGGTGGCCCAGTACTGGCTGGACAGGCTGATGACCTCGACGTGCCCGCCGGTCTCCGGGGCGTGCAGCATCTGCCCGGCGCCGAGGTAGATCCCGATGTGGTGCAGCCCGCTGGCGTCGGCGAACCCGATCGCGTCGCCGGGCTGCAGCTGCGCCCGGGGGACGGGGGTGCCCGCGGCCACCTGGGCGGCCGCGGTCCGCGGGAGCGTGATCCGCCGGCCGGAGGCCTGGTAGACGGCGAACCGGACCAGCCCGGAGCAGTCGAACCCGACGGTGTCGGCCCCGGACCCGATCCCCAGGCTCGGCCCGGTCAGGCTCCCCCCGCCCCAGGAGTACGCCACCCCGAGCTGGGTTCGGGCGTAGCCGATGGCGGCCACCCCCAGGCTGCCGCCGACCTCGGGGCTCGGCGCCGGGTCCGCCGGGGGCCCGGCGGTGAAGGTCGCGGCGAGTGCCGTGATCCGGGTCAGGTACCCCTGAGTCTCCGCCGGGTAGCGGGACACGTCCCCGCCGGCGGCCAGGACTATCCCCTCCCCCGCGTTGTAAGCGGCCAGGGCGAGATCCCGGACGGAGCCGACCACCCGACCGGAGCGCAGCGCGGCGGCCATGTCCGCGGCCAGCGAACAGTCGAACGCGGCCTGGGCGGGGATGGCGTCGGCCGGGGCGAACGGGTCCCGGACCCCGTCGCCGTCGCCGTCGCGGCCCCATGCCGCCCAGGTGCCGGGCATGAACTGGGCGATGCCCCGGGCCCCGGCCGGGGATACCGCGCGGGAGTCGAACCCGGACTCCTGGTCCAGCTGCGCGGCGATCCACGCCGGTGGGAACGTCGCACACGCCGACCCGGCGGTGTTGATCAGCTCGACGTAGGCGGCCGGGACCAACCCGGCCCGGACCGCTCCCCCACCGCTCCCCGGACTGCTGGGGTCGGCGGCGTTACCGGTGTCCAGTGAGCCACCGACCATCGCCAGGCTCAGGACCCCGACGACGACCGCGCCGCCGACCCCAGCCAGCACCCCGCTACCGGGCACCGTCGTCGACCCCCCACCCGTCCATTCACAACAGTGAATCATGGGGACGATCAACCAGCTCCTTGACTCACTGAGGTGAACGGCCGGCTGGCCGGTGGGCCGGCGTGCTGTCAGGTCAGGGCGGTCATGACGACGAGGGCGACGAGGCTGCCGAGCGCGACGCCTGCGAGGGCCTCGGGGACGGTGTGGCGGTGCAGCGCGATCCGTGACCAGGCGAGGACGGCGATGAGCAGGTAGGCGAGCAGCAGCACCGGCCCGTACAGGACGACCAGCATCATCACCAGCGCCGCGGCGGCGCTGGTGTGGCTGGACACCCGCCAGACCAGGTTGACCGTGCCCGCGACGGCAGCGCCGACCACGACGGTGACGGTCGCGGCGACGAGTTGGCGCGGTGCGGGCAGGACCGCGAGCACGAGCACGCCGAGTGCCGCGGTGGCGAGGGCGACGGCGATGTAGGTGACCCGGGCCCGCCGGGCCGCGGGCCCGGTGCGGGCGCGGTCCCGGCGTAGCCGCCGGGTCAGCCCGAACGGCAGGACGGCGGCGAAGAAGACCCCCAGCAGGCCCCAGCCCAGCCCCGCGGGAACGGTGGAGCTGCTGGTGGCACCGATGACCAGGAACGTCGCGAGACCGAGCGGGAGACCGAGGACCTTGGACGCGAGCTCGGCGACCGGGCTCACCGGGCCGCTCAGCGTCGCGGTGTCCGCGGACCCGGTAGCGGCCCCGGCAGCGGACCCGCCGCCGGTGGTGGTCATCGGGTGGTCCGCCTGTCCAGGTGGGGCTCGGTGCGGGTGTCGAGGGGCCCGGTTCCCGTTGCGGCCACCGGGGCCCTCGCCCGGCCGGGCAGGTGGTCGGTGAACCCGGTGACCCGCCGGGAGTGTCGGCGGGACCAGGCGACCCGGCGCAGGTGCCGAGCGACCTCGTCCTCCCCGGACCGGGTGTCGGCCAGCGGCGCCGCCCGCCCGTACGTCGGTGGGCACCCGGCCAGGTACCGGTTCCGGGCGGCGGTGAGCCAGCAGGCGTCGACCACCGCGGCGCGGCGTGCGCCGCGCAGCCCGTGTGCCGCCTCCAGCGCGGCCCGGTCGACGGCGGGGGTCACGTAGTTGCGCAGGCCGGCCGCGGCATCGAGCAGCTCCACCACGATGCGGTAGCGCCGGATCGCCAGGCTGGTCCCGTCGAGCAGGTCCTCGGTCCGGGTGGGGATCTCGGCCAGGACCAGCCGGGGGTTCACCACCGACAGCTCCAGCCACAACGACCGGAGCAGCTGGACGTCCCAGCGGTAGAGCAGGGGCTCCCACACACGCCGGGTGGCGGCGGCGGCGGGCGGCAACAGCAAACCGACGCCGACGGCGAGGGTGCCGACGGTGAGCAGCAGGTCATCGAGGGTGGTCGTGAGGGTGGCCACCGACCCGCCGGGGCTCAGCGCGGCGGCACCAAGAGCGGTGAGCTTGTTGGCCGAATACAGCAGTCCGATGACGGCGCCAACGGCGACGAGGGCGAACCCGGCGCGGATGGCGGTGCGCCGGGACCGGCGGGCGTAGCCGGCGATCCGGATCAGCTCGACCAGGGCGACGCCAAGGAAGGCGACCTGCACGATCCAGTACTCCCGGATGGCCGGCAGGTCGGCGTACCGGTCGGTGAAGTCCGGTGCCTCGACCGGCAGCGTGGCGACCGCGAACAGCGCGGCCGCAGCGGCGATGACCGCGCCGGCGGTGACCACCAGGGCCAGCGGGAACCGCGGCCGGCCGGGGACGTGGACGCCGCGCAACACCCCGAGCAGGACGGTGGCCCCGATGATCACGGCCGTGTGTTCGATCAGGTCGGCGATGTTGGGGACCCCGAGCGCGGCGTCGAGCGCGGCGTAGACGGGATCGACGTTGACGGTCAGCCCGACCGCGAAGCAGATCAGGGCCAGGCAGCTCCCGGCCGAGGCGCCGCGGCGACCCGGCAGCGGGAGACGCAGGAGCGCCGCGCAGCTGAACAGGACCGGCGGGACCAGGGACAGGGCCAGGTGGCCGCTCACCCGAACTGGTCCTCGACGCGGTCCGCCGGGGTGGGGGTGTGGGGTCTGGTCCGGCGGATCTGGTGGCGCCAGAGGGTGGCCATGGCCTCGGCCTCGGCCTCCTCGGGGTCGCTGTACTCGGTCCGCCCGCGCCCGGTGGTGATCAGCTCGCGGGTCTGCGGGGACAGGTGCGGGGTGAGGCTGGCGACCAGCTCGGCGGGCAGCGCGCGGGGCAGGTGCCGGCGCAGCAGGTGCGCGAACTCGTGGAAGACCGAGTGTTCGGCCTGGAACGGGCCGACGAGCGTGGAGTACCAGATGTGATCGGCCCGGCTGGTGGGCAGCCACAGCCCGCAGGGGGCGTCCCAGTGGGCGTCGACGTCAGCGGGCAGCGGGCTCAGATGGATCGGGCGGCCCCGGCGGGCGGCCAGCGCCCGGCGGAAGTCCTCGAGGCTGAACGGGTCGGGCACTGGGACGTCCGCCACCAGCGGCCCGTAGTGGTCCTGCAGCTGCCTCAGCCTCACCGCCGTGAACCTCGACCTCCCGACCGGGGTGGTCCCGCAGCCGTTGACGAGGTTAGGCGGGGGCGGCTACCGCCACGACCACACGATGATGATCACTGCGGTGAATCGTCGTCTGACCGGCGTCGCCGACGCCGGGGGCGCGGCTGGTCCGCCGCGTCCGGTGGGTCTTGGACCGGTGGGAGGTTCTCCAGCTCGCGGACCTGGTCCAACATGACGCTTAGCGCCCGCAGCATCCCCGGGGAGACACCGTCGGAGCGCCGTTGGATGTCCAGGACCGGGGAGTCCGCCAGCGAGTGCAGCAGCCCGAGTTCGGCCTGGACCCGTTCGGCGACGGCGTCGTCGAAGAAGTACGCCGGGGAGACTCCGAACGCCTCGGCCAAGACCTCCAGGTGCCGTTTGGTGGGGTTGTCCCGCTGGCCGGTCCGTAGGTAGTAGAGGTAGGTCGCTGAGATGGTGGGCCCGCCGCGTTCGGCGATGAACCGGGCGACGTCCTCGTTGCTGCGCTCCCGGCTGCCGGCGGGGTGGACGTGGGCGAACAGGTAGTTCAGCTTGTCCGCGAATACCGGCATCGACGGGCCGGCCGGTTTCAAGGGCTGGTCCGTCGGCGACAGCTGCCCAGGGTCCACAGGGTTGCCCGGAGCAGGCGGGGGGCCCGCAGGCGGCCCGGACGGTGGCGGTGACGCCTCGTCCTGGCCGGTCATGCGCTCCCCGTGTTGACCGTGCGTCCGTGGCCGGGTCCCGACAGCGGTGTCAGGCGGTCGTGGCCGCCTGCCCGGAGGGTATCGGGCCGGTGATCACCGGGGACGGACCGGCGTGGACGGCGACACCCGCGGACTTTCACTCTTGTGACGGATGGCGACCCTGTGTGCCTACAGTGGCCCGCAGTCATTCACTGTTGTGAATCCAGGTCGGGAGGCGCGGATGAGCGGACGGACAGCGCTGCCGCGCCGCCGGCGCGCGGGCCGCCAACGTACCGACGGCCCGCTCGCGCCGACCGAACCCGGCACGGATGCCGACACCGGCGCTGCGCGGCCCCTGGGCATGTGGGCCGACCCGACCCCGGGTCGGGTGAGCCCGGGACCACCGAGTGACCGGGTGCCCGTGTGGACCGACCCGGTCCGCGCGGACCTCGGCGGGCCGGACACCGACTGGACCCGGGCCCGGTGGTGGTGGCTCGGTGTCCACGGCGGGGCCGGGGTGTCGACCCTGGCCGCGATGGCCCCCGGCGGGGCGGACGCTCACCGGCGCTGGCCGGACCCCGCCAAGGGTGGACCGCACCCGGTTCTGCTGGTCGCCCGGGCCCACGCCCAGGGACTGCGCCGGGCCCGCGCGGCGTGCCGGCAGTGGGCCGCCCGCGACGTCCCCGACGACCTGCACCTGGCCGGGGTCGTCCTGGTCGCCGCGGCACCTGGCCGGCTGCCCGCCCACCTCGGTGACCAGGTGCGTCTGCTCACCGGGATCACCCCGGCCCAGTGGTGGCTGCCCTGGCAGCCGGAACTGCTCGACCTGCCCGACCCGACCGGGGTGGCTGTTCCCCCGGCCCTGCACCCGCTGATCCGCGACCTCACCGACCTGCGAGGAGACCCGCTGTCATGACCGTCCTGTCGTCCCTGTCGTCGCTGGCCGTGTTCGGCGCTGACTTCCTCAACCCCCACCCGCAGCAGCCGCCGGGCACCGCCGGGCTGGTCACGCTCATGGGCTGGGTCGCCTGGGCCTTCACCGGGGTGTGCGTCATCGCCCTGATCGTCGCCGCCGGCGCGCTGGCGCTGGCGCACCGGACCGGTCGCAGCGGGGAACACGCCACCGGGATGGTCGTCGTGCTCGTCGCCGCCATCATCGGCAGCTCCGCCGGGCCGTTGCTGAACGCTCTGACCAAATAGACCCATGGCTGACGGCACCGACACCCGCAACCCCTGGACCCGTCCCGGCGTGCTCATCGCGGCCGCGTTCCTCGTGGTCGCGGTCGTGCTCGGGATCGTGGTCATCACCCGCACCGGGCCGGCCACGCCGGCGGCGACACCGACCGTCGCGACCACCACCGCATCCACCACCGCGGCCGCCGAGGTCCCGACGCCGACCGGGTCGGCCACCGCCAGCACCGCTAGCACCGCCACCAGCCCGGTGGCGGGGGGCGGGGACCAGCAGCTGCCGCGGACCGCGCCCCCGGTCAGTTGGGTCACCGTCAAGACACTCGCCCTGCCGGTCAGCGCTACCGCGGGCCCGCAGGTGGACACCGACACGGTGATGTCCGGCTACGCCCACACCCCGATCGGAGCACTGATCGCGACGGCTGACAACGGACTGAGGTTCGCCGTCGTCGACAACTGGCGGCAGGCCACATTGGCTTCCGTTGCGGACACTCCTGGTCGGGCGGCGTTCCTGCAGCAGCGGGCGGCCTACGGGCAGGTGACACCGACCCCGGGTCAGCTGACCCAGATCGCCGGGTTCAACATCGTCTCCTACACCCCGGGCCGCGCCGTCGTTCAGCTCGCCCGCGCCGCCGGTGACGGGAGCCTGACCGTCACCACCGACACCGTGGTGTGGCGTGACGACGACTGGAAGCTGCTGCTCCCGGACAGCGGCACCACCCCGCCCGCCGCGGACCTGCCGTCCCTGCAGGGCTTCATCCCCTGGTCGAGCACATGACCGCCGCGTCGGTGTCCGCGATCCGTGCACTGCCCGCCGCGCCGGGTGTCTGCGACATACCTGTGCTCGGCAACGCGTGTCCGAGCAACATCGTCAAGGCCGGCTGGGCCGGGGTCATCAACTCCTTCCAGCAGGCCGTCGGCCAGACCATCCGGCTGCTGTTCACCTTCTGGGACAAGGTCCCCGCCCCCTCGCTGTCCGCGACCACCGGCCCGGTCGGGGAACTGCAGCGCTCCCTGTCCTGGTACGTCGGGCTGTTCGCGGTCGCCTCCGTCCTGATCGGCGCCGCCCGGATGGCCTGGAGTCGCCGCGCGCGCACCGGGATCGACCTGCTGGGCTCCGTCGTCCGTCTGCTCGTGGTGTCCGCGGTCGGGGTCCCCGCGGTCGCCGCGCTGGTGGCCGCCGGCGACGGCTTCGCGACCTGGCTGCTGCAACGCTCGGCCGGCGGGGACTTCGGGGCCCGGATGACCGCCGTGGGCCAGACCGTCGCGCTGACCACCGCCCTGGGCGGCGGGGCAGCCAGCGCGCTGACGTTGCTGATCGCGATGCTGGCGATCCTCGGTGCGCTCGCCCAGGCCGTCGTGCTGGTCCTGCGGGGAGCGATCCTGGTCATCCTCACCGCGACCCTGCCGCTGGCGGCGTCGGCGACCAACACCGACCTCGGCCGGCAGTGGTGGTCCAAGTCCTGCGCGTGGCTGATCGCGTTCATCGTGTTCAAGCCCGCCGCGGCGCTGGTCTACGCCGGCGCGTTCTACCTGATCGGCGCGGGCACCGACGCGCAGTCGGTGATCGCCGGGCTGATGACCCTGGCCCTGGCCGCGTTCACCCTGCCGGCGCTGATGAAACTGCTCGTCCCCGCGGTCGCCTCGGCCAGTTCCTCGGTCTCGGCCGCAGAGATGCTCGCGGTCGGCGGTGCGATGGCCAGCGGCGCCGTCGCCGTCGGGCAGCTCGGCGGAAAGGCCACCACCGGCAGCAGCGGCGGCGGCACCGGCGGGGGGACGGCCCGTGACGTCACCCAGACCGGCGGGGGACCCGCCGGGTCCGGCGGCAGCGCCCCAGGCCCAGCCAGTGGCGGCGGGTCCGCTGCCGGGGCCGGGTCCCCGGGCGGCTCCAGCTCGCCCGCGAGCGCCGCCGGAACATCGGCGGGCGCCGGGGCCGGTGCTGGGAGTGCCGCTGCGAGGAGTGCCGCTGCGGGGGGCGGTGCGGCGGGGGGCGGTGCGGCGGCCGGGCCGGTGGGCGCGGCGGTGGCTGCCGGTGCCCGGGTCGTCCACGCCGGGGCGCAGGGCGCGGCCCTGCTGGGCGACGCCGCCGCCGGTCAGGACGCGGGCGGCGCAGCGAACCGAACAGAGCAGGGAGACCAGCGATGACCCAGACCCGTCAGGAACCCACCTACGGGCACTGGCGCACCCCCTCCTCCGGGGGGCTGGGCAGCCTCGGGATGGTCGGCACCGTGCTGCTGCTGGTCGGGCTGGTCGTGGTGGTCGTGCTGCTCTCGGTGGACCGGGTCGCCGCTCTGGTCGCCGCCGCTTTGCTCGTCGCCGTGCTGGTGCCGCTGTCGCTGCGGGTCGACGGCCGCTCCGCGCTGCAGCGGCTGACCGCGCGGACGGCGTGGTGGGCCGGGCGGTCCCGCCGCGCCCACCTCTACCGCTCCGGGATCGCCTCCCCCGTGGCCGGGGGGCACCACCGCCTGCCCGGGCTGGCCGCCCAGACCCGGGTGTACACCTGCGTCGACGCCTACGAACAGCCCTTCGCGATCGTGTTCGTCCCCTCCTCCCAGCACTGTTCGGTGACCCTGCGCGCCGGCGCCGACGGCGCCGCCCTGGTCGACGCCGACCAGGTCGACACCTGGGTCGCCGGGTGGGGCCAGTTCCTGGCAGCACTCGGCCACGAACCCGGACTGGAGGCCTGCGCGGTCACCGTCGAGACCGCCCCAGACCCCGGGGTCCGCCTCGAGCAGGCCGTCGCCGGCAACCGCTCCCCCACCGCCCCCGCGCTGTCCCGTCAGGTGATGGACCAGATCGTGGCGACCTACCCGGCCGGGTCCGCGGTCATCTCCACCCGCATCCAGCTGACCTGGCGGATGACCACCCCCACCGGGCGGCGCACCCCCGCCGACATGGCCGTCGAGCTCGGCGCTCGGCTGCCCGGGCTGACCGGGATGCTCGCCACCACCGGCGCGGGTGCGGTGTCCGCGATGACCGCTGAGGAACTCGCCGAGACCGTCCGCGTCGCCTACGACCCGGCCGCGTTCGCCGCCATCGAACGGGCCCGCGCCGAACACGGCCACGCCGGCATCGACTGGGCCGACGCCGGCCCCGTCGCCGCCCAGGAACAGTGGGACAGCTACCACCACGACTCCGGCACCACCACCACCTGGACGATGGCCGAGGCCCCCCGCGGCACCGTCACCAGCCGGGTCCTGCTCGCCCTGCTCCGCCCGCACCGCGACGTCGACCGCAAACGGGTCACCCTGATCTACCGCCCCCACGACGCCGGGTCCGCCGCCCGGATCGTGGAACGCGACGTCCGCAACGCCCGGTTCAAGGCCTCCCAACGCGCCGCCGGCCCGCTGGCCCGCGACGACCTCGCCTACCGCGCCGCCATGCAGACCGCCGCCGAGGAGGCCCGCGGCGCCGGGCTGTCCCGGGTCTCGATGCTGGTCTCCGCCACCGTCACCGACCCCGCCCGGGCCCATCAGGCCCGCACCGTCGTGGAGGCCAGCCTCGCCGCGTCCAGCCGGCTGCGGCTGCGCCGCGCCTACGGTTTCCAGGCCTCCGCGTTCGCCGCGACCCTGCCTGTCGGGGTCGTCCTGCCCCTGCACGTCCGGATCCCCGCGACCCTGCGGGAGGCCGCCGCATGACCACCACCCCCACCCGCGAGGAGAACACCGCCCCCGACGAGTCCACAGCGGCGCCGGCGACGCCGCTGCCCACCTTCCGCACCCCACCGGCCCGGCGCTGGCCGACCGGGCGGCGCCGCCCGACCACCGCGGCCAACCCCCCGGCGGACGTAACCGCGCCGGGACCGGTGGTCCCCCGCTGGGCCGGGACCCTGCCCGCCCCGGTCACCCGCCGGCGCCCGGAACCCCGCGCGCCCCGGGAGAGCGGGGTCCGCGCCCGCGGCTGGCGCGGCCCGGGCGGGGGCACCGTCGCCTACGTCGAATCCCCCCAGGAGTGGCGGGCCACCACCGCCCAGCTGTGCGGGCTGTGGCCCTACGCCGCCGGCTCCGGCTCCCCCGTGGTCGGGGTCCCCATGGGCCGGCACCTGGAAACCGCTGCCACCGTCTGCGCGGACCCCATCAGCTGGTTCCGCACGGCCCGGCTGATCAGCGTCCCGAGCATGTTCCTGCTCGGCAACCCGGCCCTGGGAAAGTCGATGTCCATCCGCCGGATGTGCATCGGCCTGGCCGGGCAGGGCGTCACCCCGCTGATCCTCGGGGACCTCCGCCCCGACTACGCCGACCTCGTCGACGCCCTCGGCGGGCAGGTCATCGCGGTCGGCCGTGGCCACGGCGGGCTCAACCCCCTCGACCCCGGCGGGCTGTCCCAGGTCCTGCCCCGCCTGCCCGCCCCGCAGCGCAGGCTGCTCGCCGCCGAGCGCCACGGCCGGCAGGTCACCGTCATCGAGGGCCTCGTCGAGCTGGTCCGCGGCGCCCGCCTCGAGGATCACGAGAGCGCCGCTCTCGCCGCCGGGATCGACACGCTCAACGAGCAGGACAGCGTCCCGGTGCTCCGCGACCTCGTCGACGTCATCGCCGCAGGCCCGGACCGGGTCCGCGCCGTCGTCCTGGACCACGGGGACGACGCCGTCTACCGGACCCTGACCGACCGGCTGCTGCGATCCCTGCTGGCACTGATCTCCGGGCCGTTCGGGGAGGTGTTCGCCGGGCACACCTCCACCCCGCTGGACCTCGACGCGCCCGCGGTGTGCCTGGACACCAGCTCCATCCCGGACACCGACACCAAGCTGCGCGGTGCTGCGCTGCTGACCTGCTGGGCCACCGGGTTCGCCGCGATGGCCGGCGCGCAGGCCCTCACCGACGCCGGGCTGGCCCCGCAACGGCTCTACTTCGCTGTCCTGGACGAGCTCTGGCAGGCGCTGCGCGCCGGGGACGGGATGGTCGACCGGGTCGACGCGATCACCCGGCTCAACCGCAAGTTCGGCCTCGGCTACGCGATGATCACCCACACCGCGAAGGACCTGCAGTCCCTGCCCAACCCCGCCGACCGCGACAAGGCGATGGGGTTCATCGCCCGCGCCGGCTACGTCGCCCTTGCCGGGCTCCCCCGCAGCGAGCTGGACCTCATCGGCACCACCATCGACCTGTCCGAAGCCGAACGGTCCCTGGTGTCCAAGTGGTCGATCCCCGCGATGCTCGACCCCGTCAGCGGCCGCGAGGCCCCACCCCCGGGCCGCGGGAAGTTCCTGCTCAAGATCGCCGGTAAACCCGGGATCCCCGTCGAGGTCGAACTCACCCCCGCCGAACTCGCCCTGCGCGACACCAACGCCAAGTGGCAGTGAGCACCGCTCGCCGCGGACCCGGCGGTTCCGGGCTCGCCGGCCCGCTGGGACTGCTCACCGGGATCGCCGCGCTCGGCGCGGTGTGGGCCGGCGCCGCCGCCGGAGCAGCGCTCACCGGACAGGCCGGCCCCGGCAACCCCGTGGCCTACCTGGTGCTGCTCGCCCGCGGCCGGGCCCACTGGCCCGGCCTGTGGGCCACCGCCGTCACCGCCGGGCTCGGGGTGCTGCTGCTCACCGCCGCGGCCCTGGTCGCGGTCCGGGTGGCCGCCGGGTCCGGGACGTCGCCGGTCCGTGCCGCCGCCCGGCACATGGCCCGCCCCCGCGACCTCACCGGCCTGGTCGGCAAGTCCGCGCTCGCCCGGGCCCGGCAGTTCCGGCCCTCCCTCGCCGGGCAGAGGACCCCCGCGCCCGGCGAGGTCGGGGTGCGCCTGGGCCGGCTCATGCCCACCCGGACCCCGGTCACCGCCGCCTTCGAGGACGTCCTGCTCGCCGTCATGGCCCCCCGGTCGGGCAAGACCACCAGCCTCGCGGTTCCCGCCATCCTCGACAGCCCCGGGCCCGTCGTCGTCACCAGCAACAAAGCCGACGTCGTCCACCTCACCGCCGCCCTGCGCGCCCGGACCGGGCCGGTGTGGACCTTCGACGCCCAGGCCATCACCGGCACCGACCAGCAGATGTGGTGGAACCCCCTCGCCGCCGTCCGGTCCATCCGGGAAGCCCGGCTGCTCGCCGCCCACTTCATGCAAGAGGTCTCCCCCGGCGGGTCCCACGACGACTTCTGGGACCGCGCCGGCCTGCGCGTCCTGTCCTCCCTGCTGCTCGCCGCCGGGGTCAGCGACGGGACCCTGCGCGACGTGTGGCGCTGGGTGAACACCCCCACCGACCCCGACCCCGCCCGCCGGCTGCGCGCCGCCGGACTGCACGCCTCCGCCGCCGGCCTCGAGGGCACCCGCGCCGGCGCCATCGAAACCCGCGAAGGGCTCTACGAGACCGTCCGGGCCGCCTGCGCCTGTCTGGAGGACGACCGGATCCTCGCCTGGGTCACCCCGCTACCCGCCGACCCAGCACCGGCACTAGCACCGGCACCGGCACCGGCAGCCACCGGCGCGGCCGGCGAAGCCGAACCCGCCGGCGGACATGAACCCGGCAGCGACGACGAACCGGACCGCGAACCGGACAGCGAAACCGGACCCGAGAGCGGTGAGCACCTGCGCACAGCCGGGCAGGCGGACAGCAGTGAAGAGCCGGACAGCGCCGGTCGAAGCGGATCACCCGCCGGGATCGCGCAGTTCGTGCCCGCCGACTTCGTCACCTCCACCGGCACCGTCTACCTGCTCTCCCACAGCGACGCCGGCGCCGCCCAACCGCTGGTCGCCGCCCTGGCCGACGAACTGCTCCGCGCCGGGATCCACACCGCCCAACGCCGGCCCAACCAGCGCCTGGACCCGCCAATGCTGTGCGTGCTCGACGAAGCCGCGAACGTCTGCAAGATCCGCGACCTGCCCGAGCTGTACTCCCACCTCGGCAGCCGCTCCATCGTCCCCATCACAATCCTGCAGTCCTACAAACAGGCCGAACTCGTCTGGGGCGCCACCGGCGCCGAAGTCCTCTGGTCCGCCGCCACCGTCAAACTCATCGGCGCCGGCCTCGACGACCCCCGCCTGGCCGAAGACCTGTCCCGGATGATCGGTGACCACGACATGACCACCCACACCATCAACCACGGCGGCGGGCGCAACGGCCGCACCCGCAGCGTCAGCGTCACCCGCGACCGGATCCTGTCCCCCGCCGACGTCCGCAACATCCCCAAGGGCTGGGCCGTCCTGCTCGCCACCGGCTGCCCCGCCGGGCTGCTCCAACTCGACCCCTGGTACTCCGGGCCCCGCGCCACCGAGATCACCGCCGCCGAAAACGCCGCCCGCGCCCACCTCACCGACCAACCGGACCCCTCCACCGACCCGGCCGCCGGCACCTCCGTCGACGCCGACCCCCGGGCGGTCGGCGTGCCCGCCGAAACCGCCCGCAGGTGAGCCAAGACCCCGGGCAAACACCGGACCCAGAACAGCTGTTGGCCGAGGCCGCGGACGACCGGGCCCGCGTCGACGGGCTGGTCCGCCGCGTCGACGAACTCACCGTCGCCGTCGAGAAGCTTGTCGCGGATGCGGCGTTAGCCGGGCTCGGGTTGACCGCTGAGCCGACCCCGCAGCCTGCGCCGGCGCACCCCAGCCTGGGCGACTTCGTCGGGGACTACCTGCTGCCGATGTTCACCCGCCCTACCCTCGGCGGCCGCTGGCTGTGGTGCCCCCACTGGTGGGAACACAGCGAAGCCGTCTCCCGGCTCACCGCCCTCTGGCACGCCTGGGAAGCGCTGCGCGGCCAGCCCGGCACCGCCTTCGGCAGCTGGTACCGCGAACACCTGGACCACCACCTGCCCATCCTCATGGGACCCGACGGGCCCTTCCGGGACTGCGCCAACGGCCACTACACCCTCGACCCGTTACCCACGTCCCCGCACCCACCGGCCGACAGCTCGGTGTGGGACACCGCTCACAGTGGATAGTGGATCCGGGCCCGCGCCAGGGTTCATCGACGTCTTGATCAGCCGCTGAGTACGTTCGTCAACTGGGCTATCGGGGCCTGGAGTAGGGCACTGGCCAGCAGCTCTGCAGAATCGGCCCGCGAAGTTTGGACTACCCATTGAAGCCCGCTCTTAGACTCCATCTCCACCTCGCCATACATCAACACCAGAGATCGGGTGCCTCGGTCGGGACTGCTGCACGAAGAGACCTCGGCGCCGGTCGACGCCGCGGGGTGGTCGACGTGCTGACCTCACCCCGAGCTGTCTCAGTTCCTTGGTTGTGCGACGGCCGGGGTTTTGAGACACGCCGAGTGTTGCCCTCAAGGGTCCGGGGTCCCTGTGTCAGTTTCCGAAGTGGGCTGCACTGGGATCACCTCACCCTGACAGACAGGGGACAGCCGCCCGGGAGGTGATCGTCCAGTGGTCAGGAGCGGTTCAGCGGCTGATCCGCTCGAGCCAGTCGCGCAGGAGCGGGAGCTCGGTCGACCGCAGGCCTGCTGGGACGGGCGTCGGTCCCTCGTCGACGGGGAGCGCGGTCAGCAGGGCCCGAGCGCGAGCTCGGACCTCCTCCGGCCCGGGCGGCTCCGCACCAGGCGCGGTCGTCGCCGGTGCCGCAGTGGTGGTGAGGGTGGCGGTGGTGCGCAGTGAGGCCAGCACGGCGTCACGCAGGGGTGCGACGCGCGCGCGGTCCCTCTGCCCCGCCGGCAGACCCAGCAGGTACAGGGTCGCTCCGACCGTGGCCGCGTGGACGCGCACCGCTGCCTCCTCCACGGACGTGGTCAGGACGCCCCGGGCGGCTGCGCGCTGCAGGACGTCGAGCAGGAGCTGCGCGGCCTCCTCGGCCGCGGGGTTCGGCCCGGAGTCCGCGCGGGCGAACATCAGCGAGTAGACCGCCGGGTTGTCCAGGCCGAAGTCGACGTGCAGGTCCCACCCGAGGAGGAGGTCGGTGACCGGGTCGTCACCGGTGAGGGTCTGGTGCTTCTCGGCGAGGTAGCGCTCGAAGGCGAACGCCGTGAGCCGACGGAGCAGGGTCTGCTTGTCCTCGAACAGGCGGTACAGCGTGGGCGTCTGAACGCCGGCCGCCGCAGCCACCGCCCGCATCGACACCTCGTCGAGACCGCTGCGGGCGAGCAGGTCGGCGGCGGCCACCAGCACGCGCCGCTCCACCTCGTCCCTGCCGAGGCGGTCCGAGCGAAGCGGGCGGAGCTGGCTGGTCGACACGAGACGAGCCTACCAGCCCCTGTTGACATCGTCATTGACAGTGTTACGTTGAGTCCATGACCACCTCTGCCGAGCCTTCGCCGGCCGCCGGTCCCCTGTCTGCCGTTCGACTCGGGAGCACCGGTCCGCTGGTCGGTGCTCAGGGCCTCGGCTGCATGGGGATGAGCGAGTTCTACGGCAGCTCCGACCCCACCGCCGCCCGCCAGACCCTCGAGCGGGGGCTGGAGCTCGGGGTGACGATGTTCGACACCGCGGACATGTACGGCCGCGGCGAGAACGAGCGGTTCCTCGCCCCGTTCGTCGCCGCCCACCGCGACGACGTCGTCATCGCGACCAAGTTCGCCAACGTCCGCGGCCCCGACGGGACGGAGACCGTCCGCAACGACCCGGCGTACGTCCGGCAGGCCGTCGACGCCAGCCTGTCGAGGCTGGGCGTCGAGCGCATCGACCTGTACTACATGCACCGCCGCGACTCGGCCGTGCCGCTGGCGGAGTCCGTCGGCGCCATGGGCGAGCTCGTGGCCGCCGGCAAGGTCGCCTCCCTCGGCCTGTCCGAGGTGACCGCCGATGAGCTGCGCGAAGCCCATGCGGTCCACCCGATCGCCGCTGTGCAGTCCGAGTACTCCGTCTTCAGCCGGAAGGTCGAGCGATCGCTCGTCCCGGCCGCCGCCGACCTCGGCGTGGGTCTCGTCGCCTACTCCCCGCTCGGACGCGGCATGCTCACCGGCGCGCTCCCGGACGCCGCGCAGCTCGACCCCGGGGACGTGCGCGCCCTGCTCCCCCGCTTCTCCGGCGCGAACGCCGCCCACAACGCCGCGCTGGTCGCCACCGTCATCGAGGTCGCCCACAAGCGCGGCGCCACCCCGGCGCAGGTCGCCCTCGCGTGGCTGCACGCGCGCTCGCACGTCCACGGGGTGACGGTCGTGCCCATCCCCGGGACGCGGCGCGCGGAGCGCCTGGAGGAGAACCTCGGGGCGCTCGCCGTTCAGATGACGGACGAAGAGTCCGCACGCCTGGACGAGCTCGCCGAGCAGGTGGCCGGAGACCGCTACCCCGACATGCGGGCCACCTCCGAGCACCGCGAGGCCCAGCTCCGATGACCAGCACGCACCCCTCGATGCGGTACCGAGAGCTCGCCAGCACCGGGCTGCTCGGGCGGCCCCCGAACGAGCCGACTGAACCCACTCCACGCCTCACCGACGCTGCGAGCGTGCCGCACCCGGCGGCCGCCCCCGACGAAAGGATCATCAATGCGCACCCTCCTCACTGGTTCCACCGGTCACATCGGATCGTCCGTCCTGAGCTCCTTGGTCGAGCGCGGCCACGACGTCGTCGCCCTGGTCCGCAGCGACGCCAAGGCGGAGGTCGTCGCCGACCGCGGTGCCAGGGCGGTGGTCGGTGACATCACCGACGTCGCGCTCCTCCAGCGCTTGATGGCCGACGCGGACGGAGTCGTCCACACGGCTTCACCGGGTGACGCGACGAGTGCCCGGGTCGACAGCGGCATCGTCGAGACCGCCATCCGCGCACTGGCCGGCACGCACACCCCCTACGTCCACACCGGCGGCGTGTGGGTCTTCGGCAGCGGCAGCGACCTGGTCGAGACCGACGAACCCCGACCGCTGCCCATCACGTCGTGGCGCCTCGACATCGAGCAGCGCCTGCGGACCTCGCAGGTGCGCTCGACGATCATCGCCCCGACGGTCGTCTACGGTCACGGACAGGGCATCCCGAACGTCGTGGACGGCGGTCAGGAGGTGCTGCTGGTCGGAGGCGGGACGCAACACTGGGCCACCGTGCACGCCGACGACCTCGGGGACCTGTATGCGCTGGCCCTGGAGCAGGCGGCTGCCGACGAGTACTACCTGGGGGCCTCAGGGGGCAACCCGACGGTGCGCGAGCTCGGCGAGGCCGCCTCCCACGGCCGACCGGTCCTGGAGCAGACCGTCGACGCCACGCGAGAGCGCCTGGGAGCCCCCTTCGCCGACGCGCTCCTGCTCGACCAGCAGGCCTTCGGCGCGCACGCTCGCGAGGACCTGGGCTGGACGCCGACACGTCCGACCCTCGTCGAGGAGTTCGCCTCGGGCGGCTACGACAAGCGGCCGTGAGGCCTCTGCGCACGCAGCCGGCTCGGCGCCCGGCCGGACAGCTAACGGGGCTCGACCAGGGTTGCAACGGCTCGCCGGCTGACTCGTGCCGACCTCGCAGCTTTCACGATCGCTCAACTCTCCAGCGGTGAACATCTTCGGGAGGACGTGGCCATCGCCAACAGCTGGGCGAGCCAACACGAACACCGGCCGTGTCGGTGTTCGGAGCCACCGTTTCCAAGAGGGGAATTCAATGTCTCGAATCTCCGTCATCGGGGGCACCGGCTACGCCGGATCCGCCATCGTCGCAGAAGCCGCCGCCCGCGGTCACGAGGTCACCGCGTTCAGTCGTTCGCTTCCGGACTCACAAGTCCCGAACGTCACCTACACCCAGGGCGACGCCTCGGATGAGCCGACACTCGCTGCGGTCATCGAGGGCGCGGATGTCGTGGTCGTAGCACTCTCTCCGCGTGGGGCGCTGGTCGACAGCTTCCGCCATGTTTACCGCACCATCGCGCGGCTCGCCGACACCGCGAACGTGCCTCTGTTCGTCGTGGGCGGGTTCTCATCACTACGCCCGTCGCCTGGAGCGCCGCGCTTCGTGACGGACCTCAGCGACGTCCCAGCGGAGAACCACCCCGAGATAACTACGGGTGCGGCACTCATCACCGACGACCTCCCCGCCACCCCAGCAACGCTCGACTGGGTGTTCGTGAGCCCGGCACTAAAGTTCGGCTCGTGGGTTCCTGGTGAGCGACTCGGCCGCTACCGAGTCGGCGACGACGTCGCGCTCCAGCCCGAAGGCGGAGGGGAAATCTCCGGCGCAGATTACGCCCTCGGACTCGTCGACCTCATCGAACAGGGCAGCCACCACCGGGTGCACCTCAACCTCGGCTACTGAGCGGGAGAGTTGCCGCAAGCGAGACCAGCGTGGTCGTGCTGCGATGTTTGCTACCGATCTCGGTGTCGCGGAGGATGGTGACTGCTGGCCGGAGGTAATCGTCGGGGTAGCAACGTTAGTGACCGGGTGTCGAGGGCCGTCAAAGGAAAATCTTACTTGCCGCGCCTAACTGAGGTCGTAGCGCCGGCATTGACCTTGTACTGGCGTGTTCGTCTAATAGCTCCTTCACCGACCACTCGCCAGAGCCGGTTAGCGGATCCGAACTTTATTGCTTCGTCTACTACCTTCTCGAACTACTGCGCGGGGCGCCCGTCTACTTGGCAGAAGGAAACCACGGATCGCCTGGCGTTATCTCGTGATCGTAGCCAGAGCAGGCCCGGAATACAGATCAGCAGAAGGACGATACCCCCAATTGGAACAGTCGCAGCGAGGACCAGGAGAACGAGAGAAGCCGTCAACGCGCACGGAAACGTCTTGGCCGCTGCGTTGAGATCTTCTACCAGTTCCCCTTGGCCGGATGGGGACAAGTCGGTGGCCGTGCTGCCCTCTGTATTTTCCAATCAAAACTTCATTGACGTCGGGGGCTGGTTGTACTACCGGACGTAAGTCTGAAGTAGTGCGACGTGGACTTGGCACACGGCTAGACCGATAGTAGAGTCCCTTCGCACCGACATTCACGTACAGACCGCGCGGACCTGTACCAGCTCGAAACCCCCGCACTCCCATGCTCACACCGAGGCCGGACTTACTCAAATTAAACCTGAATGGGCCGGCTTTCAAGCTCTTCCGCAGGTACAGCGCCATCTGCAGTCCAAGTCTCGTTGGGTTTGGGGGCACGGTAGACCGTCACTGCCCGAAGCGGCCGGTCGTGGGCTCCAGTTATCGCCCGCGCCGCCGAGGCGATGCGGCGGGTATCGCTGGCGAGTCGGAGATAGCCGGGCGATAAGCAGTCGTCGAAGTCGGTCCGACGGGTGGGTGCCACCGGAGGGCCAGCTCGGCGGCGGTGCCGGCCTGCGCCGCCGGGGTGGCAATGGTGCGGTCGTGGTCTGCGGCCTGCTGCAGGCCTTCGCGGTGCTCGTGGGCCCGCGGTGTCGTCGGGTTGTCCGGTGTGGTGGCCGCCTGGTCCGCTGCCTGCTGTTCCTGCCCGGCCCGTCCCTGCCATTCCCGCGCTGTATCCGTTGCTGCTGCCGCGGCCGCGGGGTTGTCGGCGGTTTTGGTCGGGTCCCAGCCGGCGGCGGCGGCCTCCCGGATGGCGAGGCTCATCGCGGCGGCGGGATGCAGGCCGTCAGCGACCCGCAGCCGGTCATAGCGGTCCCCGAGCTCGGGCCAGCGGTGGCGGATCTCCGCTTCGGTGCGGGTCATGGCAGCGGCAGCGGCCGGGTCGTGCCCGGCCCAGGTGGTCGCAGCCGCCCACGCGGTCAGCAGCTGCTCCGGTCCGGCATCACGCCGCCACCCCGGATCGCTGACCGGCGCCCACTGCTGCCGGTCCTGGGTCATCGCGGCCCGCTGCCCGGCCCGGTCCCGGCGGACCCGGTCCGCGGCTGCCGTGTCGGTGGCCGCGGCGGCCCGGTCGGCGTCGGCCTGCCGGGCCTGGGTCTGGGCGCGCATCCGCGCGATGACCTCGAGGAGCTGGGTGGCGGTGAACACCAACTGCTGGACGGAGCGGTGCGCACCGCCCACGACCTCGTGGTCGGAGTGGTCCACGGTCATCGGGTTCTCCTCGGCGTCATCGGGTTCTCCTGGGGGTCGCCGG
>JAABUI010000545.1_pt1 | contig 27008 bp, 30 predicted proteins | sample 5559111 | NCBI WGS metagenome assembly JAABUI01 (sample SAMN10711870, study PRJNA513365) | rock metagenome | isolation source: Antarctica rocks | place: Antarctica: Victoria Land, Buttleship Promontory
GCTAACCCTGAATAGGGTTGGCCTCGGAACAACCCTATAGCCTAGCGGCGAGCGGCCGGCGATAGTCATCAACATAGCCACCAACATAGCTACCAACATAGGTGCGTAGCTAGGATCGTAACATGATCAAACGTCATCTGACAAATCTGATTTCATTTAAATATGATTTTCTTTTAAGTAAGTTGAATCATAAAATGAACAATCTTCGAGAAGTTCTTGATAAAGCATCGATAGAAATTGCGAAAGTTGATGAAGAACTGTATCTGAGTGAGATTGATGAGAATAGATCATTCAATGATCATCTGTATCTTTCAAGAATTCATCTTTAGTTTCTTGATGAATATCAATAGTTCTAGAAAGATGATTTCTTGCATATGAAACTTGCATTTGTTTATGTTTATCTGTAGATCAATCTCTTGTAATCTTTGCAAGATTAGTCATACATGTCACTTATGCTCTTTCAAAGTCTTGCTGTAAATGATAATGTTATTTAGATAAATTTGACAAAACTGATGTAAATATTCAAACAACATGTCATTCATGTAGTACTGATAGAAAGCAGATTCGTTGATTAAATCAAAGAGCATTACATGATATTTGTATGAATCAAAGAAGATAATGAAGATAGTCAAATTCTCGCTGTTCAAGTGCATGCATAGTTTGTTGAATGTGACAATTATGTTCAATTGAGTCAGATACTTACTTTCTTGTATATGAGCGAGAATCTCATCTATCAGTGACAAAGAATAGCAATCTCGTTTGATCAAAGCATTGAGCTTTCTATAATCTACGCAGAAACGCAAGCTATCATCTTTCTTTTCAATGAACAAGATGAGCAAGATGTAAAGAGCGAAGCTCAAGAAAATAAACTTTTTGTTCAGATGTTTGATCAGATACTCTTTTATCTTCTGAAGTTTGTAATTGAACATTTTATAAAGTCTGCTTCAAGAAAATGTTCTTTCATTGATCAACTCAACTTTGTGATCATAAAAACAATGAGATGACAGCTGATTGATCATCACTCGATTGAAGATATCTAAATAGTCATGATACTTGAAAAGAAGCTTGACTTTGACTTGCTCAAGAGTTTCAACGTGAGAAAATTCATGCAGATTCATATTCTTAAGCTTATTCTTAAATGTACTTATGAGTTGATCGATTTTCAAGATGATAATGACAAAGATGTTTATATTTGATCATCTGATCAGAGTTCTATAAGTTGCAGCTTCTATCATTGCAATGTTCATTGAATCTGAGAACTGTTTGAAATCTTTGATGTTAATCAAAGTCACATCACATGATTTTGACTGTTTAACTGATCTTGATGACTTCTCAATCTTGCTGAATGAGAATGATTTCTCGCTGAGTTGAGTGATAACAGAAGAAGAAGATCTCTTTAGTATATAAGTAGAAGTCAAGCTCTTCTGTTTTATTATTGTTTTCTCGCTTGAGAGAAGAACAGTCAAGCGAGAATTGAAATTCAAAAATTGAAGAAAGTCAATTCATATATCTATGATTAGATTTATTTTGTTTATTCATGTTTTTTCTAGAATCATTTAATGTTGTTTTCATTGAGTAATCAATATAGAAGCAATGTCTACTGTATGATCTTGAATCGTTAGATTCAAATAAATGACATAAGTAATGAATTTTTTTTGCATAATAATTGTTGAATTCTCGTATTGACTTTACTTTGATCAAAGTCAGAGACTTAATTTGCAACTGATCACAAACAATTTACGTGATCACTTCATCAATGAATGAATAATCAGCAGCTTCAGTGTCAATCAATGACTTTAATGAGTAATTAATTTCATTACTAGAAAGTACATATTCAGTAGTCAAAGATTCAGAAGCAAAAGAATCATTTAACATGCTCATTATTAAAGAAATTAACACATCTTTCATTGCATCTTTAATGAAAGTCACTAGTTTTTTGTCTCGTCATTCTCAATAAACATTTTCTCATTCTTTCTATTCTCAAGAATAATGATTTTATGTAAATGAGAAATAAAAGCACAATATGTTAAAGTATTGATCTTGTTTAACTGAAAGCAGTTCTTGAATAAGTGATTTGAGATCTTGCATGTATAGCAGATGATGAGCATTCTTGCTTGATTAGATTCAAGAGTAGAAAAGATGATGAATTTAACATAATTAATTATTGAGATTGACAATGCTGATGAGAAAGTAATGTGTTTATCATATACTGCAGTGAGTTTGATGATTCATCGCTCACTGCGTAGCTGATAATTGACTCACTGTCTATTATTCACATTTTGAAGAAAGTTCTTTAAACGAGTGAGCAAGACAAAATTCTCAAGACAAATTGATAAATCATTTTACAAGCAATTATTGATTTTATTCTGAAGATCGTTCATCAGAGTGCAATCATCATAGTTGAGATAGTTGAATAGTTTCATGAATTTAAAGTAAAAGACATTGAAAGACTTGTCAATTTGTTTTAAAGCATTATATTTATGATGACACTTTCAATTCTTATCTAAATCATCATGATCAACAACGAGATTCATTTGTACATGATGTTGACTACGAATCTTTTGATTTTATTCTATGTTTAAATAGAAGTCAGAAGAGTCAAAAAATCTTAATTCAACGCAGTTTGAATGATGTTAAAACGTTGCGTGATTATGAAAACTATCATTCAGAGTTTTCATCTACGCGACAACATTCTTTCTAACAGTCACAACTGATCTACGAAGAAAATTAATGACATGTCGAAGTCAGTAAGAGATGAAAAGATACTATTAGTAGAAAAGTCAATTCAAATGATGAGTCTGAAATTATGATTACAAGTGATTGAAGAATTGATAACTCATCAACTGCATCAATATACTGAAACATTTTCATCACATCAACAATGTTGTTGAGTAATTGATGAAAAGATATCAGATAGAATAGTTGATTCAGATGATGAGTTTTGAGTTCATACTACATGTGATTGAAGAAGTAATGACTCGTCAATCACGCTGATATATTGAAAGAGCTTAAGCTAATCTTCTTTACTTAACGTCAAGTCATGCATTTATCTACGTGAAAAATTAAGAGCACATGAGAATGATCAGAACGCATTCTCTACTATTGATCAGAGTTAAGCATCAAACGATTGCGATTGCACGTTTATATCAACAATTCATTCAACATCTACGTGACATAAGTCAATTCAAGAGTAGAATAGAATTACTCAATACAATTGCACTCTATCTTTTCATTGTACACGTCTTTCTTTCATCACATATTTCTTTACTCAATGAATGATAATCATTGAGCAAGAGAACACAGTCTTTATGTTACAATCATGAACATCATGAATGCAAAGAAAATGTCTTTCATCTTTGAATTGAAAATTGAATTGAAACATCGTTGTATAGAATATCGTCAATGAAGAGCAGAGCAAAGACGATGCATTACAACAAACAACACAGACACTCATTAAGAGTTTACTCAAGCATCACACGCTGAATGAAAGCTATAGATTCATTATTTGATACATTGTCTCAAATTCATTATTTCAACAACGCAAAGTCATCATGTAGTTGATGAGCAATTTTCTTTCTCAGAGAGTTTTATTCATTCAATATACATAACATAGTTTCTTTCATGAGTTGAACTTAAATTGATGTTACAAGAATGTATAAATTCAAATCAAATCAAATCAAATCTAAATCATCATATATTTTCTTTAAATGCTTGAATAGCTTATCAATTGATGTGTATGAATAAGAAACATCATGATAATATGTGATGAAGATGTGCTTAGCAGCATCAACTTCTAGTTTAGATATCACATAAATAATATGAATATTCTCAATATCAAAATAGTTAACATTTGTCTTGAGCTTATTATCAATCTTGATTCTTCAGCTGTTTTATGTCAATTCATCTTCATCAGTGAATATAAATGAATTCAAAAACTTAAAGAACTTGTGATGATTATTTTCAAATAAAGTGAATGATTCTCATTGAGTAGAATTCTTAATAACAGCTCATGACTTAATGTCTTGTCATGCTCAAGACTGATTAGCTTGATGTTGTTTCTCTTTAAGAATCAACATCTTTTCTCATAGTTGAGTGTTGATCTCTTTTAGAATGTCAATTGACGCATGATTGATCTTTAGCTGATTCAATCTCTTGTTATGTTCAATCTGCATGAAGATTCAATGCTCAATGCACTTCAGAATCAAGTTTCATTGAGCTTTAAGCTCATTCAACATCTTGATAACATCATTGAGCTGACTTTCAACTCATTGATGCAATTGATTCTTGTTCTTTATGTTTTATGAGATTTCAACTTTCTCAACTTCATTTAAGACATCAATAGATAGCATGAAAACTCATTTATTTGCAATGCTTCTAAGCAATCAAGCTGATCATGACTCAACTAACTTGAAGTTATGTGTCATGATATATGTGTATGTGATGATAAATGTAAATTCAAAGAAGCTTTTGTGAATTTTTTGATAAACAAATGAATGCAAATTCAAAGAATTTCTTACGAATTAAAAGTGATATAAATTTAAAGAATTTCTTGCGAATTTTCTGAATAATATTCGTCCCGGTGAAATGCCCGCCCTTTCCGGCTTCAGGTTTGGCGTCGGCCCCTTTGGGTTTGGCCGTCCTGTTTGGGGCAAGGCGCCCTTCATCGGCCGACTCGCCGCTTTCTCTCCGACGACCAAGCTATAAGTACCGGCCCCCCTCGCTGTTTTTCCATCTTTGCTCCATCCTTCCTTTCCAACACTCGGTCTCGCCCTTGCAATGCCGCCTTCTCTACCCTCCTCATTCGCCAGTCGTTCTAACCGACTGATCCGCTCCTGTGTGAGGCATTTCTACTTGCCCACTCTTTTTGCATAGTCTGTCTCACGATTGCACGCCTTTCCCCCAACTCCTGCTCCACACCCCGAGCTAATGGCACCGTCGTGCCTTCTCATTCGCTGCCCCCGTCTCTCCCGCGACCGGTGTAGGCGCATGATCCCGTTTGGCAGGGAGCTGAACCTCCCTCGGTCGACTCTACCTGTTTAGGGACGTCCCATCCCTGCCCCTCTTCGCCGCCCTCATTTCATCTCAACTCACCTGACCCCTGGGCTTGCCGTGGCATTGGTTCGAAGTGTTCGCCTTTAGTGGGGACCGGCAGAGTCGAATCCGCCGCATCGGAGATTGCTGCAACACGGTCCAATGAGGGAAATGCCTCACTGCGGCTGGCAGCAGTCTTCCCAAATCTGCCTGGCTGCGCCGATACAATCCCACATCCGCAGTGATATGGTGACGCGGCCTCAGGGGGGCTGGGCGTGGAGGTGGAGGCGCCCTCGAGTTTCACAAAGGGAAACGGACCAATGGAGAAAATGCCTCAGCATGGCCGCAGCGATCTTTCCTCGATTGATGGCGTTGCTGCCTAGGCTACGCCGGAGTGGCCTGTGTTCATGCGTCATGCGAGGATGGGGGCCTGCATATCTGCACCCCATGGATTCGTCTGGGCCCCAAGACTCCATCTTTCTCATTACGCGGCGACTGTGGATTGGCTGATTTCCGGCTCCTTTCATTCCCCGAGACTGCCGATCTTTCGGTATGGCTTTTCCGGCGATTTTTTCGCCTTGTTAATGCGCCTTGTCATTTGGCCGCTTCTCGATTCCCCAGCGGTGACCGAAAATAGGAGAGGCTTAGGAAACTGTGACTTTGGTATGGGCCAAATTCTCGTATGGCCCGCAGCAAATTGGAGTAGAATCGTGTTGGAGACATGGAGAGAAGAAGCTGAACCATTCGAGCATCTTGATGCACAACCAGCGACGGAGATCACCGAGGCTCGGATGAGTGACCTGGGCTTGCAGGTTCCGGAGGAGGGATGATTGGGCCGTACCAGTCCATGCCTCCTGCAGGCGGAGCTGAAAATGGGCGAAGCTGCCTTGCCAGTCATGGGTAGCATCGAGGCGGGACTTTCGTGCAGTGTAACATTGATGTTGGGTGCCTCGTGATTGGCCATCGTCTCAGCCATTGACGATTGCTCGGCTGGTGAAATAGGGGAATGCCGGGCGAGATTAGAAGAGGCTCCTGAATGGAGCCTGGAGTCCATCGTTTACTTAAACCGCCTTCCCCCCCACCTTCTTTCAAACAATCAGCCATTTTGATCCTCGTGGATATTGAGTGATGGATGACATCGAATTCTGGCAACCGCCATCTTCTCGAAGGGAAACACCCGCCTTCAAAGGTCGACACATCCAAGGAACGGATATCCGGGCTCCGTCCGTTAGTGGTAATGCTATTTCCGCAAGACTCGATTACTGGGACGAAACTTTGCAAGCCCTCGACGTCGTGCAAGTCATGGATATGACGGCATCGGATGAAGTAGATCTCGCTGCGCGGCAAGTAGAGCGAGACATTGATACAGAGCAACTGGATTTCTTGCAAGTGCGCCGCCAGCCTGCCGAGTTCAGATATCCGCGGGGACTTGCTCTTATCCGTGGATATGACGGACAGGAAGAATTGTTGGATTCTAGTAACTTGAGATCAGGCGGCTCTCAAGGTAAGTAGCATGATTTTCCCGGTCTGACCATCGTTGCTCATGACTTTTAGATGACCCCATTTTATTGAATGAGGACGACGGCGATGATAGCGAGACTGACGCTGGTTCAGGGCCTATTGACGCTGAAGAAGATGAACATGATTGGCGGCAAATCGGCTCAGCGGTGGGTTATACGAGCGATGACTCGAGCGCTGAGCAACCGGATGAGGAGCGAGACGTGTCTGAAACCCAACCGACATCTATAGCGAGCTCGGAAGCTGGGTAGGACCATTGAAACCCCCGCTCGGTGATTCCATGACTGACAGATGGTGCCGATTTAGATGCTCCACCCTTCACGAGAAGATAATCGATTCCATCTCAGATCGCCCTCCTCCCCGCGATACCCTTCTCTCATTGACACACGATAAACAAACCTTTGAGTCAAGCGACGGGCCCCGCAGCGATATGGAGTCTGATCACCCAGCCGGTGAGGAAGAAGAAGATGGGTACAAAGTTAGGGACAAAGGAGCTGAGTGGAAGGATAAAGAGGAATTCGATGACGATCGCGACAAGAGCAAGACGTCTTTGCTGCCTTCCATAAAGAAAAGATGCAGGTTTGCCGCTCGTGAGAGGCCTTCGTCGCAGCGGCGGATCAAACGTCGCCGCTGTCCGCCACCTTATCGAGATGAAGCTGTCGATAATCAAGGTGGGTGTGAAATGCGCATTTCTTGTTCAAGAAGTGAATGGCCGTCTAATATTCTACAGGTACCCCAATTGTAGTCCAGGACCGGGACCAGGACGGCGATACCCAGAACGACGATGCTTCTCCTGCAAGGTGCAGTACAGACAATATCCTCCCCTACTCTCTCCGGTCCCCGAAAGCCTCGCCAGCTCCTGTACCGCCACTGGTTTCGGGGCAGTCTCCACTCAGAGATGACGTCGCAAGACCAATGGCAGACCAGGCTACTTCGCCATGGATGTGGGGCCCAACGCTCCTTACAGCCACCGAGCCTATGACGGCCACGGGCGCAACCGACAACTTGCATTCCAAGCGCACAGCAGACACTGCAGATTTGAACGAGGGTGAAGAGGAGCAGGAATGGGAAATCATAAGGATTCTTGGCACGAGACTGACGAGGAAGGGGCAAGAATACAAGGTGCGTTGGGAAGACACATGGCTGCGCAGAAGCGAATTAGGAAACGCACAGGAACTGCTACGGGAATTCGAGGGGAAAGGCCGAGCTCAGCGTGGATGCAAACAGGGCAGACCGGCTCGTGCAGACAAGGGCCGGTGATCGTCGGCTACTTCGTTGGCAGAGAAGATACACATGTTCTTGATTCTATTTGTAGTGATAAGTTCCCAAATTTCTATTCTGTCAGTACGACTTTCGTGTCGAGACCGGTCTCACTTTAGACCACACCATCCTCCACTATGCTCGAATGAAAGATGAAGTACTCGATGCACCAGTCTTCCAGGTCGTGGATGCCGATGGTGATTGCGACTCCATATACCATCTGCTGGCTGATGTCATTGTACAGGCGAGGAACAATCACAATACTGTAGTACGACGTGGACTCGGAGCTCAAGGGGACGAGGATGCTACAATAAGGACAAGGCGACCAAGATTGACGATAGTGATGTATGGTTTACTACTCTACCTATTTAAGCTTGGCATCTCTGTGAATAAACGAACTAAGCGATTAATTAGGCGATCTCTTAAACGTAGAGGCGACCATGGGGTTGGTGAAGAAGCAGTGCACTTCTTTCTTGGAACACACGATCATAGAGATCCGACTTTATGAGCAGTTCGCTAAGGTAATCTGTCCATAGACAGGTAGAGCAGTCTTCTACTCCGCAGCAGATTCGTTCTACTGCAGCGACAAATCTGCAGGCCCACCTCTGGCTCACCAGTAGGAGTGGACCACGAGTTATTCAACCTGCAAGATCACCCCTATTTGGCGTCTTGAGCATGGCCAGAAGACAACAGGCCATTGACTGTCTGTCCCACTGACGCGGGCTTAGTGCCGAGCGTTATGGACATCACATCTAACAACGCGCCACGTTGGTGAACACAATTGGCCTCTCAATCCCCTTTCAATGCAGCCTCTTCTCAATCTGGCATCGTCTTCTCGCAAGAACATGAACGTTGATTTCACCTGGGACAGGAAGTTATGCGAAGTATAAAGTCGCCGCCTGATGAATATTTTCGCATATTCGTCTTACTTAGGATTAAATCCCTGATCATCCGTCATAGAGTTTGTTGAGTGGCTTTATGGGTCATAGGACCCCAAACGGTAATTTTCCAGCTGGAACGAAACGCACTGCCTCAAAGACCCACTCTGCATTCAACGGTCTGCTCCGTCGTCTGTCCACCCGCACGGATTTCTCTCACGGCTGTGCGCAAGGTCGAGCAGAAGTGAGTGAGATCTTTCATTTTATGACTCTGAAGTTGCGGATCTCCAAATTGGACGTGGCTAAAGAAGTGGAGAAACTACTAGGGTCAAAATACGATGCCCAAGCGTTCCAACGGTTTCAACGGCGTGCCTTCTAAACGCAGAGAGGCGGCATCAGATCAAAATACGGAGAAGGAATCCAGATCTAACAACAGTCATGACTACAGCTACGTCAATGATGACGAGCTTCCAAACCCAACAGCTATAATTGCTACCACCAGCGGGGCGCTTCAACGCCTTGCAAATATTGCGCAGTACTTCGAATCATCCTTCAACCACGACGTCAATGTGGTCGAGGTGGCATATAGGGAGGAGATGGACAGGGAACACGAGATTCGAAGACTGACCGAGTCGTTAGAAACACTGACTTATGTCAAGAGTGAGGAGATGGAAAATCTCCGATATGAGAATGAGAAGCTAAGAGCTGAGCAAGAGGATTGCAGGGAAGAGAGAAAAAGATACCTCACAATGCAGGCGGAGCTGGAGGTCCAGAATGCCGCTGCGGAAATAGGTAGGGAGGAATTGTATAAACGCAAGCTGCAGGAGGAGAAAGAAAAATCTCAGAAGCAGATGAAGGTAAAAAGAGCAGAGATCGAAGCCGGAAACAAAAAGAAAGTCCAGGAGCTGGAAGAGCACAAAGAAGAGCTGGCAGCGACAAACGAGGATTTGAAGATGCTTCTATCAGCGGCTAAAGGGAAGCTGGAGACCAAGAAGACACGACATGCCAGGGAGCGCAAGACCTTAGAGGGGGAAAATGAGAAAATGTATTTGGAGTTGAAGCAGGTAAAGTCCGAGTTTCCCGTTGAGGTGCAACCGGTCCAATACTAGTACGTGCCATCCACTTCCATAATACAACAATAGCCACTTATTGATCCATTTCCAGTGCGGAGAACTTCCGTCAAAGCCCTATCCTCAAAATACTTCAAGATGCTGCCAGAACGGGCCATGACTGTAAGTTAACAGCTGCGCGATTCCCTTTTTTAACCAGTCCAAAATTGTTGATACGCATTCGGATACAGAATCCAGAGACTGTTCATCAAGAGTTAAGCAAGTTGACCCCCGTCTTTGACTTAACTCTTATTTGGCACACCGACATTTCAGAGTTCCTGAGGTTAAGGCATGTTCAACATATCATTTCCACGTGCCTGTGCGATGTCATATGGCAACCGTTCTTTCTTGAAAGCAGTCTACCGAACCACCAAGAAGTGACCCAATTTTTGGACGTAGTGTCCAAGTCGCTCTCTGGCTTTGACGGACGAAGTGAAAGCGCATGGAGAGTCTTGACCCTACAAGGGATCGACGCTCTTGGTGGTTCGTCTGCAAAATCGAATTTGGTAGAGTCAACCATGTATCGAATACTCGAGACTCTTCGGCCACTGACTGTTCCGTCCGAGTCGGCAGAACTTGAGAAGGATCTGGTTGACATTGTCAAATCGTCAGCCACATTGTGGAAAGCTGCACGAAATGATGAGATGAAAATCATGATTGAAAAGCGCCCCGATCTCCATAGCAAAGAGAAATGACACGCCGAAGATATTGAGGGTTTTGAGGAGGCCTCGATTTCACCAGACGAAACGATGAACACAATGAGGATCCAGTCACTTTGTCTCTTCCCAACCGTTCTCCAAACAACCGCACGGGGTGAAACTGTGGTCCTTCACCAAGGCAGTGCGCTCTTCGCGGCTTCTCGTGTTTGGGTTCAAGGGATGTTGAAGAAAATGAAGCATGAGCAGAAGTTGGCAAAAGCAGTAATGAATGCTCGCTCGAAGATTAACGCTCGAAGGACTTCTCTTTCAACAGGCTCAAATAGTCTCATCGAAGAGAAGTTCTCTAAGACTTAGCTCAGACGATTCTACTATGATTTACATGATAGTAAATATTTTATATATCTGATATGTTTTAATTCTGATCAGATGAATGCATCAAGTCGTAGAACAATATCGTATGTTTAACTTTAAGTTTCTCGCAAGTCAAGCATAGTCAACTTGTTTTCATTCGATTTCATTTTCGATTGTGAAATTCATTTCGCTTTGTTTCGATGCAAGAGTGATCAGAGACTCTTTGAAGAAAGCTCAATCTCTCTCAAGATCTTTGCATGTTCTTCAGATGATTGATGCAAATCTGTCAACAGATTCTTTCTCTTCTCTTTTTTACATCTCTTCGAAGCTTTGCATTTGCATCTTTCTCGTTGTTCAGCTTGCTGTTGTTCTTTTGCTTTATTGAACATTGAATCTTCATTTCTCGTTTTATCTTTGCTAATCAGTAAGATAGAATATCTCAAAACATTCTCAATAAACTCATCTTTTGTATTGTTGTTCATCTGTGTCACAGCAAGTGTGACATCTAGAAGACTCTGTCTGCTGACTTCTCTATGTCTCGACTCTCGATCAGATAATCTAGCCTTCTTGTTGTCGCTTGATCTTCACCTTCGTTCCGTCGAGCGTTCATATTCGCTGTGCGTAGAGAATCAAGATTCACGCAGCCAGCAGAAGTTGAGTGACATAATGTAATTCTCGTCAGGAGTTACCGTCATCTCTTCAACCTCTACTGCTTGGTTGACAACTTGACGAGACGTTGGATTCTTGATGTCTGCCATGGCAATTTTGTCAATGTAAATCACAGTTCTTGGAACGATATCACTCACGATTAGCTTGCCAAGCAATAATGGGAACGAAAACCTTACGGGACTGCTGCGAGGAGTATCGAAGCAGACTAGATACTTGTCTAGATTCAGATAGACAGCAGGTTTGATAGAACATGAAGTAACTACCAAATTCGCTGCGGGTTCGTAGTCGATAGCAAGCCAATACTGCATGCAGCAAGAGCGGGGTCAGAGACTCATGCACGGATTGAGGGAGCACCCAAACTACGCATAGCCTTGCTGCCACACTCTCCCGATGAACCCAGTGACTACGCGCCTCTTAATCTTGTTCTCCCCACCACCGAGCTGTAGAACCCGACGGTTGATTCAAAGATGGTCCTTTTGCAGACATGGTCCAGCAACACACTGCCTCAAAGACTTCAAACACAATATGGACGCCTATATCAGAGGAATGTTTCCTGAAAGCAGTCAGAGGCGTTTTCTCGGCATCAAGACAGACAGCAGGAGTTTTTCGGGTTTACAACAGCAGACCGCAAGCTAATCAAGCAACTTCACCTGCACTCCCTTTCGAAATCGAGTCCCAATTGACACAAGATTTCGCCTTCATTGCGGCCTATGAGGAAGGAGCCAACGCTGTGTCTGCAGCGTCCATCACGCCGCAGGCTACTGGAAGAGGTATGGCCATTAACATCGCGTCAAATTCTGGTGTCGACGCATTTGTTCAGACGTCCTTTGGGGAGATCTCTCGTGTGCTCGAAAGGTGTGCTCAAAAGGGTAAGTAATGGTGACCTACATCCTTGACCGGGTATTCTGATTCCTCGAGTCAGAGCTTTGTTCGACAGACTGTATCGAAGAGCTCTTTGACCTGGTCGTGAAGTTAGACAGATCCAGGATCATTTCAAGGCTGAGGAGTGAGCTATGGGAACCTCCAGATGCTTTCAAGACACGACCACCGTCACTCTGCGCATGCCTACACCGGATGCTTCAAGCTGTTTCGAGAGCCAGCCCTGGTCGAAGAACCGATCTTGAGCCCATCTCTCGAAACGTACGATCTCTATCAAGTCTCGTGGCAGTGGCCGATGGCGGGGGCTTTTCAGGCATACACGAAAATCTGAAGGGCGTACTAAGAGCGGCAGGAAATCTCACGGGATCAGATGTGTCACTTGAGCTCTTCCTTGACCGTAAGACGATCAGAACAACCGACATGAACCAAAAAGCAATTAGGGCATTTGACAAACTTGCTAACTATTGGCGTCTGTGCCGCAGACTATGCCGCCTAGCAGCGAGCAAACAATATCGCTCTTTCTTTGCACCGCTGTACTTTGAATTTCTCAAGAATTACAGCAAGCACAAGATCAATGGGATCAATCGATACGTACACGCGGAGGTCCAGCTAGCTATCTTTCACCGTCAGCGCAAGGACTCTCCAGATCCCAGAGCCATTGGCACAAGCAAAGCTGCTTGTTACCTCTGTAACCTGTTCTTATCCTATCACCCGCAACACACGATCTCAGCCACCCATGGCGTGCTTTACGAGTGCTGGACGATCCCAGATCTCACAAGCTATAACGTGGACGATAGACGAGAATTACGGAACATTATCGACGCCATGTTCAAGAAGCTGACCATCTGGACCTCGTTGCAATCACACCCACACACGATGTTTCCAGTCCAAAGTGGCATATACCAGCCACCCTATGTCCCAAGCCTGACCGCAACGACCACGAGCTTTTCCGACGCCACTATAAAAGAGAATTCTCCAGAAGCGCCCACATATTCTGGGGTGGACGATGGACATGTATATAAGAGCGAGCTTGAGGAGCAGAACGCACCATCACATGCACCCTGTCAAAGTCAGACAAACACCGATATCGCTCCAGGTCCTTCGGCTACTCAACCGAATGTTGCCGGATCCGATGCTGCAGGCTCAACGGAAGCACAGAGATTACATAGTGCTTCTGAACAACGCGAAGTCCCAGAAGGCACTGATGGAGGTCCTTCTGCACCAACAGTAGCAAGAAATGCTCCGGAAAGAACAGGCTTTCCTGATGCACTCAAACCTACCAAAATCAAGGCACAAGGTCATGTTGCAGGCTCTGCGCCCGATACATTAAGGATGCCTGTCGCCGCACCGATTGAAGCTGGTGACATAGCTGGCTATTTGGGAGGCGTGTCCAAAAGAGACGTCAAGCAACAAATTCGTGAGGGGTCGCGCAGAAAAAGCCATCGTACCCAGTCAGGGCAATACATTCTACAAGGACAGAAGGTCCTAAGAATACGTCGGAGTGACGATAATAGGGGGACCGTGGAGAGGAAAAGCCGGAGACAGAAGAAGGATAGCAACCGTAAGCGGAAGCGGAAACGGAGAACAACACACCATGACCAAAGACAGAAATCCCCAAGGCCAAGGCTCTTAAGAATCCTAGACCATATACTGGCTGCGTTCTGTGGCTTACATCGGCATTGAGCCATTCCTCGTCGTAGGTGTTAGAGACCTCTCAGCGACTGGCCTTCCAACGCCTGGTCTGCCGGAGACGAGTCTTCCAAAGTCCAACCATTAACCGTGCACATCCCTTGATGGTTTACACACAGATGGGAACGCACTATAGGCCACCAATAGCTCTGGAAGAACGGGCGTACTCCAGTTATCCCATGTAGCAAGACTAGCATAGAGTTCCAACTTGAGACTATATCAAGATTCTGGGATTTGACCATATCATCCTGTTAACAGTTTTCTGGTCTTCGTCATCATGGAGTGCAACATTCAATGGCACGAGCGTGGAACCGTTGAACATGGGCCGGACATTATTTGGAGATCGTCCTCAAATATGTATTACAGGCCCGAAAAGAGTGAGATAGATGCTTCAATCACAGGCTGATAACGCCTTCGACGAGAACATACCAGCTATACTTTCATGAATGGTGCGAGGCTATCTAGATGAGAAAGTGAGCTTGTTGGAACTGGATTATCAGCATTTGAGGAAATAATATACCATCCAGCCTCAGAAAAGGTCTCCTGACGTATAGGAATCAAGCCGGTTCTCTTGATGCTGTAAGTATCTCTCTAGATATCTTTCCAGACATCTTTCAGCACTGCCATCCTTCCACACGAGAAGCTTTGGCACATAGTACATAAGGGCCCCTAATGTCTTCTCGTAAGCTTTGTAGACTATAGTGTGGACCAAACAGCTCAGCTTGTACTGACCTTGTCTGTGAGGTATTTAAACTGCTTCGATGGGAAGTTGCGGAGTGATGTCGAGTCGGACGAGATGAGAGGCAATCTGCGCGATTTAGAGGGTTTCCCACGCAGGATAGGGGAGATGGAGCAGAGCAAGAGCGCACAGCGCAAGAAGAGGTAGAAGTGAATATGGTTAAAAGTATCGATAGCCTGGATGTTGATGCCCAACGGATGTTGAGAGCTGTCCCTCAGCAGGGTAGAACGAGCATTACTGGCGGGTCTAGCTGAGTTAGAAAAGCGGATTGTTACTTTGATGGGTTGGCGAGAGAGGCCGGTGCTGAAGTAGAACTAGTTTGCGTCTTTTTATTGATTGAGGCGCAAACAATCTTGGTTGAGTCAAAGGCAACGGCGCCCGAACAGTTAGGCAAAGCTCAGCGTCATGTGGCATTTTGAAGCATTACCTTGGCTTTAATGGTCTAGGACTAGTGGGAAGCTTTTGAAGGAAATGCCGGCGCTAATAAACTATTCTCTTGTTGTGCCCAAGTACTGAATTTCACATCACTTCGCAACACGCAAGGGCTTCTATCTAACGCTTCAATCGTCAAATCCAATGACAAGGGGATTCGAGATGTCCGAACTCGAAAGAGTGTGTGCATTAGAACTACTACGGAGGACCCCCGCAAGATCTCCATCGAAACCCACTGATATCCTCTTCCGCTTCCTCCACGACGACTGGACTCTCTCTACCCTCCTTACCATTTCCTAATTCGTAAATCACCGCGTTGCCAAAACGACCTACGGCCCGCAGAACTGTTGTCGTTCAAAGCGTCAGCTTCTTCTTACCCTCCAATTCAGCCTCACATTCTACCTTTCGGCTACCTCGAGCCCGAACGAAATTCATGCCCAAATACTTCCTCTGATACCCGTCGGTACTTCGACAAGACCGCGCGTACATGCGTGGAGAGGGCGAAGGGACAGGTACACGGGGATGCGAGGAGCTGCAGGGAGAACCCGAGCCGGTATGGTCATGACAGCTCGGATGATGGGCCACCACCAACACCTTTCTCCGCTTCCCTCAGTATGTCCTCCCCCTCTTTAGCCCTCCTCTCCACCTCCCTCAGTCTGTCATCTCCCTATTTAGCCCTCCTCTCCGCCTCCGCCTCCGCCTCCGCCAATCTCCCCCTCAGTTCCCTCTCCCGTTCCCTTCTCTTGTCAATTTCTCTGTTAAGTCGCTCGATGGTCTGCTCCTTCTCCTCCACCCTCCCCACCAGTTTCTCCTCCCGCCTCTTATGCTTCTCGATCTCCTCTTCCACGTCCCCGCAGATCGCGCGTAGGTACTCGTTGAATGCTCCTGACGCTGATTGCGGAGGCCTTGAAGTTCGTTTTGTGTGTCTTTAAGCTTGAGAGTGAGTGAGTCAATTTGGCTTTGGCAGTCTTGAAGGAAGGCGTGAAGGTGTGCGATGTCTTGAGATTCCGTTGTACTCGCTGGTGGTATCGCAGATGCCGTCTTAATTGGCTTTTTGAAGGTCATGGGAGATGCTGGGGGTGTAGGTAGAAGTGCTGGTCGACTCGCCTCCGGCGTCACGCTATTTGGATCCAGCTCTAAGATTGTCCTTCCGCCGCTCTTGTTGATTCTCTGTGGGCGTTGAGGAGTGAGGTGTCAGCGAATGCCTTTGGACTTCTTCATCCTCTTGTAATGCATCACGACCAAGCCTTAAAGCTTCATCCTGACCTTCCGCCCTTTCAGCCTCAATGCCAGCCTCTTTCTGCTCATTCCTATAATCGATACTTCTCTTGAATCTTTGGCCGGGTGGTAGACCTTCCTGGCTGGCCATGGAGAATGATGGATACGATTGCCTTGGTAATTGGTTCTGAGCCTTGAGTATGCCACAATGATGTGGGTTCGGCTGAAAAGAGGGCACTTATCATGACATAAATATGAAGATGAGATGCAGAGTAGGTGGGGCGTGACCATGTGTGCCTCGCTGACTCGACGAGTTTGCAGGGCTCGAGTTCGCGCGGGGACCTTTTAGCACTGGTTACGAGTATTACGAAGAGCCCTCGTAGTTGCAAAGTTACACACTATAAAACATTCCGAAAGATGCTCTTTGAAGAGGGTAGTTGCCCGCCCAACTGGGAATATATACGTCTACAGATTGCCAGACTTCGCCAGCTTCATTGCAGCAGACAGTCATTGACCTAACAACCACGTGACTCAATTCATCTGAATACAATCAACCAAAGCCTAAAGGTTGCTTCGAAAACTCATCCTAAAACTGCTTGAAACTGTCAGGCCTCCTTCCGACATTTCAGCGCTGCTGTCCCGCAGCCTGCTGATTCCTTGGCTTCTTAGATACTCGCTCGGTTGTTTGAGTAAAGGAGGTGGTCGGTGTAACTTCTTGCGAGCCCACAGCGCTTGATTGGCTATCATCTTCATCCAGCATGAATGCGGACTCGGCGTTTAATTGCTGAGAACTCTGAGGTCCTGATTGTGAGAAAGAAGCTGACTGTGAGAGACTGAAATCTATATCAGGCGGCAAATTATCGATAGCCGAGCAGATCCTTTTGTGATGAATCGGCATCCATTTGTCGTAGACGTTCTTCGTGAACTTGTAAGCCGTCCATTTGTCCTTGCCGTCTAGGGCTGTGAAGCTGAACTCATGGATTGGATGGCGATAGAAGGTAGTCTTGTCCTCCTCAATGATAGCATAGTGACCGTATATCCTCACCGACCTGTGATCGTGCGAGACAGAAAAGGCGAGGATTTCCTGGTGAAGCTCTTTTTCGCGCTTCACAGCTTTGTAGAGCTGGACAAGAGCTCTTACGGCGACGGTCATGCTGTGCGCGTTCTGGCGATCGGCGACATCAAGTGCGGCGGCACCGCACTTGACCTCGCACGTCAGGAACGGAAAGTACATCCGATAAGTCGCGACGAAAAAGGAGTTTTCGAAGACGCTGCCAATGAGCGGATCGAGCTTCTTGAGCTGCTCGTCGGTAAACGCGGACCGCCTGAATCCAACAGAGTAGTCCGGTTTTGGCAGTGGACCCTCCACTGCTATGCTGCCTGTCCAGCCTTCGTTAACCCCTTCAATCAGATGATCGAGGTGTATAGCCCCGTAGGTGGCGAGGGTTTCTGCAGAAGGGACGATCAGTCGAGAGATGTCTTGGATAACCCTCGCTTCGTTCCTGTCCTCTATCTTCCGGCAAGTCTTCTTGAATATATCTTTGCGAAATAAAGAGTCCTGAGGAACAATTTGCTCCTTTTTCAGCAACATCTGGCAGAGATCCTCCATATCCTTTGGAATGTTATCATCATCAAATTCACACATATAACTCCCTTTGCCCTCAAGTAATGTGGTGTAACGTGTGTTTCGGTATGGAGCACTTTTGCTCTCCCGGTTCTTTTGATCGCTAGAGCCATTCAAGCTTGAGTCCGACTGTTTCCGACGCAGTGCGGTCGGAAATTTCCTGATGGGACATGGTAATCTAAAACCGTTCGTCTCCACGTACTTGACAGCCTGGGTGGAATTTTCCATTTGTTCTTCCAACCAGCTGTCCTGTTCAAGGTCTTCACTGACCTGGCTGTCTTGTTCAAAGTATTCCTCAGGCCACCTTTTGGTCAGGGTCCAATATTCGAGCGGGTCGGCGTTCTTATCGTTGATGTCACTCACCCTTTCCTTCTTCTTCTCTTTCAGTCCTACCTCAGCAGTGCAGCTTGGAGGCGAGGTCCGTAGTCTCTTCGAAGGAGGCTGGTCTCGGATTCGAGGAGAAAGATTTCCAGCTTCTTGTTCTTCTTGCCCTCGTTTCCGCTTTCGAGAGGACACGGATGGTTTTGGAAGGATCTGCGGACTCTGTTGTACCTGTACTAGGTCAGGGCTGCAGCATGGCAAGAGGAGCAATGAAGGCACATACTTTTCTGCTCTCGAGGATGTTACTTGCTGGAGGGGAGGGAGGCGTCTGTACTTCCTGGATGTAATTACTTTTGGATGTGGATTGCTTGCGAAGGTTTTCTATCGCTTGTAGGCGTGCACTTTTACGAACGGCTTGTTGTTTCTTGATGCCTTGAGGCCGCTTCCCTACAGATGATCAGCTTAGACACCTGATATACGAACCCCGAATACTTCACCTTGATCCTTTGGTTCTGGAGGTTGCCGCAGATTATTCTTGATGTTTGACTTTGGTTGATTGCGAGCCATGTCGATTGAAATGAGATGGCAGGTTTTTTATATAGCCGCTGGCGTAAAACAGCAGAAGATAGTTGCAGGAAGGTTTGATAGAAGATGGTGTGGTCAACGGCGCGAAAAGTCTTGGCAAGATGCATATTGCTGAATTAGCGCCTAAGCTGACCCGCACGCCCGGCCCAACCTTCTTGGCTTAGTTCCATTTGGTGAGACGTAAAATCGATTTTAGAGCACACCATCGCTAATATCAAAAGATCACCTCTTGACCAGCAGTTTGCAAACATATTCTACCTCAAAGCCGAGACGAAGTGTTCTACTCTACAGTAGATGAGTTCTCTTACGGTGACAAATCTCCAGGCCGGACTGCCAACGAGGCTGAGCAATATCATTAAATCCCAAGAAATTCGCTTAATCGTCTCACATCTCGCAACTATATGTGGTACATTGATCCTAATTTAAGGTGAACCGAGCATGTTCTTTGCGCAATCCATAACGCGTACCATATCAGTCTCGCCATGTGCTGAGTTCTGCGCGAATTCAGCAAGATGTTGTGGAGGCACTAGACCCCAAAAATAGCTGAGATATGCTAGGAGTGACCGTAAAGTGGAGCGAAAGACGTCGACTTCATACTGGTCAAAATCAAATCATCAAGCGTACTTCTCAATCCCTCATACGCATCATGTTTCAAAGTAGTTGATCTTGGATACTGCCGCTATCCCAAATGGTGTAAATTGAGCCTTTTCCTAAAAATAGAAACAGAAAAGTGGACTAAAATTGGATGCTGGGAGCGAAGAGTGAATGCTATGCGGAAGGATGAGGCGCAGCAAAGAAGGTTCGGGAATACTCGTGGGTGGCCACGGTTTCTTAAATCGAGAGATGGAAGGCTTTTAGCTCACAATAGGTTGTAAGTAGGGGATTAAAGCTCACCCTGACTCGACTACGGGACTGGGGACTTCAATATTCGCGGATGGCATGGAAGAACCATTCTTGAGAGACACATGCCGTGGTAAGTTGAGGTATCATCTTGCCGTCTTCATAGCTTAACATATACTCCAGCAGATTTGCATCACGCGAGATCGACTCTGCCTCAATGCGATGAAGGCTTGTATAATTTGGAAGAAACCAAATTGACGTCTGACGAAGACATGGAGGAATCGACATACGAGCCCCTGAATTCGGATATTATAGGAGCTGCCGATAATTCCGAGGAAGACTGCGACGATGGAGGTGTGCCCCTGTACTGAGAGCGTACGGAAAGCTTTGGGCTGTTTTTTGTTCGGAAATAAATCTATGAACCGGTGAATCTATTTGGAGGTGAAAGAGTACCGATTCAAATACGGCTTCCTAGAAGTCATCCCGATCCTCCATCTCTTAAAGTATAGCATCGAATGCTGCTACTACAACTTGTAGTTCCCAATGACCGTCATTACGCAGAGACTGCTGTTGCCCAGTATGAACGATAACCCAGCTTCCACAAAGCCTGCTCTTGCATCTACTTCGTAGATTGAGTGTAGACATTTTTAGCTAAGTGACCAATTGAACAACGCATATCGTATGAGATCGCCATACGGGCTGCCTTGGGCGTTTGGCCGGCTTACTCGAGTTGGCGCAGAAAGGACAACTTGGTGGTGCGTCCCGCCACGTGTTCACCTCTCAAGCCAGCTCGTTTCGACTCTTGTATCTCTCTGGGAGAGGATAGCAGCTCCTCAACGGTTGGAAGGTGATTGTCTTCTTTGTCGCCACGGTGATGATGGTCGCAGGTATTACGATGCTCGTTCGAACTGTCTGGAATTGACGTTGGCTTCAACGTCTGCTCCAGAGTCGTTGAGATCTGGCTCGTAGAAAAGACTGGGAGACTCCTTTGATACGAGGTGGTGCAATAAAGTATCCGGAATGGCCACCGTACCGCAATTGCACTATACGCGAACATCAACAAAGATGCAATCACACATAATAATCAATACTGAGTTAAACCTGATTATTAGCGACTTCAGTTATAGTCCTGAACTGAATCTTTTTAATGAATCAAAAGAAATCGAATACGATCGAGCGCGCATAAAGATAGATATAAAGGCCTTTGTAATAAGCTATACGTTGGCCCCTACCTTGTACGGTGGCCATTCCAGCCTAGTCCGTAAAAACAACCTCGTGAAAAACTTTGACGACATAGGCTCGCATGATGCATCTCTTCTATGGAGGTTTTAATTTCACTGAAACCAGCAGCATCGGTGCTGGTATTGGCAAATTCGTCCATGACCGCTCGCTGTTCCTGCAAATCTGGTCCTGGGCCTCTGATCAGGGCAACCCTCCGGTAATAAAAACTAAGATCCACGGGTCGCTCTGTGCGTATGCATGCAATGGCTGGCCCAACTACCTACCCACTACCATACCCTTACCACGTGTCGTTTAACCACAACAAGGTTTTTGTTAACGCAGTTCGCGAAACGAAGCATGGCTTGGTAACCATACAGAAATCACCAAGCTTATCTACGAAAAAAGAGTCCCGCGAATCGGAATTTCTTCGACTTTCCGCGGCCTGCAAACTTCTGAAGAACCTACCCATAATCTCAGCAAGCGCTCTAAGTCCAGGATGATAGGCTGAGGCTGTGGATTGCTAGAGATAGCACAACATAGCTCTCTTTTCATCTAGCAGACTGCACTCCGTATACTTCCCACGGCCCGTGTTCGGCTTACACTCTTTGCACTCCCTGCGCTCCCTGCACTCCTTGTACTCCTTGTACTCCCTGTGATACCCACAGCCCGCGTTCTCCCCGCTCTCCCCGCTCTCCCTGCAATCCCTGTGCTCCTCGATCTCCCTGGGGTCCATATTGTCCCTGTAATCCCCGTGGTCCCTGTAATCCCTGTGGTCCGCGCTCTCCCTGTTCTCCCTGTAATCCCCGTGGTCCCTGTAAACCCCATGGCCCGCGTTCTCCCCGCTCTCCCTGCAATCCCCGTTCTCCTCGATCTCCTTGCGGTCCATGTTGTCCCTGTAACCCTCGTGGTCCGCGCTCTCCCTGCAGTCCTTGCTCACCTTGCGGTCCCTGTAGTCCCCGAGGTCCCCTATCTCCTTTCCAAAGACGAGCGCAACAAAGTAAAAAGAGGAGTAAGGGTACAAGAATACATATCACTATGATTGCAATCATTGTCCCTGAGATATTGTCGCCGCCGCTAGAAATTGTAGGCTCGATAGTGGAAGAAGCCGAGGACTGAGGTATTGACAATATGGTTTGTGTGGTTGTTGCGGGGCTTAGGCCACTTTCTAGTTGGATGATAGTGGTGTACGTGGTATATAATTTCGTGATGCTAAGCGTGACATAGTAATCTGACCTCGAGGGCATTTTTTCGAAAAGTAGCGTTGGGAGCCCAAATTAGAGCCATTATAGTACTAGGAGGCTTCGAAGCATATAAGAGAACGTTTGGAATAGATTAATTATTCATCCATGATATGATTGAGCGTCAATGCAAACGGTTTTTTACCGAGACTGTCTCTTCAACATCACGCATGCGGTGCCACGTGTGCGATACCGTGAGGCGGCGAAAGTTGCCTGCCATTGCGTGCAGTAATCCAAGATTAGATATCAATTCTCAACCCATGGAATGACTAAGGTATACAAATCCAAACTCCTAAGCCAGTGCAGCCAGCGCAGCCAGCGGAATCTCAATATAACAATTTTACATGGAAAAGATAACCCATTTGGGAGAAGAAGTCTGTTTTTGGAAGGAACCTTCAATAAGCGGCGCAGAGATCAAGAATTGGGGGAGAGGAGGTTGTGGTGGTAATGGATGGCGGTGGTAACGGATGGCGGTGGTAATGGATGGCAATTGAAGAGCGGAGGTTGCAGTATTTGAAGTAGACGGCTAAGCCTGCTAACGAAATACAAACACCAATATTGTAAGACATTCTTCATCATTTGTCACAATTCAAATCTCCGAGGATTTGAAGAGTCAATTTGCTACACAACGCATACAGATAATGTTAAGGGCTATTGAACCATGGATTACTCAAGACTTCTTTTCAATATGCGCCACACGGACAGAGTCAATAGCGTAGTACCACCATGTACTTTTCCAGGGAACCATTACCAGATATACACCCTCTTTCACGGGCCCAACCTTATCAACGTGTTTTTTATCTTACATTTTAATGATATGAATTGCACCTCGGCCACCCCGAACGTCGACGACCACGGCGACAGTATTCTCAGGAGGATCCACTCGATTGTCGTCTGATGGGGTCGTCCAAACTAAAGGATCGCAGTCGCCGCAGTCGGTCTGAAATGTATCTAGTATTCGCAGTAGGCAATACATAACGAAAACCATCATACCTCATTCTTGGACGTTTTTACCAGCTCATCGTCTGTGGAGCTTTGTATCCTGATTCTTGTAGCCATCGTTGAAGATATTTAGTGTCATTAATCGAGCGACTTGTGCCGATGCTCTCTCCCGAGTCGCTAGCTCAGGTTTCGGTCGATTGCTGTGCAATCTCTTGGTGTTGCAGTGTGTGTGAGGTTGATCAGTATGTACGGCGTTTTCTGTACCTGGCGAAAAATGGGGATACCGCCAATATGAGGGCAGTGACTTTCGTCTACACGAGCTGTATGGGAGCAAAAGCGCACAGCGCACGTAGAGATACAAACGATTCGATGGCTTTGACGTTGATGCCCAACGGATATTGAGGAGCTGAAGTGGAAATGGTTTGCGTCCTTTTAGCGATTGAGGCGCAAAGGCAATGGCGGGTAGCAAAAAAAGCCGCACCGCAAAACTCGCTTCCCACCAAGTTACACCAAATTTAATAATTATTTCAGAAAGAGTTATTGTAATTTTATTGTAGTTTAATAATTCGTCGTTTCACACTGTTATTTTACGCTCATCATTGTCAACCTTTATAGCGTTGAAGTGGCTTGCTCTGTAGATTCAGAAGTAAGTTTGGTGGGGAATCGAATTTTGCGGTGCGGCTTTTTTTGCTACCCGCGTGACCAGTAAAGCCGAGGTAATGTTCCAAACTGTCACGTGATGGAAGTCCCACTTGAGTATTTGCCTAATTGTTCGGGCGCGTGCTGGTCTAGGAGTAGTTGGAGATGCACGTGACAAATGCCGGCGCTAATACTAAGCGTGGATAGTCCCATGGTTTCTGATGGCTGATACGTCGTCGCAAAAGGCCTTTATCCATGCAAGCGCTTGACAAGTAGCAGGCAGGAGCAATGAAAAGGGTGCATATAATCCTCCTTATACGTCTTATATTTCATCAGACATCCAGCATTCGCCAGGAATCGAACGGAACTCACTTTGTCTATCCAATCAACCCAATCACGGCCGAACAAAGTAAGTTTTCCTGTCCTGGCTATTCATGATCTTACAATATAAGCTGATTCTTCGCGTCAGAATGTGTGAACGTTGGGTCACCACTCAGAAGTACAAGAACTGTACTGCAACACCGAAACATACCATCACCAAATACGTTCCCAAGCCTTGCTCTGATATGGGAAAAGAAGGACATCCTGCACCAGTCGATAAACATATGGGAAGTTCAACCCAGACGGGGGGAGTTTGTCCAAAGTGTTGAAACTGTGAATCTCACAAGAAAGGCTGCCAGGTGATCCCGGCTGATATACATGCCACTGGCGATTCATATGGCTGTTTTAACGACGCTGGAGGCTTTCGTCGGACGGGGGTCGATGGGGTTGGGAGATTATCCAGCTGGCTTCTATACCATTATCGGTTTTTAATAAAGCTAGCCTTATCACTCGCATCATATGCACTTGTAATTCCTTTTTCATCAGGCAGATATCAAACCAATCTCCTCTCAATATATGTAAAATCGCAACGCTTCTCCTAAATCCTGTTTCGTTAGTGAGACCCGCTAATTCCCGTCTTCATACACGCATCCCTGTTTCGGCCCGTGGCTGAGACCCTGTATGGTCCGGTCCGTGTTTCACATAGTCATGAGTACGTGTTCGGCGTTATATATCCTTCAAGCCGTTGCAGTTCTTTGCAAACCATCACTTTGATCTATATGCATCTAGCACGCAAAGTAGCGCACATCTACGCAATGACCACGGAGATCTACTTGACTGACTACTGCCCCGGAGATGTCACTGTGTGCCTGACAATGGGCACTAATAGCTTCATAGGCCTTGTTGATGAGACGACTGTCCTCAAGTATTCACATATTCCGGGTGATGAGAAAGCACTTGCAATTCTAGGCCTCGAAGCTCGAATCCTTCAAACTATAGGACCTCATAAGCACATCATCGGCTTCAAGGGATTGACAAAAGACGGTTTGCTACTTGAGCGTGCACGCTTCGGATCTATAACCGAGTACCTCAAAAACAACAATCCCGGATTGCAGCGGAGACTTGAACGGGCATGCCAAGCTACCGAAGCTCTTGCAACAGTACATAAGAAATGTGTCCTTCACCGTGACATCTCCGCCAACAACCTTCTTCTAGACGCAGAATTGAACATCAAGCTAAGTGACTTCCAAGGACGCCTTCTTTCGCCGGATGGAGAGGTTGAAGAGGATGGTCTTTCGGTTGAAAATACTAAGTCCTTTATGCCTCGAACCAATTTTAATTACGCGGACTGGAAAACTGAGATCTTTGCTCTGGGGTCGGCATTTTATTACATTATGGAAGGTCATGAACCTTATCCGGACTTGGATCCTGACCATGATGAAGAGCGAATTGTGGAGAGATTCACATCCGGCCAATTTCCTGAGATAGAGTGTTCCTCCATGAATTGCGTTATCCATAAGTGCTGGGCGGGGAAATATGACTCGGTGGATGCGGTCTTGCAAGACCTTGAATTTGTACATGAATGTCCGATGGCTGGGGGTGTCAGACTTTGCTGCAAGGCTGGAGGTGGACGAGGAGATCGTTGATTTGTCTAACGCATTTTGCGACCGCGATACACGGAGAACTTGGCCGTTTACAGTTGAGCAGAAATATTCAATTAAAAACAAAGCAAGACTGCAGCCGCTGCATTGAACCCCGAAGTGAGCCAGAACTTTTGTCGGGGCGAAGAGTCCACCATGTCTGTTGTGACGATACAGATGCTTGGACCCGCCATTGAAGGAGACTTCATGTGGCGGATGAGGAATTCGAGATGTCTCCGGAATAGCCTGCGAGGCGCACAACGCCTCACTTCCAGTGGCTGTGCTCCCTCTTACCTCTTACGGGTTTCCAACTCACACGCCACATTCGTCTTCATCCTGCGTTCGATTCCCTAACCCTGCCGCCCTTCACCCTTCGCCCTTCAAGCCATTGGTACAAGACCTCTTACTATCATTTCCTGCTGGCTACGCCCGGACACGCTTCTGAAACGGCGTGCTTGTCGCGGCAGCCAGCCCTGCAAGTACCAGGGGACGATTATAACTCCATTTATCAAGAAGAGCTAAAGACATTTGAGACAAGCTCAGTGCAAGCCACGCCTGTAGAAGAATTAACGAAAGAAGTAAGAAAGTCCGTAAGCGACAAGCGGGCAGGTAGACTTTATAAACCGAAGGAAGAGCTCCTTGGGAGGTTCCAAATAAGACAAGAGTGCTAGCGAGATGTAGAGAAACTCGGTCTGGACAAAGCGCCAGCGGGATGCAGGGAAACCCGATTGGGATGAATGTCCCGATTGAGAAGCAAGCAACAGGATGAATAGGAAAAGTACCAAGATGAGCCGAAAAACCCCATGTTGGAGCCACCGAGTTTTTGCATCACTAATCGGTCGGCCCTGCTTCGTGTGAGTGTAAATCTGACAGCATGCTTCACTTCTGGCTCCTCGGTCTACTTCACGATTCTCCAACTCTAATGGATTCTCCAGGATGCGATAGCCCAGGAGGCACTCTCACATGGCCGGTGGTTGAAGTGGTGAGGTGGTGCCTTTCCACCCTACGGATGGGATGGACAGACCATGAACGTTATACACGATTTCAATATTAATGTCGAGACAAAGCTAGAATGACCAGGTTGGGAAGGTTGTGGGTTTATAAGCGAAGAATGTTGGAGAAAAAAGCCTCCTAGCCCATCTATTTCCGTGACGTAGAAATTATCTAGTGTATCGATCCATTATACTGAACAACGTAGAGTTGTC
>JAABUI010000548.1_pt1 | contig 26934 bp, 27 predicted proteins | sample 5559111 | NCBI WGS metagenome assembly JAABUI01 (sample SAMN10711870, study PRJNA513365) | rock metagenome | isolation source: Antarctica rocks | place: Antarctica: Victoria Land, Buttleship Promontory
AGGGCGCTTGGTAGGGAAACATGAAGGGCGCTTGGTAGGGAAACATGGAGGGCGCTTGGTAGGAAAACATGGAGGGCGCTTGGTAGGGTGCTTGGTAGGGAAACATGAAGGGCGCTTGGTAGGGAAACATGGAGGGCGCTTGGTAGGGAAACATGGAGGGCGCTTGGTAGGGAAACATGAAGGGCGCTTGGTAGGGAAACATGAAGGGTGCTTGGTAGGAAGCCATGTAGAGAGTCATGTAGAGAGTCATGTAGAAAGCATTGTTTGACCCGTGTTATGCGCTCGATCGACGCGTATTTTGAAGCATGTAGAATGTTTGATAGAGCGTTTGATAGAAAGCTCAGTCGATAGCTCAATAGATAGCTCAGTAGGAAGATCGATAGAAAGATTGATAGAAAGGTTGATAGAAAGATCGATAGAAAGATCAGTAGAAAGATCGATCGAAAGATCAGTAGAAAGCTCAGTGAAAAGCTCAGTAGAAAGTATTGTTTGAAGCACTGTTTGACTCATGTTATGCGCTTGATCGACGCGTCTTTTGAAGCATGTTTTGAAGCGAGTAGACTGACTAGTAGATGAATGAGTAGATAGCTGAGTTGATAGCTGAGTTGATAGCTGAACATGTTGATATTTTGATTGTTGTTGTTCTAGAAAGTAGAAACTATGAAGGGAAAAAGAAGATGAAAACTTCGAACTTTCTAGCGTCAGCCCTATAGAGCTCGAAGCGAAGATTATCGAGTAGGTAGCTGAGCATGTAGAATGACGAGTAGATAGAAAGTCATGTAGAAAGCATTGTTTGAAGCACTGTTTGATGTGTTTTATGCACTCAATCGACGCGTTTGATAGAGAGTAGAATGAAGAGTAGATAGGCGAGTAGAGTGAAGAGTAGATGAGCGAGTAGATAGGCGAGTAGAGTGAAGAGTAGATGAGCGAGTAGATAGACGAGTAGAATGAAGAGTAGATGAGCGAGTAGATAGGCGAGTAGAATGAAGAGTAGTGCTAAATCAGCTAAATCAGCTTGTAGCTGATCTATGTAGCATGTAAGCTAATCAACGATGCAAACTCAGCTAACAGCTAGCTTATAGCAAACGTCTCATCTAGTAGCTAGCATATGCGTCTCGAGCGCATTAGTATTGAATGAACCCTGCTCACTAGCTCACAAGCTATCTAAGCTCTTTGTCAAAACGTCGATGAATAACATCATGTTATTGAACTTGATTTTGAAGCTCTTGCATTACGCGAAAGATCTCAACTGAATTTTCGATCACACTTTGAGTGAACTGTTTGACAACACGCTCATCATCAATCAAGAGATTGTGAAATGACTTTATTTAAGTGAAAGAATAACTAGACGAGATTTCAACATATGAAAACGTTGCAAAAAGTGTAAATCTTTCATAATGTCAAAAACTGAGTTAAACTAAAGATACTATTAATATAAAAGACTGATATTATTATTACTTTGATAGAATCTAGATACAAAACAATACATTAAATAATGTACAAGATGAAAGACAAAAAGTGAAGAAAAAGAACGAAAGCTCAACTTTTATATACATGAATTGAGCAGAATCAAGACTAGACAGTAGTTTTATTGACTTAAGATTGCAGAAGTTCACGCACATGACTGAAATGATTGAAACAGAATTACTGAGACTAAATTAAAATGATGATGACTAGATTGATGACTTGATTCATTGAACTAGTTTAATGAATCAAGATTATTTAAGATATCAACGATTTATGTTTCAAATTGAGTTGATGATTTGACATCATGACAGTTGCATGCAACATATATAAGACATGATTTCTATGCTGATTTTTCTCTTAGCAAGAAGTAGTTTCTCGCAACAGATTTACAGTTTAAGATTGTTAGGGGCCAGCATAGAGCGAGTCATATGGGTGTAATGTAACGAGTATATAAATGCTAAGGAAGGAAAGTATCTAGAAGGGAAGAGCCGGCTATCTATATGACTCAGGAGAACATAAGCTAACCCTGAATAGGGTTGGCCTCGGAACAACCCTATAGCCTAGCGGCGAGCGGCCGGCGATAGTCATCAACATAGCCACCAACATAGCTACCAACATAGGTGCGTAGCTAGGATCGTAACAAAGATGAGCAAAATCTTTCATTGCTCAGATTTCAACAGTTTACTTCTTAAGCATGAATTGCAGACGTTTCGTCAGTGATACACATGTGTATCACAGTCAATTTCTTCTTTAATCACATTGATATATGCTACTGTTCTTTCAAACTATACAAATGATATCTTTGACTAGAAATTGATTTTATCATCAAGACATTTGAGAGTCAGAACTCAGTGAAGAAATGAGATTCTCAAGATCAACAATCATCATCATTGTATATCATGCTTTGCAGATGCTTGCTTCGCTTGTAAGATGTGTAACTCATTTGCTTCACATTATTTGTAAAGATCTCTTTTATGCAGATTGATCATGTTTTGCAAAAATGTTCATATGCTACACTTTTAATCAGACAACATAGTTCAATCATTCTTTATTAATTCACTTATGTCTCTCTTCTCTTAATGAAGTCTTCTCATCAGCGTATCATTTATGTATAGAATGTCTGTGTCTGAATGTTTGTTAAATGATATTAATGAGATTCTTGAGTTTGTTTGTATCAAACTTAATGAGACTCGTGAGTTGCTCATGTCATAGTAACAGACACACAGTCTTAACAAGATTTATACGTAGTTAGCATGTAGATTTAAAGAGTGTTCGTGATTCAAGTTCTTTCTGCTAATCATTCTCAACAGATCAAATGCAAGAGTGTTTTGTCTCAGTTCTCATCATTGCAATAATGAGATGCTGAATCAAATGATTTTCATAAGCGATTTTTCTCATAGTTCTGCATTCTATTTGACTTTCTCATCTGCATGCAGATTGCTTTATAGCATGCACATTGAGATTATTGAAGTCTGCGCAATCGCGAAAACTCTGCATGCGATCAACGCACAGCGCTTTCTCATCACGTAACGTCTCAATGTTGTTCAAACTTTTGATAATCTTTAGACTCTACTGTAGTTAGACAGTAGATTCGTAGTCAGCATCACGTACAGATGAGTTTCATCGCTGATCATTAACAATAAGTCTTCTTTCGCGATATGATATTTCTTGTGATTTTGAAGAGAATTTCTTGATGATCAGGTTTTATTCATCTGCATTTGCATTCACATTTGCATTTGCGCTTGTGACTTGAGCTGCTTTTTGCACATATGTGAGCTTCTGCGTTGATTTTTGCGAATTTTGCATGACTTGCAACGTTTGCGAATTCTGCGTCTTCTGCAAGATTTGCGAATTCTTTGTCATGTGCTTTGCATTGATTCTCTTTTTGATGTTTTCAGCATTTTGTTGAACCAATTGTAGAATGATCTTCAGTTTGTTGTTTGTTTGACTTTGAAGTCGATCAATTTGCTTCTGAATCGAGTTTTCTATGCTTTCGTCGCATGCTCTTCGAATGTAGAATATCAAATCGATTGACAAGTTATAGAGCACAATCGTACGATCAAAACAAGCTCTCATTCGACTCAATAGCTTCACAGATGACTGCGTCGCAAGTCAAAAATCGAAAATTGAAATTTTTCGCGCTCATGCAGACCAAAATCGGCGGCGAAACGAGAGTTCATCAACGCAGAAGAAAGAATCATCAATTCAGACAATAATTTGATTGACAAATTGAAGAGCAAACTCACATGAAAAGAACAAGTCATTAATCGACTTCAGAACAGCACAGAAAACTGAGTACTGATGCAAAAATCGAAATCAAACTCTTTTGTATTCACAGATTGCACAGAAAACAACGTTGTTTCAAAGAAGTACAGCATTTCTTATCAAATCACTATCTGTTTTACCTTTTCTAGATGTGCAAGACAATAAGTCAAGATCAGTCGTTACTATTCTGAGCAAGATAAAGCAACTACTTCAATACATGAGATATAAAGCAATTGTGTCAAGCATTTTCTATCAAAAAGAGTAATCTAGATTCTTGCAGACTAAATTTATATCATTTTCATCTGACATAAGTCAATAATAAAAGACAATCTATTGCAGATTTCAGAATAGAAATTGAGAAACCTCTACACTAGAGTTACTGTCTACGTGAAACGCTCTGAATAAGAGGTTAAAGAAATATTTAAGTGATGTCAAGTGAATTTTCTAGAAGTTCGAAGTTCAAAACTCGGAAAAACTCTCTATGAAAAGAAATATAAAGAGTCGCTTTATGCGCTCTTTCTCGCTTCGTTTCGCGAATAGTAACGCGAAACTCAGTAGAAGCAATAGCTCAGCGTCAGAACTCAAAACGTCGACGATAGAAATCAAAAAGTCAACGTTAGAGATTGAAATAAATCTATGAAATGAACTTAGCATGAGTTCGTCAACAAGCAAACAACTGCAGAACGACATTGTCGATTTATTTCGCAGTCAACAAAAATCGCTTACATCAGCAAATAGAAAAACGCAATACATGTTTAGTTCATTCAACGCATTGATGCTAAATTCACATGCAAATGCGATATCTTCACATCTTCTTGAAAAAGTTCTGCGTGAACAATTTCGCGACAGCGACCTATCGAAGCATATGATATACCAAATCGATCGGCAAGTTATAGAGCACAATCGTACAATCAAAACAAGCCCCTATTCGACTCAATAACTTCAAAGATGACTGCGTCGCAAGTCAAAAATCGAAAATCAAAATTTTTCGCGCCCACGCAGGTCAAAATCGGCGGCGAAACGAGAGTTCATCAACGCAGAAGAAAGAATCATCAATTCAGACAGTAATTTGATTGATAAATTGAAGAGCAAACTCACACGAAGAGAACAAGTCATCAATCGACTTCAGAACAGCACAGAAGACTGCGTACTGACGCAAAAATCGAAATCGAACTCTTTTGCGCTCGAAGGTCGCACAGGAAACAACATTGTTTTAGAGAAGTACAGCGTTTCTTATCAAATCACTATCTGTTTTACCTTTTCTTGGTGCGCAAGGCAATAAGTCGAGGTCAGTCGTTACTATCCTGAGCGAGGTAACGCGACTACTTCGATACACGAGATATAAAGCAAGCATTTTCTATCAAAAAGAGTAATCTAGATTCTTGTAGGCTAGATTTATATCATTTTCGTCTGGCATAAGCCGGTAATAGAAGGCGGTCTATTGCAGATTTCGGGATAGAAATTGGGAGACCTCTACACTAGAGTTACTGCCTACGTGAAACGCTCTGAATAAGAGGTTAAAGGGATATTTAAGTGGTGCCAAGTGAATTGTCTAGAAGTCCGAAGCCCGAAACTCGGAAAAACCCTCTATGGAAAGAAATATAAAGAGTCGCTTTATGCGCTCTTCCTCGCCCCGTTCCGCGAATAGTAACGCGGAACTCAGCAGAAGCAATAGCTCAGCGTCAGAATTCAAAACGCCGACGATAGAAATCAAAAAGTCAACGTTAGAGGTTGAAACAGATCTATGAGACGAACTTAGCATGAGTTCGCCAACAAGCAAACAACTGCAAAACGACATTGTCGAGTTATTTCGCAGTCAACAAAAATCGCTCACATCAGCAAATAGAAAAACGCAGTACATGTTTAGTTCACTCGACGCATTGATGCTAAATTTACATGCAAATGCGCACAAAGACAAGAATACAACCAATCTGCGAAATGCAAATTCGCAGCAAAAAGAGCAAACACGAGCGATTGTGGAATTCAAAGGAATGAAAAAGCGAAAAGCGATGAAAAGTTCGCAAAAAGAAGCTAGCATCGAAGTTAGTACTAGCAAGTGCTACGATGCCACCTCTAAAGAGATGCAGATAAAGAGACTGCGCGAAAGAATTGAATTCGCAGTCAATCAGCTAAGACAAGCAATATCAGAACAGGAAGAGGCTATAAACCATAGCTTAATCTACATTCGAAGAGCATGCGACGAAAGTATAGAAAACCCGATTCAGGAGCAAATTGATCGACTTCAAAGTCAAACAAACAACAAACTGAAGATCATTCTACAATTGGTTCAACAAAATGCTGAAAACATCAAAAAGGGAATCAACGCAAAGTAAATGACAGAGAATTCGCAAACCTCGCAGAAGGCGCAGGTTTCGCAAACGTCGCAAGTCATGCAAAATTCGCAAAAACCAACGCAGAAGCTCACATATGCGCAAAAAGCAGCTCAAGTCACAAGCGCAAATGCGAATGCAAATGCAGGCGAATGAAACCTGGTTACCAAAAAACCCTCGCCAAAGTCACAAGAGATATCATATCGCGAAAGAAGGTTGATAGTCACTTCGAAAAATGAGAACTGAACCTTACAAGCGATGAAAATGCGTAATGCAGTGAACAACGCACTGAAGAAGGCAAAGTCTGACATAATAGTCGCTACAGTGGCTAAAACACAAAGAGGTAACAATATTGCTCTAACGGTTTCAGAGAAATACATCGCGAAAGCTCTACTGAAGCAAAGAGGTATAGAAAGCATATATTCGAAGCCAAAAGTATCAAGAAGAATGAAAAATGGTACAAGATAGTGATACACAGTCTGAAAATCGATATCTTCAACATGAAGATCGGAATGAAATATCTGAGGACCGAGCTAGAGAAGTACAACCCTGAATTGAAGCTGATAATCAATTCGATATGATTATCAAAAGGTGAAAATAGAGCAAGAAAAAAGAGAAAGTCTGATATTCATTGTTGAATCATTAAATATAATTATGAAAAGATGATTATCACATACATTGATGATATCAGTATTGACAAATGTCTTTAAGAAAGTATGCAAAGCTCACTGTTTTATTGACTTTGAGATCGAGCAAAACTTTATATTGCAATCATGAGTAAAAGAGCATAAGTTATCAAAGAATCATGCAATTCTGAAACAGATTCAGATGATCAATGATCATTGAATTTTCTGCTATGATACACATCAAATTGATATCAAGTTGATTAATCACAAGAAAGTTCATAAGAGCTGAAACATTGAGTTTCATGCTGTGAACATGCAAGAATATAATATGATTCTTGATTATTTATGATTAAATGAGATTGATTTGAATATTTGTTGACGTAAGCATTGCTGATCATATTGAGAAAACAGCACTCAGCGTGCAAAGCAAATACAAATTAATCTGTGCAAAATATTGAAATTTATTGAGCTGACAATGCTTGCAGCTAAGAAAAGAGAAGAAACTTATGTAGTTTTGCTTTATTAACTGCTATTTACAGATAATTTATTACAGAATGCAAATCATCAGACTGCAAGATGCAATGCGCTTCAAGTGAAAGAATCAAAGATATTCTTTGCTATTCAAGATCTTAAGAAAGTATTTTCTGAGATTCTTTCTGATAGTTTGAACATGCATGATCAGATGAAATATTTCATTAATCTGATGAAGAGTAAAATGTCTTGCATTGAATCTATTTATAAAATAACACAAGATGAGTTCACTGCAATATGAGACTATTTAAACAGCGCGCTAAAGAAGAAATGAATTTATTCATCAAGTAGTTTTGCAAAAGCATCTGTATTGTTTATAAAGAAGTTGAACAAAAGTCTTCATTTATGCATGAACTATCATGATCTCAATGAAATAACAGTAAAGAACAATTACTCATTGTCTCTACTGTTTGAGATGCTGAATTGCTTTGCTCATGTAAAACATTTTATCAAAATTGATATTTGCAACATTTATTATTGCATTTGAATTTGCAAGAATGATGAATGAAAAATGACTTTTCATACATGTTATGATTAGTTTGAATATCAGATGATGCTCTTTGAATTAACAAATGCTTTTGTGATCTTTCAGTTTTATGTAAATCATGCACTTAAATCATTCATAAATATTTGCTGCATGATATATTTAAATGATGTCTTAATATACTTTGAGATGAAAGAGCAGCATTGAAAGCATGTGTGCAAGATTCTTTACATGCTACTGAAATATTGACTGTATATCAAGCTGTCAAAATGCACTTTCAATCATGATAAAATTATCTTTCTGAAATTCACAATAAAGCAAAGAAATATTCAGATGAAATAATCTTATATTAATGCAATCATTAACTGATTTGAGTTCAAGTCTGTAAAGAACATTTTCATAGTCTTGAAATTTATGAGATTTTATCAATAATTTATAAGAAAATTCTTTTAAATCATTGTGCTTTTAACAAATTTAATCAAGAATGTAAAGAAGAGAGTGATGTATTCACTCTTTGCAATGATGTTGAAAGCAAGAAAAGCTTTTGAAAGATTGAAAGTAATTTTTATTAATGCTTTCATTTTGAAACATTATGATTGAAATGCAAATCTTTGCATGAAGATTGATGCATCAAATCATGAAGTTGAAGACGTGCTTAGTCAAAAGAGTAAGACTGATCAATGATATTTCATTGTATACTATAGTTATAAGTTCAAAGAAGCTGAAGTATGATGAGACATGCATAATAAAAAGCTGTATGCTATAGTTCTTGATTTTAAAAACTGATGATACTATCTTCAAAGTAACAAGCGATTCATATGTATAATAACAAATCATAATAATCTTTGTTACTTTATGATGATGAAGAAGTTTAATGTACAACAGATGCATTGAGCTGAGAAATTAGCTGCATTTGACTTTTATATAAAATATTGCAGAGACAAATTAAACTCTGCGAATGCATCATCAAAAAGACTCGACATCATGAAATTAAATGATAATGAGAAGAATAATAATTATTTTCTATCTATTTTGTGAAACAAACTTTGCAATCAGAAATGTCAATCTAAGCTGCTAAAAAATGAAGAAGTTTCAACAACAATCAAACTTACAGCATTAATAATACAATTGAATAACATAGTCATTGCAGATATTCAAGTCATGTGTTTGAATGAAAAAGTACTCATTAAATCTTGCAGAATTTTAAACACTGCATTGTTTTAACTTCTGATTCATCAAATTATGAAGTTAAAAAGATTCTATTTGAAGATAAGTGAATCAATGACTGCGTGATTACTGAAGTTACAACAAAGAAATGTTTTTGTTGTGAATGAAAAGTGACATCAATGATTTGCATTTAGAAAGAATGAGCTTTCAAAATGAAGTATAAAAAATGATGAACTGCTACGTCGTGATCTTGCAGTCTATGTATTCAATGACTCTGCTACAAGAGATGAAATTCTGCATATGAATCATGATAATTTCAAAGCAGATCATTTTGCATGCATTTGTATTAAGACTGCAATAAGAAGAAAATATTATTGATTGAAAATGCTCAAAAAGATGACAAAATATGTTTGCATCTATTCAGATTATCAGCAAGTGCAAATGCATCATCATAAGTTTTATAAAGAGCTGATGTTTATATTTTCAGAGAGTGTGAATTCATTTCACATAATGATCATGAATTTCATAATAAATATGCTCTTTGCGAAGAATTCATACATCAAAAAAACAAGCAATGTTATATTGATAATAATAAATAAGTTAATTAAGCACGTAATTTATATTTCGATGATCAAAGATTTGAATGTCAAAAGACTTGTGAATTTGCTATGATGAAAATTTGTATTTCAGCATGAAATGATGCGAAGCATTATATCAAATCAAGACTCATTGTTTATCAATCATTTTTGAATCACTTTATGTTGACATCTTGAAATGAAGTGAAAGTTAAGCATTACATTTCATTCACAAATCAACGATCAAACAGAAAGATAAAATCAGATGCTTGAGCATTATCTGCAAGTATATTTCAATTATAAGATGAATAATTGATCAAAGCTTTTATCAATGATGATGTTTACATATAATAACAACGTATACACTAGTATTGAAAAAACTTCACATAAGCTTCTAAAGAAATACACTGCAAGCTTTGCAAAAACATCTGAGAACAAAGTTTTAAAGAAAGAAACATTCTTGATTATAAAGTGAGCAGAATGATTATGAAGTATCAGAGAACATTTAATGAAACTATGAAAGTAAGTAGCAGAGCAGCAAGCAAAGTATAAACATTCATACATTTCATTTAAAGAAGAAGATTGATCATAGACAATTGAAATCATTCAAAATATTGAAGAAAATCAACATGCAAGCATATAAGCTTAAATTATCTGAGAAATATGATGCAATTTACTCAATTTTTCATGTTTCTTTATTGAAATTCTGACACTTGCGTGATAAGAATTTGAAGTTGCAGATTATTCTTGTAGAAGAAAAAGAAAAATGAAAGATAAAGAAGATACTTGATCAGTGAATCAAGAAAGAAAAGATTGAGTATTTAATTCAATGAACTGATTCATCTTTCTATGAAAACTTCTGAAAATCAATGAAAAATCTTAGCAATGTGAAGAAGATCATTGAAAACTATGAGATAGAAAGACAAGTACATTAATTAACTGCAAAAAAGTTCAAAAAAAAGAGAAATAAATCACATAAGAATCATGATTGAAAGAATATCAAAAGCATAAAGACATGAGTTTAAGAAGTTAATACTAAACTACAATTATAAAATCTTACGTAACATATGTCTTTTAAAAAAGAAGATGATGAATGTTGTAAAAGAATGAAGAAAAGAAGTGATCAATGATTGCAAATGAGAACATTGAAGTGAAGAGAAAAGTTATTTATTCATCAGCAAATTTCATCATGCATTACTTACTTCAGTTAATACTTACGAAATGAAGGCAAAGTGACGTGATGATGATGAGAAGTGATGAAAATGAGAGAAATGAGAATCTTTACTCAACTGTTAAATACAATCTCATATGCTGAAAGAAAAAACTACTCATTCTTTCATTATTGAAGATGAAAAGCAAGATGATTTCAAGTGTAAATGATGAGATGTTGAGTCATCACTTGCACAGCGTGACGCATTATCAGCTGAAGAAGACGTGAAACTAGATTCATCATGCAATCATACTTTTCTTTAAAGCAATGCTTGCATTTGCAAGCATGTTTGATGAAAGCACGACATATGTGAATCATCACTACGCTCAGATGATGAATGTAGCGACAACATCAAATCTTCTGATCATGATGATTTAATATATATCAACATTTATTAAAATATGCAAAGATAAATATGTTTATCAGAAATCATGAGTTCAGTTATCAATGCAGCAAATGTAAGAAAAGCAGAAGAAGCAGATGTAATAAACGTTGCAGCAATGATGATGATGATGATGATGTTGATACTGCTATGTCATTCATGTTAATTCATAAGCTGACTTACATCATAATAATGTTGCAACAAAAGAAGCTTATATCATGAATTGCAAACTATGCAAAATATGCATAGCAGATTTCATGCTTCATCAGTTTAAAAAAACAATACTCATGAAATAGTATGCTGAGATGAGACAAGAAGAAAAGAAAGAAAGAAAGAAAATGTCAGAAACTAAACTAGAAACTATTAATATAAAAGAATGATATTATTATTATTATTTAAGATGATCATGATCAACTTGAGTGACTTGATAGAATTTAAATACAAGATAATACATCAGATAATATATAAGATAAAAGATAAAAAGTGAAAGAAAATAATGAAAGCTCAACTTTTATATACATGAATTAAGCAGAATCAAGACTAAACGATAGTTTTATTGACTTAAAATTGCAGAAGTTCATACATATGACTGAGATAATTAAAACAAAATTGCTGAGATTAAATTAAGATAATGATGATTAAATTGATGACTTGATTTATTGAACTATAAAGCAGATTTAATGAATCAAGATTATTTAAAATATCAACAATTTATGTTTTAAACTGAATTAATGATCTGACATCATGACAGTAGCTTTTCTCTTCAAGACTAAGCTTTTGCAAGATGATGAGAAGAAACAAGATGAAATGAGAAAAAATCAAAGACAAAGACTGAAATGAAACAAGAATTGATGTAAATGCATTTTAATGTGATGAAGCACAGATAAAACTGAAATAAATCTGAGTCACATTTGAGTCAGATCTAAACAAGATGTCTGAGTCAAATCTTGACAAGATCTGAAAGATGAAATGAGATGAAATGCATTTTAATATGATGATGCACAGTGAAGTTGAAATACATCTGAGTCATATTTGAATCAAATTTAAATGAAATGTCTGAGTCAGATTTAAACAAGATCTGAGTCAGATCTGAGTAAGAAAGAAATGAAATGCAGTTTAATATAATGATGCACAAATGAAATTAAAATACATCTGAGTCACATTTGAGTTAAATTTAAACAAAATGTCTGAGTTAAATTTAAACAAGATCTGAGTCAGATTTGAGTTAAATTGAAATGATGAAGATTGAATTTAAAGTTCTTGACATTGACATTAAGATATTACATATGACAGTACATGTGATTCTTCGACGACAGAGTTGACGAGATGATATTCATTGAGCATTTGCTCACAATTATTCAGAAGATGAAAAGACTTTCAAGTAAAGAAGTAATTTTCTCAATCAACATAATACTTAAGCAGAAATGAATTATAGCATCTATCATGCTTGAAGTTTAATATGCTGTTTACATATCAGAATCTTTTGTCATTCTTGATGATAATGAGTTCTTAAGATTTCTGATGTTGATTTGAAAGAAAGTCACTTGTAATATAATTCAAAAGAATGACATGAAAGATTGAATGAATCTTCATGAATGTTAAAAAATTTAACTTGATGATCAGAGAATTATTCTTGAAAACACGCTTGATCTTGAAGAAATCAACATTATGATCATTTAACTTGACAGTAAAGCGAGCAATGCTGAGATTGCAAGCATTCAATCAGACTTCATCTTCAACGAAGTATTTAAAACAAGAACAATGAGAGAGATTAACATTGAATTTGTAAATGATTTAAGCTATAAGCATCTCATTATGTAGATACTCAGTTAATTTCTTCATCTTCTTAATGAACTCTTTGACATTGATTAACTTGTTTCAAGCTTGAGATGTAAAATTCTTGAACAAAGACTCAGAAAACTTGAAGTTTAAACGTAAGTTCTGATTCAAATTGATCAAGAAGAATGATGTTAAAGTGATTGATGATGATGTGTTATTAATGATGAATTCAACTTCAGAAAGTCACTTAACTTAATCATTCTGCATGTAGTTGACGAAGACTCAAAGATAATGCTTCATGACAGCATTGACTTTCTCAATTTGATCATTGATTTCAAAGTGATACATTGTTGATAACTTAGCATCTATCTTCAATATTTTACACATATGCTTTCAAATATTGAAGATGAATTGTGTGTCTCAATCAGACATGAAGAACTCAAGTAAATCATGATGTTTTCAAACATAAGCATAAAAGCAGTTAATAACTTCTTCAACTTTCATAAAAGTGATAAGAACTAAATGTGATAAAATAATCAATGAAGACTAGAACATATTTATATGTGATATTCATGAAGATACTGAGCGATAAAGAATTTATATAATTCATGAAGATATTACATCAACGATGTTTAAAGACTGAAAGAAAACACAATCATTCTTAAGTTCATTGTTTAAAGAACTTGAAACATGTGTACATGTGATAGTTTTGTATGAAGCATTGAACATATTTATAAATGTTTGATCATCAGTAAACTTAATTGATCAGTTCATAACTTTTTGCTCTTTCTGAATGATCATTGATGATATTATCATGAGTAAGCTGAATGATATGAAGACATAGTTTATTTGAGTTAAGCACATACTTTCTTTCTTGAAAGTACAAATGATTCTCATGTTCTTTACACTCAACTAAAGAAATCTTGTTGTGATGTCATGCTTCATTGTGAAGTGCTTCAATTATCTGAGCTGCAAATTTGTCATTGATTTCAACTTGCTTTTACAATGTCTGAGTGACAATGTCAGCAGAATCTTCATCAAGATTCAGAATTTCTTGATTTAGCTGAAACTTGATATTTTTAACATTGAATTCTTTAATTTCTAAATTCATGAAGATTAAAATTTACAAAGATGCTGAAATAATTAAAAACAGATGTAACTGAACTGAATCTAAAGTGATGATTTGTGACTGAAGCTTCATGACTTTAATGTTAAAAATGTTAAAGATGAGATTCTCAACAATATTGAAATCTAAAACATGAATTTTCAGAATTGTCTGATGTTGATATTGATGTCAAGAATTGAATGTATTTTTCTCTTTAAAGAAATTTTCTGAGCAATGTGTCAAAGCATTCAACTTATCATCAATCTTGTTGAAATGATAAGTGATGTGATAGTTGAATTTAAACAGAAACTCACTTCAATGAGCTTGATGATAACTCAACTGCTTAATTGACATAAAATACTTAAGATTTTTAAGATTTGTGATCATTTCAACAGAATAGATAAAGTCTTCAAGTTCTGATTATCATTTCTTGAAAGCACAAATAATGATCATGAGTTTTTTATCGTAAATCTTGTAGTTACACTCGACTGAGTTATGCTTCTTTGAAAAGTAAGCGACTGAATGAAGAATTTTATTTTCATCATATTGAGAAAGAATGTTTTTGAATACATAGTTTGAAACATTGATTTCTATTACAATCTTGTGATCTGAATTATAGTAATGAAGAATAATCTTGAAAGTGAAGATTTTAAAAATGTTGAATGCAATCTGACATTTCTGAAATCAGACAAAGAGTACATCTTTTCTGATAAAACGAGTGAGCGAGATAGTTATTCTACTATAGTCATAGATGAATCTTTTATAGAAGTTCATGAAATTTAGAAAACTTTGAACATCTTTAACGTTGATTAAGATGAATGAGTTGACAATGATGTTTATCTTAAAAGAGTTCATCTTAATTTCTTCAATGATGATTATCAATTCTAGATATGAGACTTGAGTGATGTGAAACTTGCATTTGATTATATTCATCTGAAGATTTGCTTCTCACAGCTTTCGCAGAATGAGCTTGACATGAATCTCATGCTTGAGTTCATTATTGAAATAGATCAAGATGTCATTCAGATAAGCTGTACAGAACTTATTTAAATGTTTGCAAAAAGTATTATTGATGTACTTCTGAAATGAGACAGACTCATTACATAAATTGAAGAGCATAACTAAATACTTGAATAATTCAAATCAAGTGTAAAAGATGATGAAAGCTTTATTTTCTTCTTTGATTTGAAGTTAATTGAACGCAGAAATGATATTCAGCTTAATAAAAATTTTAGCTCAATTTAAATGATTTAGCGTTTCTGAAATCAGAGACAGAGAAGATTGATTCTTAACTGTGATAATGTTCAAATCTCAATAGTTCATGCAGAAGCAAAGTTCTTCTTTGAGTTTCTTGATGAAGAGAATAGAGATGATCGTCTGAAAGTGACTGACTTGAATGAAATCTTTGTTCAGATTTTCATTCAGATAACGTTGAAGTTTTAGAATTTTATCATGACTCATGTCATACAAAGCAAAGACTGAGAATTGAGTATCTTCTTTAAAATGTATGACATGATCATGAGTTTGATGCAAAAACATGATATCAACATTCTTCTTGAAGAAGACATTTAAAAACTTAAAATATCTGAATGATAAAATTGTAACTGAATCGATGTTCTTACTTTGTTAATAAACTTCAAGATCTTCTTGTGTCATAAATGCAGTCAAATGAAATTTCTTTTTCATTTGATGAAGATTCAAATGATGATTCTTATCATACATACTGTCTTGAGAATGAAATGAGAACTGAGCAAGAGTTGAGCTGTTCTTTGAACAGATAGTCAAAGTCGTGTGACGTGATTCTGACTCATCAGAATTTAGATTAAAAGACGAGATTGACTTAAAATTCAAGAAGACATCGATTTTCTTTAAAGTGATGTTAAACACTTCAATGTTTTTGACATGAGTAACATGATCAAAGCTTCAAACTTTCAACTTAATTATGTCAAGTTGTATAAAAGATTGATTGAATTAATCTGCTTGAAGAACAACAGAAGTTTTAAAGAAGAAAGAATTTCAACACTTGATTTTTAATGAGTATTCTTTTTGAATGACTTGAAGAATACAACTAAAAACTTCTTGTTTCAGATGAAAGACAAGATTGAATAAGATTTGTTTTTTGTAAACAAACTGAGTATTAGTTGACTTTTTGTAAGTGAATGAAAAGTTATATTACTTCTTGTGAGTAAATGAGAAACTAAGTTACTTCTTGCAAGTGAATTGAAGACTGAATTGCTTCTTGTGAGCAAACTGAAAACTGAGTTACTTCTTTCAAGTGAATGAAAAACTAAATTACTTCTTGCAAGTAAACTGAGTGCTGAATTACTTCTTGTGAGCAATCTGTAGACTGAATTACTTCTTGTAAATGATTCATGAATTAAGTTGCTTCTTGTGAGCGAATTGAGAGCGAGACTGAAGAGAAGCTACTTTGTTAACTTCAAGCGAGAAATTTTCTTCTTATTGATTAAAATCATAGATCTTGATGAGAGATTAACAACAATGATTAAGACAGAAGAAGAAAAAAAATTGAGAATATTGTGTTCAAAATTAACATCAATGACGTGATAATGAAGTCATGATAAACTCATGATGATGAGATATTGACTTAATTCAATAACATAAAAGAATAGTCTTTTGAGATGTTTATTGAGAATCATTGTGATTTCAATGACATGAATAATGTCATCAATTAAAGTAACTTGATCATCAAATTCTCAAAGTCTGCAAGAATGAATTAATTGATGCAAGAAGAAATGATGTTGTTGTGTGAAGAATTTATTCATAAAGACATAAGCAGAGACTTCACTATTAATCAAAGTGAGAACGAGAACTTTAGATTGAGCTTGACGTAGAATACAAAATACTATCATGTGATTATTTTTGAATGTCAAATTGAATTCAAAGAGTTTCAAAACAGATTTAGCAGAAAACTTTCTATATGATTGAAGTGAGAATGAAAAGATTGAAACTAGTAGACAAGATGATATATATACAGATTTCTGAACGTGATTTAACTCAGAAACTAAACTATTCTTGCAAACAGCAAAACTTCTTTATTTATACTGATGATGTCATTGTTGTAAATGTTCATGATATGCAGAGTGAAGAACTTTTTATTTGAGCATTCTTTAACAATTTTGCTTGAATGTTGCAACTTGCAGTAGTAGCACATCTTTCACTTGTTGCAGATTTTCTTGATTTCAGAAATGATCAGAATCTTATCTTGAATAATGACAATGACAAAGTTTAAATTCATTGATTCATTAAGAAACAAGAGAGAAAAAGATGAAGATACTGTTAAAACAACAGTCACAGAAATGATGATCTTTGAACTCAAAGAATTACTAGTCAATGCAAAGATGTTCTTGACTTTGATGAATGAAACAATGATGAAGATGAAGTGAGATTAATGATGCTTAAGCTGTTGAAGCTCTTTGTTGATGTCAGAGAATGCTTGAATTCATTGATGAAAAATCAATGATTGAGTTTCATTGAAATTTCATCAGAAAAAAACAATGACTTGAATGAAATAATTGACATTGTGCTTCAAACAATCAATCAATGAGAAATCTTTCATCAAAGAACATTCTTTCTTTTGATAGAAAAGATTGTAATAATCAACAAAGTTATTCATGTCTTGCTTCAAAATTTCGCGAAGATATAAATGAGCATCTTCTATCTTGAAAGAATTGTCACAGCAATGATGTAACTTATGTTATCAATTTGTGAAGATGAAAATGATACAAAGATCATTGACTTGATATTGATTCACTAGATTGTAAGTCTTCTTATTTATGATGAATCATGACTTGATATAGATGATCTTGACTCAATGAAAGAAATAATGATTGTCGTTCACATTCATGCATTATGTCAGATTCTGCTTTCATGAATTCAATCAATCTTTGTTTCTCTCATATTCAGATATGTTGAGAAGTTTCTTGAATCTAGAAGCGATGAAGACAGCAACAGAGTTTGCAGAAAAGTGAATAATGAAGAAAGATTGATTGTTCAAGATTTGTGTAATGATCTGAGTTATCATCACAAGAAACTGAGAATTCAACTTTATATAAATTGAAGAATTAAAAACAATGAATGAAAATGAAATGATGATATCATGTTGTTGAACTTGATTTTGAAGCTCTTGCATTGCACGAAAGATCTCAACTGAATTTTCAATCATACTTTAAGTGAACTGTTCAACAGCATGCTCATCATCAATCAAGAAATTGTGAGATAACTTCATTTAAACGAAAGAATAACTAGATGAGATTTCAACGTATAAAAACATTGCAGAAAGTGTTGATCTTTTGTAATGTCAAAGACTAGACTAGAAACTATCAATATAAAAGAATAATATTATTATTACTACTCAAGATGATCACGATCAACTTGAGTGACTTGATAGAATTTAAATACAAGACAATACATCAAATAATGTACAAGATGAAAGATAAAGAGTGAAAGAAAATAATAAAAGCTCAACTTTTATATACATGAATTAAGCAGAATCAAGGCTAGACAGTAGTTTTATTAACTTAAGATTGCAAAAGTTCATGCACATGACTGAAATGATTGAAACAGAATTGCTGAAACTAAATTAAGATGATGATGATTAAATTGATGACTTGATTCATTGAACTGCAAAGCAGATTCAATGAATTGAGATTATTTAAAATATCAATGATCTATGTTTTAAACTGAGTTGATGATCTGACATCATGACAGAAAATAAAGCTGAAGAATTAATATCAACAATCTTGCATTAACTCTGTTTATGCTTGTTAACATGATTAATTTACAACACTTTTACACAGATACTAAAGTGTTGAAGATGTCATTACTATGCTATCAGCTATTGAAAGACATAATAATGCTATGAAGACTTAAGAATGATTGACATCAACAATTTTGCACTAGCTCTGTTTATGATCATTAACATGATTAACTCACGATACTTCTACACAGATGTTAAAGCGCTGAAGAAGTTATTGTTATGCTGTCAGCTGCAAAAAGACAATATGATGTTATAAAGACTCAGAAGTTGAGTCTTTAAGAAGAAATGCAGTTGTGAGAATGCATCTCATTGACTATGAATGATGCATATTTGCAAGACTAGTTCACAAGATTAAATCAAAGAGATTAATGAATGAATAAAAATAATGACTTGACAGAAGATGAAAACTTTGCAAGCTTTTACTTTCATTTCTTAGTAATTAGTTTTATCATTAATAGAATGCTATCTTATTATCTTCTACTACGCAGTTTCATGTAGACTGATTGTTGAGTTGAATTTTGAGTTAACATTTTGAACTTGAATCGAGATTGAGTCAAGTTGCTCACATTTTCAACTCAATTCAAGTCGAATTACTCATATTTTCAACTCAATGCGACTCGATTCGACTGAGAATTGAGTCAATTTAACTCGACTCGTCAAGAACTCAAGCTTGACATCAAGAGAACTAAATATAGAAAATTTTCCGATTTTTGACTTTTGCATTACCTTTTTGCATTATCTTTTGATAGAAAGTCATAAAGAGAAACATGAAGATCATTTGATAAAGAGTCATGATGAGAAACATGAAGAGAAACATGAAGAGAAACATGAAGAAGAACATGAAGAAAAAACATGAAGATCGTTTGACTTTGATAGAAAGTCATGACGGAAAAACATGGTAGAAAGTCATGAAGAAAATCATGAAGACTGTTTGATCAAGCTATTTACATTTATCTAATATCTTGTCGAGTCAAGTCGAGTTTTCGAATTGAGTTATTGAGTCAAGCTTCTCAATTTGACTCGAGTTCTTGAATTCAACTTCTCAATTCAACTCAACACTTTTTCAAAAAAATTTCAACTCAATTCAACACTTTTCGAGTCGAGTACTTGACTTGAACTCAAGTACTCGACTTGACGCGATCAGTTTAGTTTCATGTAAAGAGATTTCGCTGTCTTACAGTTAACTTGTCTGCTTGAACTCAATCAAAGACATTTAAAAAATTCTGATATTTCAATAATAACTTAACTTTAATATCTTTTAAATTCTGAGCTGTTTTATTAATAAATGACACATTTATGATGTTTAAATCACATTAAGTGTAGATTAATCATCAAGTTGAGTTTCAAGTTGACATTTTGAATTCAACTCAATTCAAAGTTGAATTGCTCACATTTTCAACTTAATTCAAGTTGAATTGAGCATATTTTCAACTCGACTTGACTCGTCAAGAACTTGAGCTTGATATTAAGAAAGTTAAATATAGAAATTTTTCCGCTTTTTTGCATTATTTTTTTGCATTATCTTTTTGTATTTGATAGAAAGTCATGACGAGAAACATGAAGACTGTTTGATAAAGAGTCATGATAAAGAGTCATGATGAGAAACATGAAGACTGTTTGATAGAAAGTCATGATAGAAAGTCATGACGAGAAATATGAAGACTGTTTGAAAGAGAGTCATGATAGAAAGTCATGATAGAGAGTCATGAAGAAAAAACATGAAGACTGTTTGATAGAAAGATTTGATAGAAAGCTATGACGGGAAATCATGAAGACTGTTTAATAGAAAGGTTTGATAGAAAGATTTGATAGAAAGCTATAATAAGAAATCATGAAGACTGTTTAATAGAGAGATTTGATAGAAAGATTTGATAGAAAGTCATGATGAAAAATCATGAAAACTGTTCAATCAAGTTATTTACATCTATCTATCTACTTCTTGTCAAGTCAAGTTGAGTTATTGAGTTGAGTTGTTAAGTTCAGCTTTTCAACTCGACTTGAGTTCTTAAGCTCAACTTTTCAACTCGACGCGATCTGAATTCAAAAATCTTTCAACTTGATTCAACACTTTTCAGATTAAGTACTTAACTTGATGCAATCAGTCTAATTGAGTGTTATAAACAATTTTTCTATCAATGTCTTTGATGAATATAGCAAAAATCTTTGTATGATTCTTCTTTGATCATTTTATTAATGCTTGAAAAGAGATAATGTTGATGTTTTGAATTGAGAATGATTCTTTCTGAATAATCAAAACTGAGTACTTAAAAATCTTAAAAGTATTTAAAAAAGTTAAAAAAGTTAATTTTAATCAGTTAAAAAACTTCATATTTAACAAAATTGAAGAAATCGAAGTTGATTATGATCAACTTAAAAGCTTTGCATTAAACAAGATTAAAAAACCGAAATAAAAGTATTTAATTAATCAGAAAATATGATAGTATCATGATGCATGTTTAATAATATTTCATTTTCATTCATTTAAAGTTTGTTCAATATAACTTCATGATGTTCAATATCAGTTATCAGCATTGATATAATCAGTTTCTTATGACTTTTAATTGTAAGATTGAGTAAAATCTTATGAATAATGTTGAAATTATGTCTAAATATTCAATCTAATCATGTCATGAGTGAAATGTTTGATTCAATAAAGATAGCTATAACTAGAACTTTAAGAATACAGAAGAAAGAAAGTATAAAAGAAAAGAAAAATACACTCTATATAGTAGTTACTCAGATTCGACGCTAGTCTCAAAGAAAACGTGTTGAAACACAAGAAAGATGTTGATTTGAAAGATGTTTATGACATAAAGAAATGTGTTTGTCATAGACATCTATTAATTACTCGTAACACAAAGAGAAATGTTTGTTTAAAAGATAATAGAAGCTGATTAGAAAATGTTAGAAAAGAAAAAAGATGCTGAGTCATATCTGAGTCAAATTTGAGTCAGATTTAAATCAGATCTTAACTAAATCTTGACTAGCTTTAATTAATATGTAATTAACTCGCTAACATTGATTGTATAATGATTAGAATTAAATCTTTAATCTTATTCAATTCTGATGCATTTGTAACATTATTTTTCTCTTCAAAAATTCATGTTTGCATGAATGTTGTTTCATTATTTCAGTCATTTACTTCATAAATAATGTCTCATCTATGCTTATTGATCTGAGCTTCAATGATTTGCTTCGTCTTTTTCAATTGCTGATGATCAAAGATAAGAAATTCTTTCATTTGAATGATAATATCGTTGACTTTTTTAGCTTCAAAACGTTCGCAAGTTATCTTGTAGTTAGTTGTATTTGAATTGAAACTCATTTGAAGGTGAAACTCTTTATTAAATTAGAATGAGATTATTGAGATTATTGAGAAGATATTGAAATTCTCGCTGAATTCAATCATTGAAAGTTATTTTGCTCAGTCATTCTGCATATAATTGCAGTAAATTCTTAGTTCGCGTTTCACATCTTGATTGACTCACTTTGATTAATCATTAATCTCAAAATGATAAACTGTTAATAAATTAGCTGTGATTCTTAGTCATTTGCAAAGACTTTGTCACATTGTTGATATGAATTGAGAGTTTCTGTTTGAAACAATAGAACTGAATAAATCATGAAGTCAATAAACGTTTCATAGCATGATTCAAACCGTTTCTTCGACTGAGATGTCATCATCTTCTCAATGACAGAAAACATAGTGATGTTTCTTGATGAAATAACATATGATTGTGCAAATAATGTTGTATTCTTCTGATAGAAGTAACTCAGTGATGAAGTTCATAACTATATCTTTTCAGCGTTTCTGTGAAATCGAAAGAGAATGATGAAATTCATTGATGCTATCTTTAGATGCTTTACTTTGTTGATAAGCATGACAGTTTCAAATGTATCTTCTAACTGTGACTTAATGATCTGATCAATAGTAGAAATGCTGAACTAGATCAACAATTCTTTTATTATTGAGATGAGAGATGAATGATTGATCATGAATTTTCTGCAGCAATTTCATATGCATATTTTCAGAAATTTATAGTAAGTCTTTTTTAAATAGAACATCATCAATGATCTTGCAGTTCTTCAGTTGAATGCTATGAAGTTTGAGCTTGTTTTCGCTTATAGCTTGTTTATACTCATTGCAGAGTTTATTCATTTAATTGACAATATATACTCATTGATAGAAATTAACTTCTGATTTGATAGCTAGAACATTTATTCTATCAGAGATCAGAATAGTCTGATAGTGATCTTCAGTACGTTGAGCTAATTCAAAGATATCTGCTATTGACATTCTAATTAAAGCATCGACTTTAATGTTTATTTTATCTGATTGAAATATGATCTGAAAGTTGAACTCTGATAGAATGTTTAGATAATTGACTTGATGTTGAGTTAACTGTTTATTTTTCATGAAGATTTTTAAAGTCTGATGATCAATGAATATTTGAATGAGTAATTTGATACATTTAAGCTTAAGTCTTCAATGTTTGAAACATTGAATAATGATCAGCAGTTTCTTGTCATAGATGTGATAATTGCATTCAGCGAAAATCATGCTCTTACTGTAGAAGACTATCGAGTGAAGCACACTTTCATCATCATACTGAAATAGTATTTCATCTTTTGTTACGAGCGTATCAAGACTGAACAAGGCTGAAGCTCTAATCAATTCGCAGTGAACGCTAGCGAGTTTTCTGCGTAATGATTAGAGCTAATCAGCGAGCTAGTCAGGTTTGACTCAGATATGACTCAGATATAACTCAACACTTTTTTTCTTTCTCAACATTCTTTTCTTTCATCAACATCTTGTTCATCTACATCACATTCTTTTCATGTCACAAACACATTTCTTTCGAGTCTAGCGCAGTCTCTGAACATTACATAAATAGAAGCTTTTGTATCAATCTTCTTCTGTATTCTTAATATTCAGTTATAGCTATCTTTAAAGATCAAGCACTATCAATTCTGATCTTCATTGATTGTATCATTGAGACACGATTCTGACATTATATTAAGAATTCGTTAATCACACGATACTGATCTCATTACTCATTCAACATACTCATCTAAACAGAACGAGTCTAAAGAAATTCATTTATTTGATGATCAACGATAATCGAAAGATAGAATAACACTAGAGAATTGAATAGAATCAAACGACAAGACTGTTTGAATTGCTAGACTACTTATCGCTCATTAAGTACACAAAGTTCACTCAATTACAAGAATCATGATAATGAATCTTCGTGAATTGCTCAAGAATCAAATCGATCGATAGATTCAATGATAAAGAATCTTCGTTGTTTGCTAGAGAATCAATCAAATCAATCAACAAACAAATCTCATTTTCTTTGTTGAAGATTAAACATCATTCTATACATCTTTCTTCTTCAATCGTCGAGCATCGTCATTCATTCAATTCTCTTTTCAAACAAATCTCATCATGTTTAGTCGTTCGTTTACTAAAAAGCGTTTCGAAGAATTTTAAAATCATTTCTCTCAAATCTTTGATGCTGATTCATCGAAATCACGAACGAAATCATCAAGTGCTGCATTATTCATTCATGAAGATGATGAATCATTCGTTGAAACGATAATACTCTTCGTATTCTACGAAATCTGAAAGACTCGAAGTCTAGTTCTTGATGAAGAAACAGATCAACTCTACGAGTTAGATAAACAACAAGAAGACGAAATTAAAGAGTTGAAGACTAAACTTCAAGCTAAAAAAACACTTCTTCTGATTTCATCTACTCTGAGCGTTCTAGATCTTAAAAAATATCTGATTCTTCGCTGTTTACTGATGAAAAGAATTCTACTTGAGAGAACTGATACGAAAAAATTCAGAATAAACTAGAGATCAACGTTGATCTCTTTTCTAATGAACGAGTCAAATTGAGCTATATACATTCTAGATTATTCAATGACGCAGCTGAGATCATTCAAGCTAGACGCGAACGTGACTGTGTCAATCTCTATAAAATCATCAAAGATATTTTGAAAGAGCTAGCTCAGTTGTTCGATGATTCGAATAAGAAAGTCAACTTTCGTAGAGAATACTACAACTTGATTCAAGAATTCAAGAAATTCAATGAATTTTATACTCAGTTTCAACATTTATCTTTCTATCTAGACTATTACGAGAAGCAACTGATCACTGATCTGAAAGATAAAATACATCTTCATCTTCGATTCATTTGAGTAGATCAACTAGTTCAATCTAATTCTCTAAAAGAAATTCGTTTCTATCTAATTCATTTAAATAATGATCAGCGAGTCATTCGAGAGATCAAGAACAAGATCAAACGTGTTGATGATTTTTCTAAGACTATCTTTCATAAAGTGACTATTGTCACTCAGTCAGTTGATCACTTGAAGTCTGATCAGCTAAAGTCGCGCGACGCGATTTTAACTAGCGTCAAAGAAGCAGACATTTTAGTCGAAAGCTGTTTCATATGTCATAAATCAGATCATAGCTTTAAAGAGTGCTTCAATCGATCTACTAGAATCAATGCAGTGAACAATGAATATGATCGCTTTGATTTCGATTCGAATTTCGATTCAAAAAACTAGTCATCTCTTCAAAAGTCATCAAAGAGATAAAGATTATATCTTTGTGCAAACTAGACGAAATTCTATCGAAAGAAAATTACTTTGAAAAGTCATTTCTAATTGACACTCATCTCATCTCTCAGAATCAATCTTTCAGCCTTCGTTTTCTAATAGACAGTGATTCAGTCATCTACACGATCATACATTCTAATCTAGTCAATAAAGTATGCAAGAAACTGAAAATTCAATCTATATCACTGATAAAAGAGAAGCTAATAAGAGATTATGATGAGAAAATATCTAAGAAGATCATCACTCATAAAATTCTATTCAATCTCATCATCGAAAGTCATAAGAAATTAACTGTATCAATGCTGATAGCTGATATCGATCATCATGAAGTCATATTGAGTAAGCTCTGAATGAATAAAAACGAAATATTATTGAATATGCGAAACGACATCATTGTTTTTTCGAATCAATTGAATACTTCTATTTCGATTTTTTTGATCTCTTTCAATTCAAAGCACTCAAGTTGATCGCGATCAACTTCGTCTTTTTCAATCACTCAGACTAAGATCTTTATGATGCTCAAATGATTAATTCGAAAAGAGTCATTCTTGATTCAAAGCATAAACGCAGCTTCGTTCAAAACATTGTTGAATCATTCAAAGAAGAACAAGATCAAAGTCTTTGCTCTATTCATGATGAACATCAATAGAGAAATCACGTACAATACTCAGTGCGATTTGAACGCTTTAAATGTCTCTTCAATCAATGAAACGACTTAGAATTTGAAAGATATTAAAGCGAAGCTGTCATTGAAATATCATGAGTTTCTAGATGTTTTTGATCGAGCTCAATCGAATAAACTACTCTCTCATCGCTTCTATGATCATAAAATTGAGCTCATCAGTGATTCAATACTCTCTTACTGTCGAGTCTATTGAATGTCTTTTGTCAAACTTCTGAAAGTAAAGAAGTACTTAAACGAGAATCTGTCGAAGAAATTCATCACTTCTAGTCAGACTCTCTATTTCTCTTTCGTTCTATTTGCTCTTAAAGCAAATAAAGATTTTCGATTCTGCGTGAACTATCGAAAGCTAAATGTCATTTTCAAAAGAAATAGATACTTTTTATCGCTGATAAACGAGATCATTGATAAAATAGTGAATTGCAAGCATCTGACTAAATTGAACATCATATCAGCATTCAACAAACTTTGAATGCATCTTGATAGCGAGAATTACATCACTTTTATCACAGCTTTGAAAGCATATAAATACAAGATGTTATCATTCAAACTGACTAATGAATCGATCTTCTTTCAGCAATATATGAATGATGTTCTATGAGACTTTCTGAACGACTTTTGTCAAGTCTATCTAGATGACATTCTCATCTATAGCAAAACAAGAAAGAAACATAGAGATTACGTCAAACTAGTATTGAGTCGACTACGTGAAGCTGAACTGCAGATGAATATTCGAAAGTGCAAATTCAATGTAGAAGAGACTGTCTTTCTAGAAATCATCGTATCAGAACTAGATTTTCGTATAAATTTCAGTAAAGTAACAGTCATAGTCAGCTGAATCACTTCGATCAATCTAAAAGAAATTCAGAGCTTCGTGAGATTTGTTAACTTCTATCATCGTTTCATTAAGAACTTCTCGAAGCT
>JAABUI010000550.1_pt1 | contig 26914 bp, 41 predicted proteins | sample 5559111 | NCBI WGS metagenome assembly JAABUI01 (sample SAMN10711870, study PRJNA513365) | rock metagenome | isolation source: Antarctica rocks | place: Antarctica: Victoria Land, Buttleship Promontory
CTCATCGAGTCTGATTAGTAGGCAGGCATACATAGCAGATCTGCCCGAACGGCTGGAAGAACTTGAACAGCTCCGGCTCGGTGACATTATGGTGCAGTCCACCAACGAAGACCGTCGTATTGGTCGGATCACTCGGTCCAGGTGGAGGATGGAATCCCCCTTCACCAGACGGCTGAGCTCGTCCAGTAGCCAGATCCTCAGCGTGACGGAGCGCGATCTCGTCCTGCTGTTTCTTGAGATACTGAGCAGCTTCCTCCGCATAGCTCTGCTGCTGCAATTGAGCCTCATACGGAAGCGCGTATGGTACCGCCTGATGGCTCCCTTGTTGCTGCTGCTTCAGATGCTGGAGTTGCTGCCAGAGATACTGACCCTGCTGCGTCGAAGTATCCTCGATCGCCTCGGAAGGGTAGTCGTATGTCGTAATCTCGAGGCCGAGACCATGGCCGGGATTTGAGCTGTCCCTCCTCCCAGCATTGATGTCCTTCCCGTACAACCTTGGCTGCATTGCAGTCGTAGGCGACGTCCTCTCCGTCCCGATAGGGGGGATGTTTGGCATCTTCTCGGTGTCTGAGGTAGAGGTGAGGTGAGATGCGCTGATCATCTCGGAGGTGGACCGAGCGGAAGTGGACTTCGCGGAGCCGAGAGTAGGGAAGTCGGTGAGAGAAGGCGATGTGGTGCGGGCAGTGTTCGTCGGGACATAGGCTGATGGCGGATGGAACGTCATGATATCGTACGTGATGATGAGCCTTTCAGACTTGAAATGGATCTCGGAGTCCGGTGTGGACTTCTCAGGAAGGAACGGAGGAGTCTGATTGATGCTGATATGAGTACTGAATATATTACCGTCAGCCACCGGTACCGTATCTCTGGTGTCTTTCGCAGAGCAAGGAAACGAAAAAGGAGTGAAATCTCAAAAGGCGGTGTGAAAGACTTCATTCTGGCCTCGACCACCAGGAACCGGACCTGCATTCTTCGCATGGATAGGGAGGCACTCACTTCCAGTCCAGCTGATACCTGGCTCCCAGGTGCTGTGATCTCGACTCCTCTTGAATTATGATAGCGTGAAGGGACGGGGAGGTGATTGGGATGTATGGATGTCTAGTGGAGATAGGTACAGGCAAGGAGATGGCAATTTGATGCGTGTCGCTCGCTGGGCGGTGAGGTCCTCTTGGACTAGTGTGGCGCCCTGTCCCGGAGCCTCTGGCTGAAGAGATACTTGTCGAGCTCAGCTGACGTTACGTTTGTGATGAGAAATCTATATGGTTGGAAAAAGGAGAGCGCGTTGGCACCTCGACGGGAGGTGGAACGAAAGGACGGTCGTGAGAACGACTAGAACGAATTGCCTTCGCGTCCCGCAGAAGCATTTGAACACGTGTGTGCCTGAATCCTTATCGCCGGGCAGATTACAAGAGCTCGACCCTAACGACAAGGCGAAAATGAGGCGAGGCAAAGGTGCGGGAGGCAAAGGTGCTCTAGCTTTGCGGGGCTCTCCGATGAAGAACGAGTCCAGCGTGACTTGTCGCAGGCATGATATTCATCTTTTCCGAACAATCTTAGACGTGTAAGAACAGAAGAACAAAAGATAAAACCGCAAAATACTTCACTGCGTCTAGAAGCACTTCCTGTGCACAATCGAGGGACCCTATTGGAGGATGCAATCAGTCTGGGGTATACAACATCTCCAGCAGAGCACTCACAGACTCGTCGTACTCCGACTTGGCGATCCACATCTGCTGGAACGTGGAGAGGGACGCGAGAATGGAACCACCGATCCAAACGGAGTACTCTGGGCCGGGTCAGCTCTGTTGTAGAGAAAAGAAAACGGAGACTGACTCCTTTCGGGTGGGCTGACGATCTTGACCTTCATGGACGATGGGGCGAGCGCAGTGATCTCCTTTTGCATTCGGTCGGCTGCATCTCATTCAGCTAAATCCAGAGTATGCGCAATCCCAGTACTCACCGATACCGTTGTACATGGTAGTACCACCGGACATGACAATGTTGCCGTAAAGGTCCTTCCTGATGTCGAGATCGCACTTCATGATCGAGTTGTAGGTCGTCTCGTGAATACCGGCAGACTCGAGACCAAGGAATGATGGCTGGAACAGCGCCTCTGGGCAGCGGAATCGCTCATTTCCGATGGTGATAACCTGACCGTCGGGAAGCTCGTAAGACTTCTCGAGCTGAGAAGACTGAGCGGCGGTCTGCAGCTCCTGCTCGAAGTCGAGGGCGACGTAACATAGCTTCTCCTTGATGTCACGGACGATTTCGCGTTCCGCAGTGGTGGTGAAAGGGTAGCCCCGCTCCGTGAGAATCTTGATGAGGTAGTCGGTTAGATCTCGCCCGGCAAGGTCGAGACGCAGAATGGCGTGCGGGAGGGAGAAACCCTCGTAGATTGGGACAGTGTGGGTGACACCATCTCCTGAGTCAAGAACAATACCGGTCGTTCGGCCGGAGGCGTACAGTGACAGGACAGCCTGGATCGAAATGTAGAATGCCGGCGCGTTGAAAGTCTCGAACATGATCTGGGTCATCTTCTCCCGATTTTGCTTTGGGTTGAGCGGCGCTTCGGTAAGCAAGATGGGGTGCTCTTCGGGAGCGACTCGGAGCTCGTTGTAGAAGGTGTGGTGCCAGATCTTCTCCATGTCATCCCAGTTGGTGACTATACCGTGCTCGATCGGGTACTTCAAGGTAAGGATACCTCGCTTGGACTGAGCCTCGTCTCTGCGAGCTGTCAGCTCCCTGCGCCTCGCTCCTATTATATGCTTACCCAACATAAGAGTCCTTCTGACCCATACCGACCATCACACCCTGATGACGAGGGCGACCGACAATGGACCTGGAACGTGATGCTCTCAGCGATAGCTCTGCGGGAGGCTTGATCGCGAAGTGGACCGTACGACACTTACGGGAAAACAGCACGGGGTGCATCGTCACCGGCGAACCCGGCCTTGCACATACCGGAACCATTGTCGATAACCTGAGCTCCCATCAGGATCACGCCTTGTGAAGAACGTGCCAACTCACAAGAGCAGCGACTGAGGAAGAAAGAGAGGTCCATCGTCAGCTCCTTCAGATCACTCCAAGATGCCTATCACATACCCTCGTCCTCCCTAATGGACATGTTGGGTCAGTCGTTGAATCTCTGATAACGAAATCGATGCTCACATCTTGGCGATTGATCTGCTGATGAAGGAAAAGCACGATCAGTGTCGATGCTACGTCAGGAAGTGACTAAGAGGAGTCGATGAATCACGGCCGCCCTGGGAACGGAAAAGGTAGTGATAGCCAACGAGCGGGCCACACAGATCGACCTCGAGCGTTCTCCAACACGTTAGATGCTCGCTCATAACGAGCGGATATGTTGAGGACGAAGATGCGGTGGACGGTGCCGATAGAAAGACTTGCAGTGCTGACTGCGCACGAAGCGGAGGTGAAGAGAACGAGCGGGATTGCAAAGCTCCAGTCGGCCCTCAAGGCGGCCGGGGCCATCTGGACAAGTGGGGTGATACGGTCGATGTACACAACGTACGAGCCGATGGACCAGAGGTCAAGGTTATAGACATGGCAAAGGAAAAGAAAGATCAGGAAGAACATCCCCCCCGTTCCCCATCGCGGCGCCAGAGTACACGATGTAGCGTGACACTCGGAACAAGGACTCACAGATATGCTGAGGTGGATTGATTTGAGGGGAATCTGAGGGATCTCAAGTGAACAGTAGATGTCCTCGAGAGAATGGAATACAGGAGAATGAGGAAACCGGAGGCTGGCCGTCATCGCTTTCGTGGTCGAGACCCCACTGTGGGGACATTTCGGGGATTACTGATGTGGCACCCGTTGCACCTCTTCATTGCGCGTCGGTTTGAACATTTCTGACTATATCATTTTGGGTAATCAGTATTTCACCAATCGCGACGAGCTCGAGAGGGAGGATCACAAGACAAAGACTGAGATTCCGCGAAGATGCCGCTCGAGTCATACATGTTGGTGTAAGCCCCATCATCCTTCCCTCATCCTGCCACTGACTGTCACTCGCTTCCAAATAGGCTCGACAATTCCGAATACATGAGGTCAGTTTCCTGATCGTCTTGGCGATGGATCCTAGCTCCGTTTGGTCGAAAGATTCCAGTCTGTGGCCCAAGGGAGCTGTCTCTGACCTAAACAACCAGAAATGGCGACTTCATCCCGACCCGCTTTCAAGCGCAATCTCAAGCCGTCAGCACAATCTTCACCACCAAAACCGATTCCAACCCCGAGTCCGCCGTTGGGCTCATGACCATGGCCGGGAAGACGTGCGTCCCTGTCTCTCCTGCTCCCTCCACTCTCCTCCCTCCTCCCTCCGCCCTCCTTCCTGAATCTCAGCTAATCCCCCCTAGCCCATCACTGCTAGTCACACCCACCAACGACATCGGCAAGCTCCTCTCCGCTCTCGGCCGGTCTACCATAGGCGGCACCTCCGATCTCCTCACTTCCGTCCAGATCGCCCAGCTCGCCCTCAAACACCGGGAGAACAAGAACCAAAGACAACGGATCGTCGTGTTTGTAGGATCACCGCTCGAGGACTCGCAGGATAGCTTGGTGAAGTTGGGGAAGCGGTTGAGGAAGAATAATGTGCTTGTGGACGTGGTGACGTTGGGGGAGGAGGGGAATGGGAATGACGAGAAGTTGAGGGCGATGGTGGATGCGGCTGGAGCAGGGGAATCGTGAGTTGAGGTTCGCACCGTGCTCAAGCGTGCCGTTGTACCGCAAGTCTTGAATTCGGTCCGGTAGCTCACGCATTCGTTCCGTAGACATCTCGTTTCCGTCCCTCCGAATAACGTCATGCTGCTGTCGGATATTGTTCTTGGCTCGCCCATCCTTTTCGACCCCAACCGGCCCGAACCAGAATTGGGCGGTGAGGGCGAAGACGGGCTGGACCCAAGCATGGATCCTGAATTGGCAATGGTGAATTCTCCTTCCCCCTCAAAGGTCCCCTTGCTCACCGTCATCAGGCGATCCGGATGTCACTGCAAGAAGCCGCCGAAGCTTCCGCCCGGAACCAACCCGGCGAATCCTCCACGTCTACTTCCGCTAACCCCGACCCCGTCCCAGACCAAGCCACCACGACCGCCGCCGTTCTCCCCGAATCCGTCACCAACCCCCTGCACAACGCAAACGATCCCGACGTACCCACGGCCCCCGGCGATTCTGGGGGAATCCCAACTCCCGCTCCGGCCGCTGTATCATCCGAAATTGCCGGGGGTAACGAGGAGATGGACGAAGATGAGATGCTCCGTCAAGCGATGGAGCTATCGAGAGGGATTGATTCGGGTGAGGATGTGGTCATGGCGGAACAAGGAGAAGGGGACGAGGAGGAGGATGAGGAGGCGGCGATTGCTAGGGCGATCGCCATGAGTTTGGAGGAGGGTAAGGGGGAAGAAAATAAGGAGAAGCAGTAGCGTGCATGCATGTTCTTACATGAGAAGACACGATGCTTTCATATTGAGGGGGGCTGATCGTCCAAATCGACTTCTGCTTACGGCCCAACCTGGAGTATCAGGCCAAGATTATGTAGCCGATGCTTGCATCGCGTAAGCTGAGGGGACCGATTTCGCGACTCAAAAACGGGCCGCCTGCAATTCACCACTGTACCTCATTGTTAAACGCATGTCGCATGATACAGCACATATTGGGCTGAAGCTCACAGCTGGGCGCAATGTTGGATACATGCATGAAGAATAGGGGTGACAGGTAATGCGGGGTATCAACATGGGAGGTATAGCTTCACGCGGTCCGGGTCGGAAGTTGTTTCTCGTACAGCTTGAGCAGGCTAGAACCCGTCAGGGACGACGTGAACAAGCATAACATGGCTTACAGGTCCATGCCCTCCTCCAGCGGTAACGTAACGAATCGATGACTCATCGACGGCAGTTCGTTAACGGCCGATTTGATCTTCGGTACAAGCTTAGCCGCGTCCGTCGTCCCTTCCCCGAGCAGCTTGAGCCTGGGGATCGGCATCGAGCCAGGCTGTACAGTCTGCCTTCGCCGATAGGCCAGAGCTGTATGCAGATCAGGCGGTGGGTGCTCCTCCGAAGCATCCTTCCCATGCTGTCTCTTGACACCTCGCGAGATTTCGATGATACCTCGTCGTCGAGCCCGAGCTAGCTGCTGCTCATCGAGTCCCTTCAGAAGCTTCTGGAAGGCGTGATACGCCTGCTCGAAGAAATTGGGCAGAATCGCCACATCGCCATCAGTTTCGCCCCAGAGAAGGTCGAAGTCGTAGTCAAGTGTCGCTGGATCGGGATACTCGATCGAAGGCATTTTTAGGGTCTGGGATATCAGCTATGGACACTCGGGACCACTCACCATCAGGGGTAGTGACGCTACCTCTCGCCGGCCATAACGACCAGCCAGATCAATCAGCTGTCGAGCGCTCATACTCCGCTTCTCTTGAGCCGCTGCTCTCGCCCCGTCCATTGTATCCCAGCGAATATACGACACAAGCAGGTTAAGCTCCCTGGTAGGTAGAACTTCTCTCGAAAGCTCCCGCTTGAAGTCTGCTTCGACCTTCCCAGCAACGAAGCGGTAGAAATCCACAACATGGCCGTCCTCCAGATCTTCGTTGAACACCCCTAGATCGATGCCGCTGAGATCAAATCGCATCGTTTGCGCCGTCTCGATATGCGATGACGAAGTCACCGAAGTCGCCATTCGTGAGGTCTGCGTCATCGCCGCAGCAACGGGTGAAGACTGGGTCGATTTCCTGGCCTCGGTCATCTTAAATGACTCCGACCGTTGAGCCGCGATCTTGTGCTGTGAGTTGACCATATCGAAGAACGAGTAGAAATTGCCCAGAAGCCGCGGGATGGCCAAAAGCCGCAGAACACCTTCGAACTGGCCAGCTTTGACAGCGAATGCAAGGGAAACCTGAGCAGCTGGGTCCAGCGTGTATGCCTTCCAGTCATCTGCGAGGACGACATGAGACGGTGCGAGGCTGATATTTGTCAGTGATATTCACTAATTTATGTGAGACCGCTCACTGAAATCGCATGATGTTGGTCTCTGCCAAAAACAGGTTCCCGCTGAGATCTCCACCATCAATGGAAAGCTCCAAGACCGTGGCTTCGGTTGAGGACGAAGCACGGGAGGATCGTCGAGAAGTGTTGAAGACCAAGCTCTCGCTGCGAACATCGCCCGAGATGTCTCCACGAGCCGAAATCTGCGTCACGCCGCTGCGGAGATCGACCTCAGTCCGCTCTCCATTGGAGACGGTCCTGAGCGTGATGGGCGTGATCTCCAGTCTCGCTGTTGAAACGGCGATATTCGCGTCGAAATCCACGCTGCGAAGTCGCACCAGTGCCACAACAGAGAGCTTTCGAGGAGCCGCTGACATCGGCGCGGAGGGTGTAGTCGCCGCGTCCGGTACTGATGCGCGAAGGGGTATATGGAGCTTTGGCGCGCTGTCCACCCACACCGCGATGAAGATAAGCCAAGCGCTGAAAGCCTCAAGCCTGAAGTGCGCCGAGAGTTGAGTATCGAGCACGATAGACAGCCCTTTCTGATTCCCGTTGATGGTGCCAGGACAAAGCGTGAACGAGAAAGCCATGTCCTTGGCGCTGGCCTCGACACAGCTTCTGCCTTGATCCGCAAACTCGTGACTCAGAGAAGCGGTGACACCAGACACCGTACCCGCCATCGTTGTCACTTGCTCTTCATCGGCCGTCGTACTCGCAAAGAAGCCACCACTTTCCCATTTCAAGTCGACATAGGCGCTCGAATCAGGTGCGCAAGACAACCGAAGCTCAGACCGGTCGATGCGCAGCGTGAGTTGTAGCCGGCACTTGCCCGTGCGCGGATTTGCAATGATCTGTAATGGTGACTCGCTGATGCTTGATAGAGCGGTCGGCCCGGAGTGGCCAGTTGGAGCGACCGACGGCCGCGACGCTTTCACGCGATCCTCAATTCGATTCAAGGCATCCACAAAGAAGGGAATGATGGACGGCCGCAAAGTATTGCGGCTCTCGTGGACAGCCTAATAATCAGCTATATTCTGATATGACAACTCACGGCATTGAAGAGCAGAACCGCATGATTGCCCGAATCATCGTTCGACTCCGCGATGGCTGTCTTTGGGCCAGCATAGTCTGTCCATACAGAGATTGTGGGGAGGGTGAAAATGTCGTGTCCTACCGAGCGATTCGGCCCGCCACGCAGATCCATCGGCGGCATTCGGCGGTCCTCCTCGGTCAATGTTTGGTTGAGCTCAACAATGCCGCTGTTGAAGGTGAATGACATCCTGATCATGATTGTTTGAGCTGTTCGCGAGAAGACTGGAGATTGCGTATCTTCGTACTTGGCTGCAACCGAGTCCTGAGCTTCGAGCTTGGCGACCTCTATGCGGTATCGATGTTCAAGCTCGGAAATGCGATCTTTTCCACGTTCGTACAGATCGATAAGCTTATAGATCTCTGCTGCAACGTCGGGTGCGAGCGAGAGCTTGAAGTCGGTCGCGGAGCTATGCGCAGATAGGCTCCAGAGGCCAGGTGTGGAGGACATCTGGGCTTCGCTTTCGACTGACGGGAGGCTCATACGGTTACTCGACGGGTGGAAGTCGCCGTTGAAATGCTCATGAACACCTTGGTCAAATCTGATTGTCAGCGTGGTGTCGATCAGCTGGACTCACTTATCGATGAACTGCAATACTGTCTGTTGTACCTTGAACCTCGCAGTTTCGTTCCGCCTATTATGGAAGCTGATCACCCGAATCGAGAAGAGCAAGGCTGGGGTGGTTGACGATTCGCGCTGCTGCAAGTCGATGGCGGCGGCCTCGTCGAGAGGAATAGCGATGCCTAGTCCAGTGAGGTCGATAGTGAACAATCTGTTCGCGAACCACGAGGCTTCCGGAGTCGTAGTCTTTTCATTAGTCTCGAGGTTTTGGAAGATACGTGTCGTCTGTTCTCTGACCTCGGCAACTTCCGTAGCTCGGTGATCGCGGAGACTGTGGACATCGGACTGCCAGCTACGAACGAGATCCGACAGCTCGCTCAATGCGGCGATGTGCATGACGGTATGCACTCGACTGAGGTATACGTTCAGCTGCGATGTTGCACCGGCAGCGCCTGGGATCTCTTTCACGTCGACATCGACAACCATGTAGGCTGATCGGTGTTTCCGACTAGGTTCTACCTCGTTGGGAAGGTCGGCGGTACCAAGATGACCGAGAGACAAGCCAAAATGCTGGACTTTAGCCCTCCACAGCACGGCGGCATCCTGCGTGGTCTGATTCGTAGCGTGACCTTTCAGAGCGAACGCCTCGAAGAGCAAGGTTGACGCTACATCGTCTGCCTTGAGCCCAAATCTGACACCCGCCACATCCAGTCTCAGGTCAAACAGGATTTTTGAGAATCCCGTTGCGCCAGCAGACACCGATCGCACGGAGGACGTAGGAGGATCCTTCTTCCGTCGAGCTTTGAGTGCTTTCCGTATGCTATACCGGTATTCCTGGACGAAATCCATGACATCCGTTCTGAGGCTTTGATGAAGGGACAGAAGTCGGTCAAGCACGGCAGGCTTGAGAATGCCTATGAAACAGCCGAGACTGATCGTCGCCGAAAGATGAGGACGGCCCTTGATAGACCGGTGACTTCCAATCGCATTTAATGATGGAAGACGGATGGTCGAGGCGTCCCGAATCTTGGACCTTCGGTTTGAGGTATAGGCGCCGACGAGTTGAAGTGCTACCCTGATTCCGAACCGCACATCTTCTTGAGATGCTTGCCGGCTAAAGTAAACCTTGCCGACGTCCCAGCGTAGCCATACAGCCTTCGCTGCGCGAACGTGTAAATGGACCGAACCGATCGACACATCGAGTTTGGCATTGACACCGAGTTTGGCATTGGTCGCGACCGAAGGAGCGGATGGAGGCTTTGTGGGACTATTTGCGAATATCGTCTGAATTTCGTCAACCATAGGTTGATAATGCCTAAATTCCTAGTTAGCTCAGTTCTCCTCAGATCTCAGGCCTCCTCACCGATAATGACGTTCTCGCCAGTCCCGTGCGAATAAGTAGAATGCCCGCAGCTGAGGACGGGAATCGAACTCAAGGCTGTTCAGCCCCACCAGCAGACGGACGTGTGGCGAGGCCGAACGTCTGGTTGAGCCGTTGCTGTCGGCTACCATCCGGAAGCCGTCCGCTTTCGTGGAGATGACTACTCTATCGACTGAGTGAGTGATGAGATCGTGTTCGTCCAGAGGTTGCAACAGGGCCAACTCGATGAGCTCGGAGCAGACTGTGACACCGCTACGCGCGGAGACCAATCGATCATCGCCATTGATCTTCCTCGTCTCCCTATGCGAAAGGGAAGCGTGCGTCCCTGAAACGCCGAATCGGAGTCGCACCCCGCTTGCGAGTACGGATAGCGAGGCCGAAAGCAGGTGACCGTCAATCACTACAACCGATGCAAGCTCGTCTTGACTTGGTTGGATCGACTTGGAAGATGGCGGACTACTCGTATGCTTTTCTAAACTTTTCAAGGTTGACTGAACAGCGGAAAAGGCTCCACTTTGTATCTCAACCTCAACGGATCTCACAGTCGTGACAACGCGAAGCTGCTGCAGAGGACGGTCATCACGGATATTGGCAGACCTCCGCAAGCCGATGGATGCTGACAGGACACGCAATGTGCTCGGCGCAATTTCGCCTGATTCGAATAGCCGACCAAAATGGCGCATCATGAGTGAGTCGACGGTAACGAAGAGCCCGCGAGACCGATTGGCGGGACTGGTACCCTCAACCACAGGTTGCTCGATTTCGTTCCCAAATGCAGATTTGACGAATTCTTGCTGGCGCACGAGATCCGCATTGCCTCCTGCGGCGTCGTCGAGTTTCGCGAGTTGGGAGACGACGAATTCCGCTACATCCGGCATTGGGACATCGTCTGTGATGATCACTGGCACACCCTGTCGTAGCCAGTGACGAAGGCGAGCCAGCATCATCCAGCCCGGATCTCTCCGAATGTTCCGCTGGTCCTCGACATGCAAACTGTACGCGCTCTCATAGACAAATGAGGGTTGATCCGACGTCGTAGATGTCGCGATCGTGCCCTTCAAAATGCGGTAAAGGAGCGAAGCCGAGCTCGAATCGGTTTGTACCGCCTCATGAGCACTATCGATGGCCTGGGTCCAGATTTGGGCCATACTCAGAAACAGGCCAACCGCGGTAGTCACCACTTGAACATCTATGAGTCCCACTGTTCCCTGCAATTGGGACCGCTGATCGCTGTTGAGAAAACCAAGTCGAATGCCGTCGACATTTGCAGAGGCAACAGCAGTATCACTCAGCTCATTGCTGTTGGGATTGCCAACGTCTTTCAGCGAGATATCTGGTCGGCCGACAGACAAAGGCGTTGCAACGAGAGAGATAGCACGAGCAAAAAGAGCGAGATCGAAGCCTGCTGACGTGTCCCCTGATGCGGGTGTCTTTTGGACACTGCAGGTCATGCCCCGAGCTCGAAAGTTGAGTGCGGACAGCGGATCACCCGATATGGCCGGGGTCGTAAGATGTATGGCGATCTGCGCGACGCAAACGTCCAGCATCAGAGCTCCGCTCTGCTGAGCATCCTCTTGCACAACATCGGTATGTCGGACCAAGAGAGCGTCTATGACTCTCTCAGGCATTTCCTGGAAGTCTTTCAGCTGACGATGAAGCTAACTCTGCTTAGAAGCGCACCGATTTGGTCCTCAGAGCTTTCAACAACCCTGCAGCGCTTGCCAGAGAGTCAGGGCTACACCTGGCTTCGACCATACTCGAGGTCAAACGTATGACGGTTCCTTCGTTGAGGGCTCGTCGATTATTCTCATTCGTTGGAAAGGGCTCATCGTTGTTAGTATTCTTGTAGCCTAAGGAAGGGTGGTCCTCAGAAAATGACCGGAATAACCGCAATCGATCAGCTAACGCTCCCGGCATGTCGTCATTGTCGAAGATAGATCGAGCAAAGGCTGAGGTCGCCGATGATGAACCCGCTGTGGACGTAGAGTCTGACTCGTCTCCGATAGAAGACTCTTCGGGGTCTTCCTGGGCGGTAGCGAATGACCGCGATTGTCGACGCATTTGGGCTTGTCTGGAAATTCAGCTGAGTCATCGGGGTGTGACATACCTTCCAGCATCAAGCGACCTGTCCGCATCAATGCTGTCCGGCGATGATGGTCGTGCTTTCAAAACACTAGATCGCTCAGCCACGCTAGATGCTTCTTCGTCAAATGGCTCTGAGCGGACATCAGTGCCAGCACCTCCAGGATCCCTAGTTCTCACCAGGCGTTACAGCTCGAGGATTGGGCAGATAGACGCCATTCTCATGATGTCCGTCTACTCATCAGCAAAGGAAGATGTGGCGGAACTCACCGGGCGTTTCGTGGCTGTCCCGGTACATGTACCAAATCCGATGGGTGGGCGCATCTTGCTCCCGGATGAAGTCCTGCTGCAGCGAAGCCTTCTCTTGCCAGCCTTTGGGCGCATTATAGAGGTCGACGCTCAGATTGGTCGTCGTGCTCCCCGCAGAGCGCCATTTGCGGGAGTGAAAATCTCTTTGCAAGAGATGGACATCCAGGATCGGTACGGAGAGGCCAATCATAGAGCTGCAGGATCGCGTTCCCAGTGTACTAGTATCAAGGTTGATACCCGACGAAAAATCGACAGAGACAGCGGATTCGCCAGCGAAGAGGACGGCGGAAAGGTGATCGATGCCGAGCTTGAAGAAGGTCACTGTACCAAGTCAGTCATGTCATCTCGTCGCTAGGAATGCGAACCGTCGGGTGGTGACTTCGGGATATAAATGCTGGCCGGTGCATTATCGACGTCGTCGAAATTATAGAGTACTGCCGCTATCGACGCTTTCAAAGTTGATGCTAATTGGGGTGACAGAAAAGCCGACACTCTGGGCACAGTGAACTCCCATAGACAGAGATAAGTCGTGGCGCGGGGTTGTGGACCGAAGAGCCGATTCGCCTTCAGCTCGATACCTATCGATGACCGTAAGCGGCAGCAAGAGCAATTAGATGTATGCGGTACCCTCAAGAAAGATGGCATTTTTCGAATCGCTCAAAGGCGCCGTTTCGAGCTTGTAGGTCTCAGCCAAATTGTCGGACGCCACGACATAGGTAGGCATCGTGTCGAGAGACATCTCTGCGGGAAGTGAGTCATGTCGACTTGCTGACGATTAGACGAACCCATGAATTGCTCGATGGACTTCAGTGCCATCTGGAGCTGAGGCACCGGCATGGCTAAACCTCTTTCGCAGCTGTAAATTTCGTCTGAAAGCAGCACAAGCGAGTCCTCGACATTCATGGTAAGGTTGATGGCATATGGATCGGACTGGCTGACTTCAGAAATGTGCGTTATGCCGAGAAAAGACTCACACGGCCGGGACGATACTTCTCTTCAACCGGATCTCCAACCGAGTCCGGGTTGTGATCGAATCTCTCAAGGTATTCCTGCATGGTAGTGAACTGGGTGAACCCTCCGAAGTAGTTGTCTTTGAGGCAGAACATTCGTCGCAAAGCCCAGCCAAGGGCTTTAAACACTACCCGTCGGCCCTGATCGGTCAACGTTGGCTCGCATTCGACGCTTACCTCAAGATGCAGGGCGAGATTTTCCTGATGATCCGGTCGAGGTACTGAATAATATCGATACGAGCCGGACGCGGTCAAGTCGCCGATCTTGCCGACTTCTATGGTGTCTCCTTGGCCGAAAGCTCGATGTGTATCCCATCTCGGAATGCATAGCTCCACACGAGCGTCACTCAGGTGAACCGAGAAAGGAACGACGGCGAGCTCTGGGCGGTACTGCGTGGCAGATACGGCCACGTACGCGTCGACCTGCGAACCGACAATATCCATGATAGCTGCCATAGTCAGTCATGCAGTAAGATCGCACTCACCATTATCCTCGCGAGATCGCGGTCGATCGACAATGTTGAAATCGTTGAGGTAGAAATGGAAGACGTAGTTGATAAGCGAGATCCGAAAATTGTAATGGTTCGGCACGAAATGGTGAAAGTCGCCGACTGCACCCGACGACCAATCCCTTGCGACTTCGGAAATCAACTGGACATGATCTCGTAGAAGGGCAATGTCTGGGTTGTCGAGTGTCAGATCGAGTCCCCAATCCCGCTGAGCGTCCCAACGGAGCGGGGTGGGCATAGTCATCGAAAGCTGAATATTTAGCAGAGGACCCGAATAGAATACATACCCTGCAGGCCTTGGATCGTACGAAACTTTCGAGATTGACGCTGGATCCGATTTGGAGGGAGTCCAAATGCAGTACCAGCATGGCGTCGTAGCCGTGCTGTGTGGCGAATTGAGCTTGTGTGAAGAAGATCGACGAATCCGGTCCGACAGTCACATCCAGCCAGCCATAACGACGTTCGACATCAGCACTCGAGTTGTCGTAAAGCCAGTCCTGCACGATCAGACCATCACTTCAACTGGACTCACCTTCGATGGTTCCCGAGTTGGTATACGCAATGTCGTTTCCCCTGAAAGCTGGATGTTCAGCGTGAGCGCCGTATGTATGCGGGTGTCTCCCGGGCGAAGGCGAGGCTTTGGCTCGGAATCGAAGAAGATCGCGGGAGCAAATGCACGCTGAAGAGCATCCCTAGTCTTGTTAGCAATTGAATCACAAATTGTGGTACCTTTGTCGATCCGCCCAGGGGCCGTATTTGATGAAGCCTCCATGTATGACGATATCGACCCCATACTCGGGAGGAGGCTCGACATTGCCCAATTCATCCGTCTCGTCAACAAGCTCAGCGTCAGATGGCCACGGCGCAGGACCTATGCTGTCAACCAAAAAAGCTCATTCAGACGTACCAGGAGTATCAGCGTAGTAGGTACACTCCAGTACTGGCGACTCCAACAAGGTGGTGACCTTGCCGTATTCCCGCTCCTCACGTCTAGGAGCCACTGGCACGTCCGCATCCACCATTCGGTACCTCGCTAATCCTTTCCATATCCTATCTCGGGGCAGTCCCACGACCGGAGGTGAGGAGAACTTGGGGTCGAACAGGAACGAAAGCGTACGGGCTAGAAAGTGGAAGCCGGAGAAGACCGAGATCGTGGAGGGTGGTTGGTCGGCGACATCTGGTCTGAGAACATGTCAGAGCCGATGCTATGGTGTGATCGAAGGCCTACTGCCGCTTGAGGAGCTCGTCATAAGCCTTTTTCCCATGGGACAAGATCGGTCCAGAATAGTCGACATTGGTCCGCATGAGTACTTTCGGATCGTCAAACTTCATCTCCATCGATAATTTGTACCTGTCGCAAATGGACTTGGACTACGACCCGTCAGTGAGACCAAGAAGAAGAGACTTACATCCGAAATGGAAAGGACACCTTCCACTCGCATGAAATCCCCAACGAGAACCATTGGTGTTGCATCACTCCCGAGGACCACCGAGCCACTGATGACCTTGATTTCAATGGGAAGCGCTTCGCGAAACCAATTTACGCCATCTGTTGTGGACATCTTCACGGGTTTGGGCTGATATGGTAGATCGTTCCCGGGCGCAAACGGCTTGATGGGATGGTCTGAGGGTCAGCACGACCGGGGAGGAGGACTTACCATCGCTACTGTCACTCCGCCTGTGTTCCGAGGAGGTCTCAGTCCCCGCACTTTTCGCAGCCTTCCTGAATCTAGCGCCTGCATGGCCTTGATGCGCAGAAGTGCCATTCGATCCCGCAGAAGACTTTTGACTGTCTTCGTCCTGATGCTCATGCTTCATCATACGCTCGACGATGGCATCGTATGCGGGTGTCCGGTTGTAGACAAAGCTCTCTACACCTTGGGCGAAGACCGTAATGCGGCATGGCAGCCGATCTGGGCATATTCAGCGATTGCGATAGTATGAGCTAGCAGCTATACGCACTCCGCTTGAGATTTGTGCTCTCTGTGTCCTCTTCATGCCGCACTCGCAGCTTCCAGTATCTCCAAGTAATATGCCCATTCAGCGCTCGTACCGAGATATTGCTGGAGTGATACTCGAGGTCGCGGAAGGATATTCTACCGGCCAAAGGTGACACCTGAAGCGCTCCGATGCTGATGTAGGCGCTGTAAAGCCTCCAGGTGATGAGGCGAAGGATGAAGGCGAAGATGGAAGCGACGAGTCTGTTCCAGTAGAAGAGGAAAGCTGAAGCGCCAACCACAACGGTGACCAGCTCAGCCAGCAGCACCCAGTTCATAGGGTGGTCCACCATCTTGGCGTGAGAGCGTCTTGTCACCGCATGAGGTATGGATTTTCTGGAGGAACAAGGGGATGAAAAGGATGGAGAATGCGAACTCGTCAACAAATGCCGCCGCCGGATTTCATCTTCAGGCTCCATGATTTCTCGACCGATGATGCTATGAGAGCTTCATACCCATAATAGGTATTTTAAACGCGCCATCGTCCAAGAGGTAGCAGTACAATCGAAATCATCGGCGTGCGCGACGCAGCGAGATGTCTGTCGCCATGTATCATCAAACGTCGCCAGCACACTCTTCTACGCTCGACCAGCTGCGAGTATCTATCGACGCTCATACGCTGGACATCACAGCCGGGAAGCGCCGGCTGAGAGCAGTAGAACCGGACGGAAGGCTATCTTACGAAGATGTGTGCGTGCAGGTCCCCTAGACCCTTGCTGACCGGATGAAGCAAGACACCGAGTGCAAAGCTCACGGCGCAACTCGAGCGAATATGGAGCGAATACCCCGACGGCCTGCTCGATCTCACCGAGGACAAATTGCTTGCTCTGCCACCTGATGCCCCTGCCGTAGAAGACAAGCTCGCCGAAGGAGAAAAAGAGAAGCTTCAAGACGGGTCGAAGACGATCAGCTGGGAGGAGATGGAACGTTTGAGATCCGAGATCTTCCTCCAGCTCAAGTGAGTTCACAAAGCGGTCTTGGTCGCACAAAGCAGTCTTGGTCGTCGAGTAAAGTATGCTGATGAACATGCAGTGATGCACGGAATGAGCTGTGGTATGTCCTAGAGCTCGCCAAAACTCTCGGACAGTCTACAACCTTCACCATCCAACCTCCATCTACCTCTTCATCAGGGCCGACTCCCAAGAAAGGCAAAGCCAAAGGGCAGAACAAAACCGCCGAGCCAGACGTCAAACCGACTACATTGGCTACGTCCCTACCCGGTGACCCGCCAATCCTACCTCCAGGTACATATACTGCCACTCCAAGTCTCCCGCCGGCAAGATTGTCCCACACTCACGCGTACGAACTTGAGCTGGCTCTTGCGGCCAAGCAGAAAGCTCTTGAAGAGTGCTCGACAATGATCGATTCCGCGGTAGAGGAACTGCGATCTATGGCAGAAGCGGGAGAGCAGTTCTGGGAACATGTGCGAGCACTGAAGAACGGTACGAGGGGAAAGGGACAATGGGCTGTGCTGCCGAAGCCGGACTTCGGTCGTACGATGGTCGAGAGAGAACAGGCGAAAGATGTGATAATCCCATATGCTGTGGACGAGGGTGAGGTCATCCGGCGTTGCGCGAAATGTGCTTATAGTGTCCCAGCACCTCCTGCGCTACGAGCGAGGTGTCTCGCCGCGTTCGACCTGGACCCGAGCAAGAAGGAATCCCTTCAGTTCGGCGCACGAAGCTGTCTCCGCCTCCGTGTGACATGCTCGGACGGCATGACGTCGTCCTTATCGACACTCGTTCATCTCACGGCGGACGATTCGGATGTGCAGGGAATGATGGAGGCTGCTCAAATCGAGGCGTTTGACGAGGATCTCTTCAACGAGGTGATCCTATCTGCAAGCAACGGGGCCTAACAGTACTAACATTTGTCATCAGATACGGATCGAAGCTCTGCGGGACGGATCCTGTGTCGTCGAGCCCAAATCTGTCAAGGTAGACATGGCAGAATCACACATGACATTTCAGCTGGTAAGTCATAACTTGGCCGTAAGGCTCACCAGCTGACATGGCCATGCAGTATGACAGCCGCGATCCACCATTTACTCCGACGACGACATCTCCCCTGGGCGATCTCATCGTCCTGTCCGCCCGACTTTCACTCTCCCAACTCCATCAACATCGGAAGCAACGCTTCCTGGCCCCATCACCTGTCACGACCTCACCTCTACCCTCCATACTCCTGCCGATCATACACATCTTAGACTATCTTTCTACGATCAGGACGGCTCGTTCCTCATTGGTGATGCTCAGCGATGCGTTCACCAAGGCACAGATCAGGGCGGCAGTGATCCCAAGGTTGACTGGGGCGGAAGAAGCGGATCTCGGCGTGATTGGAGGCATTCTGACTGGTGAGGAAGAAACGGATAAGCTGGGCGGGACTCTCTCGCTAGAAGTGCAAGGATGGTGAGTGCCCTCTGGAAACTTCATCAAGGCTGATACATCCTGAATAGCGCTAGCATCTCTCTTGCGATATCTCCGCCCCAGAACATCGTCGTCACTACCTCACGCGGCTCGTATCCTTTGACCGACCTCCAGAAGCTTCCTCAGATCTTCGCCTCAGACATTACCGTGCAGCTGCTGTCCTACGTGGAGTCGGTGCTTCGACGAGACGTCAGCAGTGAGCAATTGCGAGGGCAGATCTTCGTGGACGAGATGGAGGAGGTGGTGAGTATAGGTCAGAATGGGATTTTGCGGTGAGATGCCTTGCTTGTACTTCGACACCGCTAAGGCGATACCCAGATTCTCATTGCCTGCGCCATTCGACGTCATATACGCCAGCTTCACTCCGAGAGCCGCATCAGGCGTTCAGCAACAGCAAACGTATGACTCGCGCGAGGGGAAGAGCCTGCTGGATTGGGTCCGGTCCATAGCTCGTATCGTCACAACGCCTGATGGATTGCCTTGATGCTTGCTCCTCATGGATCAGCGGAATGCCTGCTGGCTACATCATAAAATCAGGCGGATCGCACAGACCATCGTAAGGTCGATTTTCAAGTGACACATCGTCATACATACATTCGTGGAAAAATCAGGCCTAACGTGGCATTCCGATTGGCATTCGGTCCCCCTCCTCCAAACACCTGACCATCACCTCATCCTCCCACACGATCGGCAAACTCCTATCCTCGACGCCCAGCGTCATACGATTCCAGAAGCCCGCGGCGACGTGCTGATGTCCCGCTTCAGATGGGTGGAAGCAGTCCACGGGCGAGAATGCCTCGATCGGCCAATTCGCAAGGTCAATCACCTTGCCCGGTTGCCTATATTGTAACCGTTTTAGTCATTTTGTGACGAGAGATAGGGCAGCTGGACGAACCAAGTCGCCCCGAAAGATGGGTCGTCTTCCGCATCCCATTCCCTGATGAGAGACAGTATGGCCTCGTCATATGCTTCGCCGAGTCTATCCATTCTTCTTCGGGTGAAGTCGCCTGCCGGACCGGGTAGGAAGGCGCAACAACACTCGAACGGCAATCGAGGGATGCGTAACACTCCGGTGCTGAAGAGGCTCATCAGCCGATTCGATGTAAGGGATGGCAAAGGTACCAGTAAGGGTTATGGACCGTCCTGTCGTAGATCGGTGAGACCCTCAAAAGGCCAACTGCGAAAGTCAAATTGAATATTCGTATATAATGTGAAATGAGGCGTACCGATGTTGACGATGACATGAGCTGCAGTCGTGAAGTATCTCAGAATCACTACGGCGAGTGCGGACTTCGGACTCACGGACATGCTTCCGCAAGAGCTCGACCGCGTCCTTGATAAACTTGGCGAACTCGCTCGGAGTACCGGTCACTTGCGGATGTGTCACATTCGCTATTCGATTTAGGTAAACCGGAAAGGAGAAAAGGAGCGTGCACACGAGATAAACAATGAGCACACTACAATAATATGATGTCAGCCGTCTTGACGCGATGAGAAGCAGGTGTGAAACGCACAACATCATTCCCTCCAATCCCGAGGTTCACGTACTTCCAATCTTCCCTCTTCACACCCATTTCCTCGATTGCGGGAATCAGATAATCTAACATTTCATCAGCTCTTCATCCTGACTACTGCTTCGCGCGGCAAAGCGAACTTACCCTGGACCTGCCCCACGAGACTCTTCGCCATACTCCCCGAAATCGCCGCGTTCAGGCCATCTTCCGCCAAACGATCCGTACACCGCGGACCAAAACAATCGACTGTTGGATGATGTCCCGTGGATACGCCCGTAAGGCTGGGCGAATAGTGCGAAAGGATGGTTGCGACTGTGATGGCGCCCGGATCGTTACCTATGGGATAAGACACGCCTCGATACTCCTCGAGCCTGATAGGGAGGTGCTTCAGGTCTCGTCGCGCTCGAAATGACACCTGGCTGTCGTCGCCTGAAAGCGAGGTGTATGATGGGGATACAGAATTGCGGAGGTCATCTGGCGAGGCTTTGGCGAGGAAGCCAGCGGTTATCGAATCGCCTAGAGCCATGACGACCTTGAAGTCGTCCGGTCGACTACCAAACAGATCAGCAGTGCGATGATCACCAAAGGGTCAAAGGACTTACACATCACGAGCTGAAGCCGGCGGATGATCCCGTGGAAGGAGCTTAGGGCATGATGTTGTGGAGGCGAAGGGCACAAATGTTCCCGGCAGACTTGAGGTGGACCCGCCACCGTGTGAAGGGAGAGCAAGGAAAGAGGCGATAAATAGTACATGCAATTTCATGGCGTAAAGTCAGTGAGAGGAAGTCGTCTCGCCCGATGATCCGAAAGTGATCGCTATGACATGATTCGCAGAACAAAGGAATCAATATCAAAAGTCAGACCAGCTCGGTTTCAAACCGGTATCCGGGGCTCCAATGTGCCTGATCGATCTCTTCCCTCTCTTCGCAAGCATTCACTAGATTCAAGCAGAGGATGAATAGGCAAGGACCACCACCGCCACCTCGGACCATACCCCAGGAGGACTGCCTGTAAGTGCACATCTCATCTGCACCCCGATCGAGCATCGTGGACATCGTTTGCTAGCTCCTGCCGCCTTACCGGAGCGGCCGCCTTCTCCGGCTTGGGAGCATACGCCTTCTACCAAGGTCGCCAGCAGGGAGCATTTCAGCGAGTGAAGCCTAAGGGTTCACCTGTCATAGCGGGCCAGCTGTCGGTGGTGCTTGGTCTTGGTAAATCGGGACCATGGAGGTTTGGGTCGAGCTGATGAGGGTTAGTCTTCGTCAGCTTGGGGGTCGGGAGATTGGTGATGTAGCTCTGTATGGAGCGACTGAAACGATGTGAGCTTTGAGAGGTTGTCCATGGCAAAGCTGACCATTTCAAAGCCTTCGACGTGATATTCGTTGAGAACCGCTGCGCTGTATACAAGGCCAACCCCGATTGGGACGGCACCGCGGACATCGCAACGGGCAGCCGTCACTAAAACGTGGGTCGATTTTGAATGATAAAGGATGGATTGGGCGTGACCTCGTTGAGACATAGGTACGGAGAGCGGAGCTAAGGTTTGCCGCGCAGAGACCTGCCTCTTCAATATTCATTATCGCTCTCTCCTATCTTCCTTCTCCCCGGTCCAATAATCCCGATCGCCTGCTTCGTGAATGTGGTCGTATCATCTAATCACATATGGACTCGAGTCCTGCGCTGAGAGTTGGCAGATATCGCGAAAGCGAGAGTGGAATGCCTCCTTGACAGATTGCGTGACGACGCTCGGATTTACTTGATATGCTCTCGATTGCTGTGCATAACCCCTGATGACCCAGTCTCAGCATGGTCTGGTATACAATATACGCCAAAGGAATTCCCCGGACAAAGGCCTTACGACCTGACGGACAAGACACCGCAAAACTTCCGGAAAAACCTTATCTCGTAACCTGCCGGAGATCGCAGTCAAGTGGAGCCAGACACGGCCCAAACAGGATCTGAGATACGGTTCCCGCAGCGCAACTCGGGTACCGCGTCGCAGTCGAATTGACTGCGCGAGCGCCATTAGTTGCTGCTTGATGAATGGCACCGCAGCTCCGCTGATTGCGACTGACGTCGTAGGTGCCTCAATCCCGAGGAGACCGATCAGACATTGATAATTTCGAACCAGAACACGCACAATTCTCGCAGTTTAACTATGCGCCTTACTGTGCATGAGGAGCGAGCTAGCTTATAACCCAGTTCATCTGTCAATCTTCCGTCCTTGACATCTCACAACCGCTTACTTTTGAAGTCTTCCATTATAGGCAGCTTTGCTGGAGGAAGACTCCATTTCTTCCACCATGTCGGTGACCGAATCCCTTCTCCCGCATCATGGCTACGAGAAGACGCCCGTACCCTCCTCGGCGCAATCAAGCTTCAAGTCCTCGGACTCTGAAGGTTTCCTTGTTGGCCAGCCGACCGTTTACTCCCGGATCATGAACAGGGTCACTGGACTTTCGACGATCAAGAAAGTCCTCCTTGGCGCTGCGGTAGTCTTGCTCATTATGTCTGCTGCGCACAAGCTCGTCGGCCGCGGCCACGGTCATCGCGCGATTGGCTGCAGACCGTGGCGTATCGAAGATGCAGCGGTGAGAGCCGAACGTTCACTTGGTCGATCGAACGCGAGCTGATGAACTCGTCGAATAGCCTTTGATCGCGCCAGCAAGCTGGACGGAGCCTATCTCGACCTACACCGAGTTCCTCGACCCCGAGCACGAGCACTATACCGCAAACGCTAGCTTTTCTCTAATCATCGGTCGAACGTCACCGTACTCTCGCTGTCGATTTGCTCGCTGGCGTGGATGGTCAATTTATTGTCTCGCGCTCCCAGGACGAGCAGGTTTCGCTTGTCCTCGAGTCCGTCTGGGCTGGAACGGATATGCTTGACTCGAATGTAGATCTGGCTAGCGGAGAATGGTTCGACACGCTCTCCATCAAGGTGGGATTCGCCTGAGCATTACTCCGATATGTGCTAATGTTTCATAAGGCTTCTTCGGCCGCGTCTTACCACACCCTCCACCTCATCCTCCCTCCATGCGCCGCGTCCCGTCCCTTCACCTCTCCAGTCCCTCGATCCTCCCTTTGATCCTGCACCCGTCGGCTTCGAACATCACTTTCGGCTCCTTCTCTCTCCGCACCGAAGGCGATACCCTCCTTCCCCCTATCGAAGAGAAGAACGTCGAGATCGAGACCATCACCGGTGACGTCGGCGGCTCATTCAACATCACCAAATCGCTCATTATCAAGACCATCACCGGGGACATCGACACGGATGTCACGGTCGTCCCGCCGTTCCGCCGACACAAGCATGAGCGCCCGCCACATCGCGGAGAGCCTGATGACGAGACGGAATGAACAGTCATGGAAGCTGAAGAGCTTCAGTGGACGCAAGATGGCGAGTCGCCATTGCTTCCGCCTAATCACGAAGGCGAGCGGCCTCCTTCCAGAGGAAAGCGTCCCCCTCCACCGGGCAGAAGCCCGGGTGGTCCAAATGGTTCCCACCGTCGCGTTGGTCCCCTCCCTCATCAAGGTGGTCCTCGCGGTCCTGAAGACCGCCCTCACGGTCCTCCGCCGCCCGCTTTCATCGGCGCCTTCACTTCCACGGGCTCCGTCAAGCTTACCCTCAACCAACCCCGGTTCGTATCTTCTGACGTCAAAGCCTTCTCGCACACCGGTAACGTCACCGTCCCCGCTGCGAAGACGTTCAAAGGGTTCTTCAAGGGCGGTTCATTTGTTGGTAATGTCAGTGCGGCTACTAGCGGGTCTAAGGAGATCAAGGTTCTGAAGGAGACAATTGCCGAGACGGGCGGTTTGATTGAGGGGATCGTCAGGGTGCATCACGAGCACAACGAGACTGAGCCTATTGAGGGACAAAGGATTGACCTTGAGGAGTGGATCAAGGCCGGAGATGATGCCCATCGGTTCGGGTCAGTTAAGCTCTACGAGTGACTTGACTTTCAAGCTGATGCTTAGTAGCTGGTTCGACCACGACGAAGGCCACGATCACCACGATGGTCCCCCTCACAAAGTCCCCGATGATCGTTCGACACGCGGAGGCCCTAGCGGTCGTCATGGTCTATGGGGTCCGCGCGGCCCTCCGCCACCAGGCAGGAGCAGGCCACCTCATCCACCTCCTCCAGGCGAGGGCAAACGTCCAGGGGGTCCTCATCACGCACCACAACACCCACCGCCGCCGGGCTTAAGCAGAGTCGAGGCGAAGATTGATGTCGGGGCAATTACGCTGTTGCTGTAAGCGAGAGGACAGATCCCGATCCAACGGGAAGGCCTGTCCTCGACGGGTCAAAGACGAGACCCTTATGGTCTCAGTGAGGCGGCCCTAGCGCTAACTGCGTCTGATACCAGAGTATGCAAGAGTTGGAGATTGAGATGATATGGTATCGAGGTCTGATGGAGCAGCGATCGCCAGCTTGTCGACTTTATACAGTAGTCTATGGGAAAAGAAGCGGAAGACAGCAAAGCACGACGAATGACATGCCGCTCTCGATATGTTAGGCGCTGGGTCGCCGTCATGCCTTCTAAACGGAAACATTATCGGCCACGGCATTGTCGGCGATATGATGTCGGGCCCGTTACTTCCTTCGGCCCTCCCGAGTTTACAGGGGCTTGCGATATCCGATACGGCATTTCCCACACCATTATTGAGAACCGCTTTTCACGGGATTTCATCGACTCAGACGAGTGATCCATCAATCGTGTGTGTCAAGCGGTGTTGATGAGGCGGAAGCTGATGAGTAGTATTTTGATCTAAACCGCCCGCCCTTTCCCGGATCCCCGATACTCCTTTGGCACGTTATTTCACTACCCTTCATCAACCCCCAAAAATCTTACTTAACGAATCCTACACGTACTCTTCATCCCCTGCCCACTGGACGACATTCTTTTTTACAGCAATCAACCCAAATAGCATATCAGCAGTTTTCACCATGTCCACCCTCATCGCCATCAAGAAGGTCGACCTCCTCGCCCCATACCTCGCTCTCGACCAAGGATCTCGCGTCCAGGCGGAGTGTGAGTGTTACATGACTCGACCTCCTTTGCTGGCATATGCCTTCCTTTCCCACCATCCTTTCAATCATACTCATTTTCGCAAAACCCTCCGTGTCCAGCTAGAGGTAGACGCTGACGAACACCCCAGACATCTGGATTGACGGGGATGGTGGACTTCGATGCAAGACCATGACTCTTGAGAAGGCTCCGAAGTCGGTAGAGGAGCTCAAGGAGTGGAACTTTGATGGGTCGTCCACCAATCAGGCTCCGGGTGACAACTCGGACGTCATGCTCGTGAGTGCTCATACCTCACGTGTGACCACTATAAACCCCTTCATCACACCCTCTCATCTCGGCACACCTTCTTATCTCGGTGAATCGCGTGCCATCCTCGCTAACGCCTGGATTCACAGCGCCCCGTCGCTATCTTCAAAGACCCCTTCCGTGGTGGAGCCAACATCATGGTCCTCTGCGAATGCTACGACAACGACGGCACTGCCAACTCGTCAAACTACCGCGCACATTGCAAGAAGGTCATGGACGCTGCCAAGGCCGAAGAGCCATGGTTCGGTCTCGAGCAGGAGTACACGCTCTTCGACGCCGATGGACAGGTGTACGGTTGGCCCAAGATGGGGTTCCCCGGCCCGCAGGGACCTTATTACTGCGGTGTTGGCACGGGAAAGGTGTTTGCCCGTGATTTCATTGAGGCGCACTACGTGCGTCACACTGCTCGGGGAAAGAAGCGAGCTGATTCGAGTCGCAGCGCGCCTGCCTGTACGCCGGTGTGAACATCTCCGGTATCAACGCCGAGGTCATGCCGGCGCAGTGGGAGTTCCAGGTCGGCCCGTGTGAGGGCGTCGATCTTGGCGACCACCTATGGATGGCTCGATTCCTCCTCCTCCGCATCGGAGAAGAGTGGGGCATCAAGGTGGGCTAGTGATTCTTGCGAGTGGGACTTTCGCTAACCCGATCCATTTTTGCCCCGCCCCAGCCATCCTTCCACCCCAAGCCTCTCAAGGGTGACTGGAACGGTGCTGGTTGCCACTCAAACTTCTCGACCGCCACCATGCGCACGCCTGGCAAGGGTATGGCCGCCATCGAGGCTGCCATCAAGAAGCTCGAGAAGAAGCACCTCGAGCACATTGCGGTGTACGGCGAGGACAATGAGCAGCGTCTTACCGGTAAACACGAGACGGCTAGCATGACTGCGTTCTCGGCGGGTGTTGCGAATCGTGGCGCCTCGGTTCGTCGCGCCTTTTTGTTTGCATCCACTATGTTGACGAGATGTCCGCAGATCCGAATTCCCCGGCATGTTGGCGCTCAGGGCTGCGGTTACCTCGAGGATCGTCGCCCTGCCTCGAACGTCGACCCGTATCGCGTTACCGTGAGTGGTCACCCAGAGAGCGGAATGACTCGCTGATGCTGTCCAGGCCATTCTCGTCGAGACTACCTGCCTCAACTAGATATAGGATGGGGGAAGCTGAGGAAGGAGTACGCAGGATGGGATACGTGGCGGGAGTTGAATGTTGATATCGCTTAATGGCAGTTGAGACCCGGTATGAATTCGATAGATTTTGAGTCGTACAGAGGAGTTTTGGTATAGGGCAGCGCTTGCATCGTTCCGTTCGATCTTCCGGGGGCTAGATATCTCGTAGAGCCGGGATCGTGCCTGCTTTATGCGACCGAGTCGACCAGGCACCATCGATATCAGTGTAGAAGTTCCGCGTATGAAATCAGTTTCCCCTCCAATGCCTACTCTGCCGTAAGCCCGAGCTCACACGAAGATGCCAGCCGTCCAGCTCTACCCACATGACCCCTCCACCCTCCTCCCGCTCCTGAAAGCCCACCTCCCAAACTCCCTTCCAGTGTACGGAACCATCCTCTCCAACCCCTCTCCCCCTTCCCCCTCCACTTCTCCCGGCACGCTCGAACCCCTGACCACCGTCGAAACCTCCTCATACCTCCATTCAGCATGGTACTCCTTCCCCCCCACCACCCTCCACAACTCACCCGAACCATTCGTAGTCCCA
>JAABUI010000551.1_pt1 | contig 26878 bp, 24 predicted proteins | sample 5559111 | NCBI WGS metagenome assembly JAABUI01 (sample SAMN10711870, study PRJNA513365) | rock metagenome | isolation source: Antarctica rocks | place: Antarctica: Victoria Land, Buttleship Promontory
GCTTCTCCCATCGCTTCCACTTATCTTAAACAATGCATATGTGTGCGGCGATATTTCAAGCGACCGATGATATTGAGAATGCAATCTTCACGGTGCCCTCCTGCTTAGAGAACTGACGCAAATTCTAGACTTGTTGATTGAATCGAGGTTACGACGGGTGCTAGCAGTCCGTAGCCCAAGTCCCACTCCCAATGGCATAATGGACTTGATGAATCGAAAGCGTCCTCCGAAGAGATGTCTTGTCATCGAAGTGGACATGAGAATCTTTCATTGGAGTAAATCGAAGGGATTCGGCAACAATTACATTGAAAACGTTGTTAGTAATGGATTAAGGGGAAGAATAGATGAACGTTTCCGAGGACAATCCATATATTAGTCATCCGCTCCCAAGCACAGCTCTGTCGGATTTGGAAATCTGAACACTCATGGCGTTTCGGACGCACGGCCAGGAATGTTTAGTATGAGGATGACCTTCCGCTATCGAGATCGAAGATCGAAATCGTCAAACCCGGAAATCTCATTAGAGAGTGTTGTCCGGGCAGTCACCAAGGAATCTCCCAGTCTGTCAATTCCTGAGTGGCCATCCATATTGATGCAATTTGATCCCCGGCAATACGGATAGACTCAGGAGAGGAGCGCAGGAAACACTGCTGTGAGCCCTCCAAACATCGCAGTATTAGTTTCGAGATCAAAGTTCGGGACTTTTTAGGCTCGAGGGGTCGTAGGCAGGTGTGGCTTGGGTGGCAGCTCGATTAGGATGAAATTACCTCAGACTTTACCTACCTAGGCTTGCATTACTGAGGCGCTAAGCCTTAAAGAGCTTAGTACTCAGCTGATCGGCTTAGTGGATGAGCCCAATACTGGAACATGTACTTTATGAACTCATGTGATACCTAAAGAAAACACCTGCGTTTCCTATCAGATGATGCTGTATTAGTAGACTTCTTATCAGACACAAGTCTTATTGTTGTTATCGTTACTATGACTAGAGACCCGTATTCATCTTCGTTATACCATTCAAGCCCTGTGATACCCTTGGTCTACGGTAGGATGATACCCCTGCAATGATCGACACGTCAGGAAGAAAATATGACATGATCTACTATTTTAAAAACACAGCCTCTCGCAGCCCTGGCAGGCCCCTGCTTTTTTATTGATTCTCTTCGCTAGAAATGCATTGCGGCGAATGTGACTATGAAGCACGATTGAGCTTTTTATACCTCTTCACCCTGGAGTCTTGCTGGTACTAAGTATGTCTAGCTCGATAGTACCAATTCGAACAATATCGACTGCTCCACGCGACGCTTAGTTCATACAAACTTCGATCGTTACACGTGTTGGAATTCAGCCTCAGCCCTATATGCTTGGCATATAGCATAAATATGACACGTCTCCTATAGAACTAAATTAAGTCGTTCACCGAATTCTAACAGGTTATGAGCCCGGGTTTAACGCATCTATTACGCCCGGAGACGGCTTCCTTCGTGATATCACGTCGTATTCTTACCCAAGAAGGGCTCTATAAGGGAGAATACCGCTATGATTCTTCCCTTAACACGCGACTTTACACGTAAATTTACCTCCCTCCTACGAGATTTTCGACCACGTCGACCAGAAACACAGTCGGCCACGGATGTCCACCGGCGATCGATACGAGGCGGGCCTAGATAGGGGCCAGTGGTGCTATCCCTTTCCTTGTGAGCGGATGGTCAACGCTAAGGGGAGATCCACGTAGGGGTGGTGATAAGTTAGCATAGGTTTGCCAAGGCTGCCTAGATACTCGCTAGACAGAGCCGACCAATTGCCACCCCTACGTAGATCTCCCTTTAGCGTTGACCATCCGCTCACAAGGAAAGGGATAAGAGCTAGGAGATAGGGGAGGAAAGCGGAAGCGCAACCGGTGGAAGGAGGTCTTTCACCACATTAAGGCAGCTAGATATGGCACGAGGGGAGGGGATTCTATACCACTACCACCTTAACGACTAAAGAGTCACGACGGTTCGAGCGATATGCCACGTCGACGGAGTAAGAAGTTCTAATTCGCCTATCTTACAGCAAGCCAAGTCAAGAAGTCTTAAACCGAAGACATTCATCACGTCCACCAGCACTCTTCCCGATTTTCACCTCCACCAGCGAATCACGAGCAAATCAGGAGGTTTTACGGGTTTGACGAGGCTTTAAAGCAGGACATTCCGAGAAGGAACACGGTTTTAGGGGAGCAATACGGCCCCCAGGGGAGTAACACCAAGGGTAGCCATTCCATGAGGAGCTACACCATTAAGAAGCTACGATTTCAGGCCATTTGGGCCAGCATATTCAGCTCTTTTGCTGATAGGGGAGTGTTGGAAATCAGCCTCAGCCCTATATGCTTGGCATGTAGCATAAATATGACACGTCTCCCATAGAACCAAATCAAGTCGTTCACCGAATTCTAACAACACGCACGCTTTCAAATATCGTAAAATATCTTGGTGTTCCTTCGAGATAGCAAGCAAGGCTAGCTCCTAGCCAGGAACTCTTCCTAGCTGTTTCCTATCACTGAATCATGGCTGACCCTGTCACCATCCTTGCTATCCTGAATGGCGGCGCTGGTTTGCTTCTGAAATGCACCGGAGTGGCTAAAAGCCTCAAGGATCTCGTGGGGAAACAGCGCAAGGCTCAGATCACCATCCTTTCACTGATACAAGAGCTTGATACCATTACAGCAGCATGGAGGCGAATAATGGTGTGGTCCGAAGAATTTGACGAAGAGGTTTCGACCAATTCTGAGCTGTTACAACGATTGGATCGATCTCTTGAAATTGGAGCCCTTGTTATATCTGCTCTTGAGGAAGACATCTCCGCATACAGAGGGGGACAGGAGCCATTAGGGTTCCTCCGACGCTCGAAAGTGGTGTGGAACGAGACATTGCTGCAGGATCATCAAAATCGTATTAGGGGCCAAATTGGAGCCTTGTCGCTACTACTGCAAGTTCTGAATCTGTGAGTAGTCTCCATGCCTATTCGCAACTTTGTGTACTATGCAAGAGATCTTCGGTCAGGACCCCGTGCAGGCGAGCCTTGTCACTTGCTGGCAGTCTGGCACCTTTAACAATCTCTGTCATAGGGTTTCCCAAATCGTAACTTCATTGCTGACAACATCTAGGCCAACAGTCGAAAGAACAAGCAGACTTTTACAGAAGTTCGAACTTCGATTCCAAAAATCGGACGAAAGCGCTTACTCGATTGTTCCATCCCGCATATCGATGCGAATCAGGCGAAATAGTGTTGCAGGTACAGAAAACGAAAGAGATATTTCCTATCATCGGCTAAGCTTTGAGAACGACCTGTTTACCGCAAGAGTGTACAAAAGGAATTATAGGACCAGGAAACTCCGACTTGATACCAACCAGTTGACTGACTGCTTTCACTCTGAAGAAATGATCAGTGCCAATGGGATGTTGAGTTTGAAGCATCCAAATGACGTTTCTATTCAAAACGATTCATTCATGGAAGCTCGATATCCCGAAGATGAGCAGGGAAGCGCGTGTTTCCTTTCATCACAACCGCCTCAAGAGCCCCGAGAGGTCAACGCTGATGATGCTGGCTTCGCGGATGATAAAGATTTGGATCTAATCCGCGGACTGCTACCCCCCATCAACAGCTCGCTAGGCGATCGTCCATGGGATTTGTTGAAAAGAGGAAATCTGAGCAGATCTTTCCGCTCCGATGTAATCACCTATCTCAGGTCTTGTGCCATGAATGACAGCGCTAGAGCTGAGTTGATATTACCAGATTTTTGGAATATGGACTTCGTTTTTCCATCGGCGTATCACTTCATTTTCACGGGAGCTATGTGTACGGCAGCTGCGAACGGACGAAACGATATTATCGAGGCTCTCCTTTCTAGAGGTGCTCTAGCAAATGATGTCCACCGGTATTTCTGTAAGGGTCCGCTTCACTCAGCCGTCCGGGGGAATCAATTCAGTACTGTAGATTTGCTTTTGAGAGGGGGCGCAGAAGCCACCACCCCGAATCAAGATGGGAGCACGCCATTACACGTTGCTAGTCAACGCTGCTGGGAGGACATCATTGCTCTTCTTCTGGATTCTGGAGCCAGCATTCATGACCGAGACTTGAAAGGACGGCAACCTCTTCATTTAGCGTCTCTCGACTTCGATAGACCCCAGATTGTCTCTATCCTTGTGCGAAAAGGAGCAAACCCTGAAGCCCTAGATAACGATGGTCATAGTCCTCTCCATATTGCGTGTATAAAAGGTCGTCTTGCGAGCGCCCACACTTTATTTGGTCTCGGCGCTAGGAAAGGTTGTTACTCTGATTTCGATGCTGTAGTAACCTCTGCAGCTTTGTCAGATTTGCCACTGCTGGTTCAGGTATTACTAGGCCACCAAAGCGAGGACATATGGACGCTAATCAATGAATTCTTCGGCCCTAAATCTCGTCGACTCGCCAACCTTTCGTGGCGGGGATTCAAAGCCTGGTATGGTACATACAAAACCATGATCATGGTTTCAAATTTGAAAAGCACCGGCGACCTGTAATCGCCGATATTCAAGCCAAAAAAGCAGGCAAAGAGAATCCAAAATTTTGGTTCCGTGGTCGATCTTGATTGCCTGAGCAGCACCGCAGATGCAAATAGTAATGACTTGATTGGTCAATATGTGGACGTTGGTATCAAAAAAGCTACATTTCGTCATTTGTGGTTGGTGGGCGGTAATGTCCTTGGATGCCAGAACGTCAGCAAAAAATAGCAGCAGCCCGTCTAAAGAGGATCAACCAGCTAGACTATATCTTGTATCTATTGGTCCTGGGAAGTCGATCAGGTCTAGTTAGCAGGTGGACTTGAGACATGCTCTGCCGAGACTCCAAACTGTTGAGAACAGTGAAGAGCGTGATAGAGATGTGATTCAAGAGACATATTGCAAAGTAGCTGGCAGTGCGTCTTATAAGCAGATCACGACACATGCGGGTTTCATTTTGACGGATACGTTGTTGGTAAATACATAGCATGACCGAGCAAGAGTAAGTCAGAATCACCTCTCGAGGAAAAATAGCCAGAAACTATACAGTCACAGGTACTGGTGACACATATAGCCTACATGCTGTTGCCTCATGGTTGATCTCGATAGCTGCTGAATCTCACGCCTTTCTTGAAGTCCGATAGTCATGAAAATTGTTGACGCTGATCGGCTGTTAGAGAGGTCGAAATGCCCGTGAAATTCCGAGCGGTCAGTGCCCCATCGGCATGGGAATATCACACAAGCCAGAAGCATCGTTGAATTCCATTTATGCGGGTTGCCACTCAGAAGAACAAGAAATTCCGGGGGTATAGACTCGATTATGCTACTTCCAGCATTTGGTCTTGAGGTTTCATGGTGTTACCATACATCTGCTATTGGACGTTTCTGTATCGCAACAAGCCAGGACCCGTCAAAACGATTTCCGAAGGGTTGAGAAGTGATCGAGCGTTACTAGAGCAGTTCCATAGAAAACAGCTAGCTTCATGATAAGTCCGGTATTACTCATTATTGTCAATGTCCATTTTCACTGGATTTGACGCAGTCTCTAACGAGATCGGAAATCTCCTTTCCAACTCTCCAGCAGAGTCGCATGGCAGAAGACCTTGGTGCGAGACTGTAACGGATCGTGAGTAAGAGGCTTACGGGGGTCTCGGAAATCTTAAACCCTTACACTGACACAAGACACAGGAATTATTGGACTCACATTTCGTCGGAATATGGTATGAGTGGTATTATACAATGATATTTGAATCCAAGATTGGAGTCATCATCCCCAGAATTCTCGAACAGACCGTCATCTTGTGTGGTACTAACAGCTTGCTATGCACAGCTAATTACGTTTGTCCCCTCAGCAAACGTCTGTATTTCACGTCTTGGGGATCTCTCTCTGGCGCAACGAGCTATTTATAGGCGCTTGTCTTCTGCAATTTGCGTCGAAATGTACGCCAAGAGATGTCTGCTCTAAAGAGAGAATGACTGCTACTCGACTTAATCCCCATGTCCTCAGTGAACCCTAGAATAATCGTCAATTCATTGTCTTTGCGACAGCTGCAAAATCTGCTGGATTCGTATCTTCCGGCCCTCAACAATTTGTTTTCTTGTTCTGTGATCTTGTGGGCCATCCCTATCAAGTCTTGCTGCGGCCAAATCTAACTTCAATCGAACCATCTCAGACTCTGTCAATTTTCGTGCGCCCCTGTCTATAAACAGCTCGAATAGCCAGACGTTGAGTTTTCTGGCCGCCAAAAACAATGGAGTCTCTCGCTCTGCATTCATAGCATTGACATCTGCACCGAAGTCCAAGACGTGGTCGATCAATGCCTCTTCGTGCAGCGACTTGTCAACGGACAATTCAAGCCATTGGCGTTTGGCTAATACATGAAGAACGGTATTGCCTTTGTGATCATGAGTATTGAAGTCGGCTCCATAGAGGTGGAGCATGCGAAGGATGTTCGATTCTGCGGAGAAGGCTCCGTCACTAGTAGACGCCCTGGCGGCAAGTATGAGCAAGAGGGTCTTTCCTGCCCTAAGGCATTGGGTATCTGGATTGGCGCCATGGGCGAGTAGCTCCCGGACAATTGTATCATGAAGGGATGCCACCACTTTCCTGAGAAGACATGGAGAGATTGTAGCGCCGAGATCTAAGAGAGCTCGGACAGTTCCTACGTGACCATGTCTACATGACAGCATCAGAGGCTTGTCGCCGAAAAGGCCTTCGGCTTCTACGTTGGCACCACTTCGGACGAGCATTCTGATAATATTGGGATTTTCGATGTATGCCGAGGCAGAGTGAATTGGCTGGTAACAAAAACCATCTATACAATGGATGTCTGCTCCAGCATCCAATAGCATTTTCACTACTTCGGGAGAGTTCATCCTGAGGGCGATGTGCACTGGTTGCACTCCCTGGGAGTCTTGCATGTAAGAGCAAGTGTGATTCTCCAGGGATGGTAGTAGGATCGATTTTTGTTGTTGTCTTGACATTGGCGGAGAAGGATTCTGAGTTGAAATACCAGTATGCCCATTGCTCCGCATGTTTGCGACAAGGTCTTTCCAACCGCTTTCACCCTGTTTCATAAACTGGTTATCTAGTTTCGCTAAAGGCGAGAATTGAGTGACATGTTGTGTCCTCATCGCAACATCTGGTATAGGCCCATCCGAGGTCATTCCCACGCTTGATGAGCGGTCGTCCTCATTGGTGAGCGAATCCCTTAGCCTGTAGAACAGTCCTCTGCGTTGCCCGTGCTTGCCAGTTAATTCTGAAATGAGTGATGACGGATCATCGGACTTTGAAGAGATACATGAAATAAATGACTCTGCTTCCGCCTTAACCCTGGGCTCGATCTCGGGCTCGATTATGGGCGAAAGTTGCGTCCTTTTGTTCTCATTTCTCTGGCTGTTGAATTGAAAAAACGATTGCATCTTGGGAGTCCTGTAGTTTCTCTTGTAAACTCTGGCTGTAAACAAATCGTCCTCAAAGCTGAGGGGACGGTAGACCATTCCCTTACTCTCGATGCTTGTATGGCTATCTTGAGATATCGCGATTTAAAGCGACCATTACTAATATACCCACATTAAGTGATTGTTCGAATCGTTATACAAACCCATCATCTTCCAGCTTATGTTCAAGGGCATAGCCTTGAAGCCATTCCGCTATACGGCTCAAGGACAATTGAATTGTTTGCAGGCCTTGAATGATAGCCATAACTGTAAGCTCCGCATACTTATACTTCGCAGCGATGTCGCTCAAGGCCTTTGCAGTACTACCGCATTTGAATGCCAGGCTAAGGGCACTTTCGACAATGCTGATGAGAGACAAGGGCTCCATTGCAGACCAGGAAAAAGTACAGCACCTTAACAGATATTCCTATGAGGGACGGTCACGAAGCGGATCCTGGAGTTAAATTCAAGAGATACGAAAAGGTCGTCGATGAAGCAAAGCAGAAAAAAGTAACATTTGGAGCTCATTTCGAAATGCAGGGCTATCTATGCGCCACGTAGGCGCATCCATCCACGCATCCTGCACACCTGAAACTGTGACGGGATCAGCGAAGCGTAAGCACTGGCCTCTTTCAGTAGAGGAGTAGCTGCAATCCTGCCGCGTATGCTGTTAGAGAGATAGTGCGAGTGCAGACCTTGAAGACTTCAGAGACGCATAATCTTATCGAAACTCTGTTAGAGTATTTGACGCTTAGAGCTACCTTGGCACACAGGTATGGTGATGACTTCTCGACACTGGTCAAGATTCGCAATACATCTTCGAACGCTGAATAGACTCACTTCGGAAATTGATTGGCTACAGATCCGCTCCGAGCATTATTGAAATCTCTGGGGGAGTTCCTGTCGCATCTGGTAAGAATTCATTCTCTGCGGTGGAAGTCATCGACTCAACATACCCAATTTTTCCACGATGCCCGTCTTGCCCTTCGCGATACAAAGAGTATTGATCGCTATCCCTGCCGCCCACATTTCCCTCCAGCTGCCCCTTATCACACCGACGTTGGCGGGCATGTTTGTCAAGACAGGACCACGGGCTAAACCGCAATGTCAGCAGCTGGATATCGTTGTGGTGATGAGGAAAGTGGAGATCAAAAACTCTCCTGCAAGTAAATGATTAAAACTTACGCGCAGGCGTCCATCTAGGGAGCGTGTAGACGACTTCTCGACTACCGGCAGCCCTAGTGAGATTGAAGCCCAAGATCTTGGGATTCGTTGGAAGACTGTCGAGCGCATTTGCGCAGTTGGTGAAATAATTTGCCGGCAGAGGAGGATTGGTTTGAGTGTTGCAATGAATTCTTGGTAGCATTTGTTCGTAACTGCTGATAGTGATGATGAGATTCCCGAGTTGACCTAGGATAAGTCTATGAGCCGCCGCTACAGACAGATCTATGCCCACTTAGAACTTGTAGTTTGATTTATGCTTACTGAAGTTTTCAAGAGTCCCCGATCCAAAACCTTCTCCCGCACATACAAGAGTCCATCCCGCTGCTTGGAGAAGATCATCATGGGAGGAGACATCGTATACTCCTCGTCCAGGCAATGTGTCTAAATCCTAGGTCTGACATCAGAAAGAGGGCCCAAAAGTGCAAAAGTGATATGGGACTAAATTCCGAGAACGTACGATTGCACACTTCCCGTCATCACTGAGCCAGCGGATAGGCGTCGTACTGCGGGAGCACTGTGTCAGCATTCTCAAAGCTTAGAGTACAAGGATAGAAGTGAAAAATTTCCGCCTCATGGTCGCCATCAACTTGCTGCCAGAACAGTGGTTTCATGTGTCGATAATCAGTCACAAACGGTATTGTTCAACTAACACATAATTCGTGGGATTAATCTCATATCTTTTCTGGAACCTCTGGTTTTCAGGATAACTTGGAACCTTTTCCCACGCATTCACGCAGCTATCGGCCTTCATAGGATAGCCTGTAGCTTTCTTGCAATTAAGTCGAGTATCTATTGTTAAATTCGTCACGCTTAAGCTGCTATTTGCCCCAACTTGAGTGATGTTCGGGAGACCTGGGAGTATCAGATCTCGGGAATCAATGGTGGAATGAATAGATAATGCGAGGGCCAAGGGTGCCAGGGGCAAGAACAGAAAGCCTTTAAGGACGGACTTCATGGCGTGCACAGTTTGGTCTTAGGGTGACACTATTATGAGAAGTTGATATGTAGAATCCATGATCGCCTTTTGCATCATATATAGTAAACAGCCACGTGCCCGCGCAAGTAATGGCGCAACTAGACGCTCTTTGAAACATTATCAAACAACGTTAAGGTTGCATATGCGCAAAGAGTTTACAGTCGCGGTTGCCGGCCTTGATCCTAAGCGCCACACTATCTCAGAAATCATCCTAGAGAGTGCCTTGTGAATACTGGCACTTAGGAATGTGTAATCCATGATGGTTTGGTAGGCACATTTTGCAGGCTTGAAATCGCCCTCGAGTGATTTGCGTCGTCTCTTCTAGTCCCTGATAAAGAAGCCGGACCTAGGCTAGATAGCAAATGATAGACATTCTACTAGAACACCTATAGATGAAGCTCTGTAGTCTACCTGTGACCAGTTGCTCGGTTGACTCCCTAGGTGAAGTAGACGGGACACTGGTAGTGAAGGCCATGCAAATTCCCTTGATAACTGAGGTGATGACGGAGAGACGCTATTCCAGTTTCGTCGTAGTTTGCCCTCCAGGGTCTTGACCGTTGGCCGATCCAAAAATAGTTTTAGTCAAAATCCAACGACTCCTGCGAGGATACCAAGCCGCACTGGGATCGAGTCAGCCTCGCGCGGAGCAGGCTAGGCGTCAAGTCCTTCTGCCTGGCAAATGGCAACTTCTCCTGCGAGGGCGAGAGGTTCATTCTGTATCCTGCCTTCATCTCCTGGACATAAGGTGCCCGCTTAATACATACATATTCCTCCTCAATTTCCATCAAGGGGCCAGAGTCTCAATCATGGGCTTCAAATTGGTCGTACAGCCGCCTCAAAGCACCTACAGGGATGACCCAGACCGCGACGATGCTGCTTCAGCTTCTTCAGCAGTTCTCATGGAGGATGTGGAACATCCAGACTCTGATCTACCTGCTTACGAAGACGTGCCGTCAGCAGTAAGACCCGTCCGGCCAGTTGATCTCGATACGCGTTCGTACGTTGACCTCCTGAGCGGGTTATCATCCCCTCTGATGCTTCTACTGAACGTTTCCATCAAGATACCTCATCCACCCCGTCCTTCCTAATTCACACCTCTCTCGCGACGAGACCACAACAACCACTCACTTGCCTCTATACAGTCAGGATGCTCAATTCCTCAAGTCAATGCTCGAGGACCAAGCCAAATACCCTCCAACATTCACAGCTCGGATCACGGGAACTCATACAGAGACTAGAAGAACGAAGGAAAAGCAAGAGAAGGTCAATGTCACTGATTTCGACATTCGTCTCGACATGACTCATCTTCTCGTCCCAAACTCAGCGACTCCACCTGACCTTGTTTGGCGCAAGCTTGACGTTCGATTCCCTGAGTCCAAGACCTACCGTGGTCAACGTACAAAGACAACTTGCCCGACAGAGTCGGCGCCAGACGCCGACGCCTACATTCACTCCTACATCTCCTCCCACTTCCCTGTCCGCTCCTTTACGCTCAATCGCAGCATAATTTACCACGACTCTGCTGCTCTTGAGGCCCTGATCACGTCCCTTGTTGGGTCGACAAACTACCGTGGTCATCTAAAAGTCAGCTTTCCTATGACGCACAATCGTGTCTCAGTCTACAGCCCATGCTGGCAGAACAACTATCGTGAGAAGACTTGGCTACGATGGCTTTTCTATCTGACCTTCCTCTGGGTATTCAGCTGGCCGTACTTATGGTTTATCACTAGGCGTTGGGAAGTGGTGACAGCCGTCTTCCCGTACAGCTGCTCGCCTGATTGTGGAAACCGGAAATTTATGACGAAGAGTGAGCAGGCGTTCTATGAGGAATGGAGATCTAGTATCAGACGCGCTGTGGTTGGCAAGAGACAAGGTTGGATCGATGAAGAATACAAGCAAGCAACAGCAGACCAACAAGATGGGTTGACTAGGACGCCGAGCACTGGGAGTGCAACTGGTGATAGAGCATTGGGTTTCCTGCGTCAAGCTGTTGATGTGGGAAGAGATGTTGCTATGGCTGGTGGATGGGGCGCGGATAGCTAAAGAGCACACCAAGAACGACCTCTGATGAAAATTTTGGCGGTCGACTCAAGATTTTGGCTAGGATTACGTGTCTCTCAAATCAAACTTTCATCCAATTCGAGGCTTCTTTCTAACGCCATCCTCTTGGGAGTCACGGTAGATTTGAAGCTGAAAGCCCTGATTATTGGAGAATTCATCTTTCTTGATACTGTAGTCGGAGTGACCCCTCAAATTTTCTGATACGGGGAACGTAGCTCAACCGATTCCTTGAGTAAAGACCGAAATACTTGACAGGCCGACAGTCCAGCACTTGTTGACATATTCCGCAAATTTCTTTGTGGGTGGTCCTCTAAGTCAGAAATCTATTCTTGATTGCGGGTAGAATTGCCAGCTCTTGCCTTAACGCTCCAACTCCGAGATCTGGTTTCCGATACAGGTACGTTTCTGGGTTCGAGTCGTGGTCCTGTTTCTGAGTTTGGGCAGCTTGCTTTCTTTGCACTTTCCGGAATTGGCGGGCTCCGAACCAGGAAACTCCAAGAATTAGGGTCAGGACTATGAGGATTACGATGACGATGACAGCCGGCCCCGTAGATGGGGCAACTTGTAGCTTTCCTCTTGGATTCATCTTATCGACTGTCCAATTCACTGAAGACGTCGAGGATGACGATGAGGTTGTTGCTGATAGTGCTGATGGCTTTGTTGCTCGACTAGGTTCAGACACGATCTGACGGAATCGGGACAGTGGATTTTCCAGGTCGGAAATCCTGGAGTCAGGAGACTCAAAAGGTTAAGAAGATACAGGATTTCTAGGCTGGATGATGCTCGGCCCATAACTCACAGGACAGTTACACAAGAATTATGTCTCAAAACGTCATGCTGCATCGGTGCTGGTTTCTGCCCCGATTCCCCGTAATGCAGGTACCCACATTCAGCACCAGTCAGCGTCTTCAAGCTACAGTGATGATCATGCCTCGGCTGCAACCTTGACCTCTGAGGCGGTATGAAGGTAGCCTAAAAGAAGACAGTGGTTTAACCTCGTTCGAACAGCAGTGCGATTTGCTCATGTTCAATATATCTCTTTCACAAGCTCCCTCTTACAATCATGAATCTACTAGAACAGATTTTCTTCTTGTCGCATGCGCGGACGCTTTCGTGGCTCGTGGCTCATGAAAAAGTGCGCAAAGGCATTACGACCGGCAGGAATAAAATTGATCAATGCAAAGCCATTGAGCCTGTCAGGTTACTGAATGGTGTTCGTAAAGATCACCAATATTGAATCAGAGGTCTCGAGAATAGCAAAGTAGGTAAAGCGTGTTCTAAGGAAAGTATTGCGGGAGAAGTCTCAAAAAGATTCGTTCTGTGGTGACACTCGGTGCGGCGGCGCCTCTTTCCCCACGACTTATACATCATGACGCCCCAAAAGAAGAGAGGGCCTGATTGAGCTCTTGCCATTATCTCGTAACAGATTCACCTATCGATACTCTCCTTTGGGACGGATCTAAATTGTTCTGCCTTGAATTGTACATGGGTGGTCAATTTGGTGCTAGCGACCAGCCCTATCAAAGACGTCCGGCCTACAAGTGCTACTACTGAGGATTGAAATAAGTGGCCTATAAGATAAACTCATACTGAGTGTTAAAGCATGGAAGTTCAATGTCGATCTGCGCGAAAAAAATCTCTTCCAGCATAGAAAGTATGGTTGACTGCTTAGTTAGGTAGAAAAAGAGGCCTTGCTTGGGCTCCAAAAAGCAAAAAGATGTTCGGAACTGAAGATATTTTATCAGCCCTACTCATCCCCAGGTCGAAACTCGAAAGTCTCAACCCGGTATCGAACCCAGAGCCCTGGGATTAGGTCTAATGGAAACAGGTTTCTTAGGTCGATCGCACACTTAATTCAGCGAATTATAATTCTTAGATCAACCGATTAGGGATGATACAGTAAGGTTATGAATTGACAATCAAGGCGAATGATGCAGCAAGTTACCACTCAGCCATTGGGCCCGTCTATCGATGATAGAACAGTGTTATTACAATGTTTATAGGAGATGTTCTTGGACCGATGAGTGAACAGCATGGCAAGGAGTTGATCGCGTTCTTGGCCTCTCAACACCTGACCGTTGTCAATTTCTCGCGTGCACTAAGATTTCTACCTGAGATTCTCAACTAAAGCAAAGGTCTTGCGCGTGATTTTGGGTCAACAACCTTCACTTGTGCTACAGCCTTTGAGCAGAGGAAACCCCACCTCAAGAATTCAGAATGCAATATACCTAGCTCTCTCAGATCAATACAGACGATCGCCTACCTGGTGGCAATGGATGCTAGAGGTCTCGAATTGCTATAGTAGAGCACAAGCGACGCTATTTTAGAACTGCTTGCGTTGATTAAATATGGGCTCCAGCCCCTTATCTTTAGGCCCTCCAAGGATTTGTGACTTTTCCAAACAGCAACTTGGTTTCAGCGAACAGAGGTCTGCCCCTTCATCATCGACCCAGCGACCTGTCGAGTCGTACTAAATGGTTCCGTCTTCAATGTTTGATGGCGCTCAGAGATCTAATAAAGGAACTAGGCTTGACGATTCGCTGAGTGTGCCCCTTACTCTCAATTGTTTCAGAAGCCACATTGCTATTTCCTATGATTGGCGGTCAAGAAAACCTCATTCAACCCTATTGCGACTCGAAACAATTCAGTCCGAAAGCCAAACCAGTCTGCTGGGACTGGTTTCTAAATTCAGCGCGGCTATTTTCCATCACATGGTACATTTACTACATCTCCTCAACCTGGAGGATTGATGGCAGAGAATCTTGTCAATAGCGTCTACAGCCAGCTTTCCATTTAATCCAAAACTTGACACGGGAATAGCAGCTCAGTCTTTCGATCGAGTCAAAGTCATTTCCTTTCACGAATACAGAGGTACAATGTCTTCCCCATCGCAAAATGCTCCATCGTCCTCAGTCGAAGCCTCTTCAGAAATGGCCATACTAGGTGAGTGCAACTTGATGATTTGGTCGAAGAGTGGTTGATGACTTGCAACCCAGCCGTGAGCATTACGAGTCTTCTTGCAGCTCTTGATTCCTCGCCAGACATCCTCAAGCAGGATTTAGAACGCTGCCTCAACAAAGGCGCCTTACTCAGTCTCTCAGACAAAGATCGTGTGAAATACGTGATGTGCACTGCCGAGCTCAAAGGGTGGCTGACCTGTCCGACTTCGTGCAAGCTGTTGATTAATGGTAATGAAGAAGCGAGTGAAATGTTCTCATCTACCTCATTCCTTTCGGCCAAGCTGCTGGAGCGTCTGCTCCCCGTCAAATCTGTCGTCTCACAATACCATTTCTGCTCCCTACAAACGAGCTTCAGGGACGATATCGGAGATGCAGCCGGCTTGCTCAAGAGCCTCACGGTTCAGCTTCTGACGCTTGACGCTATTCCACGGGACTTCAGCTTTCTGTCGAGCGCAGATCTCGAGAAGATTAAGCAACGCAATCTGGAAAGCATTTGCGTACTATTTCGAAACCTGATCCAGTAATTGCCAAGTACAACTGTCCTCTTCTGGGTGATCGATGGCATCAACTATTACGAGCGCTCCCAATGGAGGAAGGACTTCTTGACAGTCATTTGTCACTTGATAACGATCATCGAAGGATCCAAAGTCGGGCCGATCAAGATGCTACTCATTTCCAACACAAGAAGCACTTGCGTGAGCAAAGTGTTCGGGAAAGACGAAATTTTGACGGTTCCTCTAGATATTGACGGCATTCGGCAGGGGTGGAGCGAGGATGCATTCCAGCATGCGATTGGGCAGGAAATTGATAGACTGGGTAAATGAGAGGATGATGAGGGCGACCATCATCGGCTTTGATTTCTGATGCTACACTGGCATATGTGTCTCGGCTGTGACGCTCTGGACGAGCAGCATTTTCATACGCATGCTACTTTAGTCCACCAGAAAAGGTTGGGATTTTGGAAAGACGATGGTTTGGCAGCGAGGGAAGGGAGCGCAAAGGGAATTTGCCTTTCAGTGAGAACGATTTCTCCTGTAACACTCATTTTAGTCGACTTGCGCTGCCATGATGGTTTTAGATGCGCCCTTGATGGGTCACTAGTACAAATTCCGAAAACTCTCAGTCATTCCGCTTCAGCCTACGTTGCTTCCATTGCAGGCTCATTGTGTTCTAAAATACTTCTCGCCTTTTGCTATTGGCAGCATTTTCGTATCACAATAATGCTAGCTTACGAATCTGCGCACGTCTTCTGGACCCCGCAAGGACGGCTGCATTTGAAAGCATGCCCTCGTTTGGAGCTACCAAAGTGAGTCGCCCAGGTCATCAGTTTCTTTCTTCATTCTCTACCCTTTGGCACCGTTACGGGACTATCGGAAGGCTCTGGTGAGGGCTAAGTTTATTGAGGTGAGCTGCTGTCAGAGATCCAATTTATTAGAGATCAGAGGGAGACGCGGTTTCTATGAAGGTACTCGATAGTGCGCTGAATGTTCGCAGATGCGGCATCGACTGCTTGAGATGGTAGACGAAGAGAGACCCAGTAACCGACTAGTCACGGTAGTTGAACAATGTGTGCAGCCTTGAATGACTATTGCGCCGAGGCATGCCTTCTAAAGTTTTCAATCAATAGGCAACACGAGAATAGGAGAAGGCTTTGGTAACGTGCGAAACTAAGAGACAGAAAACAATGCCGTAGCTCTAGCGATTAAATGCCAGCATCCCATCCATGGCTATCTGATACCATCCAGCCCAGCCCGCTATTTCACATCCGCATACATCCTCAATCCAGCATCAACAGGCCGTACAATCCCTTTATCTTCAAGCTCCGACAATAAAGCCACCAACTGGACATCTGTCCCAGGCGAACTCAACACAGACAGCGAGACCGGTAAAGACATCTCAGCCTCCGTAACGCGCGACCGACAAGCAACTTCACCAATGGGGACCGTACAATCCGGACAGCCTGAAAGATAACTCAAGCTATAGATAGAGAAGGAAGAGAAGAACAGAGGTCCGTTGTCTAGTTCGTCGCGGTAAGTTGGGGAACCCCAGCTCTGGGGAAAGACGAGCAAGGGAAACTCGTTCTCGGCCGATTTGGCGAGGATGATGTCTCTAAACCATTGTGAAAACACTTTGGCTGATTCGATGGCGGCTTCGTATTGTGATCTAGTGATTGAGCGGCCGTGGTCCTGTCGGCGCTTTACTATGGCGTCGATGTATGGCGCGCGTCCGTCGTTTGCAGCTTTGTAATCGGCGATGAATGGATCGACGGTATTTCGGACGCAGGAATGAGTCGTGAGTATTGTGTAAAGATGCCCAGTGGCTTCATCCAAGCTTTCAGTCTGTCCGGCGGGGCGAGTTTCACGCCACGTGTCGTCGAGATTGAATGGGCTACGGGTGCATTTGAGATGAGATTCCAATTTTTGGATGGTTTCCTCAAAGAGGGGATCTGCATCTAGCGTCGCCTGGCTCGCCGGGATAGGGAAACCACCGACGCGAGTCTCGAGGCTTGGTGTTTTTGGCTCTGATAGGGTAAAGAAGCTTGTATTTTACAGGCGGCCTCGATGGGATCAGCGGAGGAGGTGGTGATTCGGACAGGGTACGAATGACAGCTTCTAAAACGTGCGCTGATCTAGCGAAAACTCCAAGACTGTCGAGTATCGGTGACACGGTATATGTTCCAGCAGTCGAGACGCTCTCGGTGGATAACCGCATGCCGTATATGCCACAGACACCGGCCGGATGGCGAGTGGAGCCTCCAGTATCAGTCCCGACAGCGAAATCGAGCCAAGGGTAAGCAGCCGAAGCAGCAGAAGAGCCAGTGCTTGACGAAGATGGTGACTGGTACGAGTCGCCTCGAGGATTATATGGCGCAAGATAGTCAATCCTAATGAAGTGAATGAGCAATATTCATGGACGTAAATATTTGTTTATAAGCCATCCGAAATACGTGAGATACCTCTCTCAAGGTCAGGAAATGGTAACATTCTAAAATCGAACATGTCTAGCAGCTCCGACTGTTGTAGATATTTTCAAAGGCCGAGTGCATTGGTAGTGATAATAATTAGGGGCTTGAAAACACGATTTGAAGAGTAAGGAGAAGAGCCCCCACCATTGCACTGGAACTTCTCCCTCAGCGAATTGGGTCGTCTTGGTCTTCCCCACGAGTGTTGCGCCGGAATCTACGAGCTGGTTGATACACCGAGCCGAAGAAGGCCGGCTGGGGTAAAGATCGTGGTAGCATCGATTTCCAAGGCCTGTTTCGAGACCAGCCACATCAATAACGTCTTTGACAGCGAAACGTAACTGGATAGTAATAAGCTGAAAGTAGTCAAGAAGTTATTTCAAGAGATCAAATACATTTGCCAAGGGCCGTGTTAGTCCCTGTTCTAAACCAAGCCTTGAAGGGACAGCTATCCGATCCTGAGAAAAATCAGGAAATAGCCATTGTCAAGGAAATTCCCTCATCACTGTGTTAAGCCATTGAAAACGTCGGAGTCGAGCATCAAATGCGACAGATCCCCCAATGAAGGCACTGCAATCATCTTTCCACAACTTTGAAACGGGAAGAACCTCTTCAGTTGATGGTCGGAAGGCATAAGGACCAGTCAGGAGATAAGTAGACTTGAACTCCGAGACAACTTTGACCCCATCATTTGCAAGACAAAGTTTCGAGCTGTGGGGCGTTTGAAGGATCACCACTATTGACAAGTGTTAGGATATTAGCACCCTTGGAACATCGAGACCGTGATTTTGCGGCCTCTCACCTTCGAGGAACGCTTGCGTCCAGACGTCATCACGAAGAGCGAACTCGGTCGTTATCGCATCTAGTTCCACCTGGATAATCTGGCCTTTTGACAGGTTGATCACTGTGCAAGGATACAAATCCCTCTTGAGGCCATGGAAAAGCCCAACCACACGACAGTGGGGCTGAAGATTGATGATGTGGACTGCGATTTGATCGACATGATACTCAATACCACCAAAAGTCGCGATAGTCGTAGTGATTTGCGCCCGAGCCCCAGAATTATGAGCAGTTTCGCCTTCTGTAAAGATATTAGGCATGATGGTGTTGCCCATCTCAAAATAGGGCCGAGTAACATGGCAAAGCGAAACCGACGGCTCGAGTGTTGATATAAGCGTCCCCACAGTTGGAGGGGTGAGGCCCGATGAAATGGGACAAAGGGCGCCTAGATCCCAAATCATGCTGCATATGCTGCATTGGGATATCCGTACTACGTCTCAACCCCACTCACCTCTTCGCAACAAGATTGCCCAGAAGTCTAAACAGACTTGAAGATACCGTTATTGTCGATGCGAGGGTGAAGTAAGCAGTAATGGCTGCATAGGACGGTGCTTAGGCTAGGTAGGAATTGCTTCCAATAGGAGGAATTAGCTTACTTAGGCTGCCTGGTTCTTCTCATATAGTTACACACAGAACCATTTAGATGGTAAAGGTATTGGTACTCGAAATGACATAAATGATATAAGGAACCAGATGAACAGATGTTAGTAAAGCTTTTTCGGCTTTCAATCAAGCAACAACAGAACGAGTTGGCGTCGATTGTATTTTCCAGTCTCAGCAGGCTGAAAGATAAACTCCGAAAATAGAGGCCTGTCGTAGCGTCTGGAGCGATTGACTCCCGGCCGCATGATGGCTGGAATGGTGATGGGGCAGCATATGCCGCAATTGGAGTCTACATAGGGAAAGCAGGTTCCCAGAGCAGACAATCGAACTATCTCTGCTAGGCGTTCCGTATAATTGCCTCGAAGCAGAGCTCATGCAGCTCAATTCGTCGAATTGACCTGCCTCCAGTGGCAGCCCTGCGTTAGCATCTTCTCAAAGGAAACTTGACGCGGTCCTGAACGGAGACTATCGACATGTTCAGGACTACTTTTCCGTCGGCGATTCCGTAGGGCATATTTTCGATGTCGTCAATGGCAATGGGATTATGAGGTCTAATCTTCGTGGTGATAAATTGGTTGAGATGGTTAAGGTTAGCTAGCCTGCCGTGGACTCTAGGCTGCCTTGTGGCCTCCTAGCCCCCGGGCGCATACTTTGGCTAACCCTGCCGCAGGACAGCCAGCCCGGGAGCTATGATTTATCGTGCCTGTAAATACTCTGTTGTAGCGTGGTTTTCTCGCGCCCGGGCGGCCAACTCCTCATATAAAAAAATAATTATAATGAAGCCTATTAAACCATAGCCACGAGGTATATAGGTCCTATATTCTATAAGAACCATCGAAATACCCTATTTAATAATTTACTACCTTGCTCCGGTAAATGCTAGGGTTATATATTACGTGCCTAGTAAATAGCTAAATAGTAGTTATGGCTTCGTCGTAAATTCAGCCTTATTAAGAAACCTCAAATCGCAAGTAAAACGGCCGTTAAATAGCTAAATCAGCTATTAGCTACGTCGCACAGCTAGTAAATAAGCTATAGACTTAACATACTACTATTTAATATATAGCGACTCTATCTATTAGGTCTTTAGCTTATTTACTAGCTGTGCGACGTAGCTAATAGCTGATTTTGGCTATTTAGCGGCCGTTTTACTGGCGATTTAGCTATTCTAGCTATTAGCTACGTTCTATAGCTAGTAAATAGGCTATAGACTTAATATATTACTATTTAATATATAGCGACATCGGCAAAAAGTTAGCCCGCTTAGATTTTGAAAAGTTGCTAATCGTGGTAGGGCCGCTATTAGCCGCCTATTAGCGGGCTAATATTTAAAAAAGTAGCTAAAAGTAGCCCGGCCGCTCTTAGCTACTTAAAGTAGCTAAAATAGAGATATAGCCGCTAAAGACGGCTATATCTCGTCTATTTTAGCGTAGTATTCTAAGGTAATTTATTATAGCCTAAAACGTCTATATATTAATTTTCGGATTTAAGGTTTTAAATCCGTAAAGTTCGTTTTAAAGCGGGTAGCCTCGCTAAACGTATATAGAGCGTACTAGCTACGCTTACGTAATTTAAATATTAAATTCGATCGATTCGCGTAATTTATATGCGCGTACGCTAGCCCCTATACGGCTATTATATATATACGGTCTATATTTAGGGTTAAGGTGTTAGCGATATTAGGATTTACTAAAGTCCCTACTAGGGCTATAGGCTACACGGGCGCAATGCTACGGGCCACGGGCGCAATGCTATAGGCCACGGGCGCAATGCCACGGGCTACGGGCGTAATGCCACGGGGGCATGCTTTAGGGGCGTGCGCAAAAAGTAGCCCTAGGCTGCAGGGCCGCTCGGGTGCAGATACGAGAGGCACAGAGCTGGGACATAGGGTATTCCAGGCAAACCAGCTCAGTGCCGCCCGGGGCGCTCCGAGCGGCCCCGAGCTGGCTCCAACTTTTTGCCGATGGACTCTATCTATTAGGTCTTTAGCTTATTTACTAGCTGTGCGACGTAGCTAATAGCTGATTTAGCTATTTAACGGCTGTTTTGCTGGCGGTCTAGCATTTTAGCCATTTACCAGCCACCCTATATTTCACTATTAATAACCCTATAAATTTAGAGTAAAGGGGGGTAAATAATTCCGTAGGCCATAGTGATTCTATATAGATAATATAAAGTCTATATACCTTATGCTCGTGGTCTAATAAGCTATCTAATAATTAGTTTTTTATATGAGGAGTTGGCCGCCCGGGCGCGAGAAAACCACGCTATAACAGAGTATTTACAGGCACGATAAGGGTCGTGCTAGTGACATGATGCCCCTGTAGGCGAGAGGCTAGCAAGATGGTCTGAAGCATAATGTTTCCACAGCGCTGACCAAAATTGGTGCTTCGATACAGATTCGTCGACTCTGTGCAAAAGGATCAAGAGAGGTTATCTCTCACCTCGACCGATCTCCGTTCGATCTTCGATGCATTCGATGTTTCTCCTCGCTTTGCAGGCTTCATATCTCGCCAGCAGATGCCAGGAAGTGCCACGCGATTCAATCATACAACGCAGGAGCCGCAGCAACACGGTAGGTGACTGAAATTGTATAAGATTCTGTTTGTATCAAACTGTGCGCCCTAATCATCTCGATAGAAACGTGGTACTCTGCCGTCATCCGATCGAATTGGCTCCATGGCGATGACACCGCTCGCGATCTATGCCGAAAGGTAGTGGATTGGCGAAGATTCTCTTTATGGTCCAATTACCATCTAGTCAACAGAAGTGCATGTGTAGTTGTGCTAGGGTGCCCGCCAAAGGCAAGGGAAAATTTCCAATCTACGTTCCATGGCAAAACCGGTCTCCAATTACAGCAACACTCGATGGTACTCCACGCATTCTTTGCCAGAGCTCTCCTGCTGATGACATATGATTTCCTGCAAGACTTTGCTGACCCTCTATACGAATGGGTAAGTCACGGTAATCCAGCGCTAGCTCAAAATTCTCCTCGATATCAGCTAATCCACCAATGCGGAAATTAGAAATTCAAAGGTCGGCAATTGAAATCAGCGCACGACTACACAGAGGGAGTCCAGAGGTTCTTGGCATTTTCACGACAAATCCAACAAACCTCTACTGATTACGACGTTCATGATGCTACATTTGAGCATCTGGATAGAGAGTTTCAATGGTTCGAAAAGACTAAATATGGAGCAGCCGTTTCACAGACTCGAGGACCGGAAGATAGAGAGCTGCGCGAGTTGCTCCAAGAGACCTATATTTCCTTCCTGAGAGAAGCGAAACTTATTCGCACCTACAGCAACCTCTACAACGAGAGATGCAAAATTGGTGTTAGTGAAGGCTTCGCATTAGTCAATCAACGAGACGCGGAAGTCTGTGAGCACTGATCCATTTAGACCATTTCTTACTAACACTCCCTTCAAGGTGAACTTAAGAATGGCTACCGAGTCCACTCAAATCGCACGTGCTTCCCATCAAGACAGCCGAGCACTGCGCGTCATTCAAATCCTGTCGATAATTTTCCTGCCCGCCTCCCTCGTCAGCAGTATCTTTGGCATGGGCTTCTTCAGCACATCCCAAGGCGACGATGGCCAGGCATTGTTCATGATTAGCAATAGTTGGTGGTTATACGTAGCGATCAGTGTTCCCTTGACTGTTTTGTGCTTAGTGTTCATTGGAGGGTATAACATTGCAGGCAAAATATTTCCAAGCCGGAAAATACCTCTTGACATGGAAAAAGCGTCTTAATGATTGGTAGAATTGGAGCAAAAGCAAGTGTATAATCTGTAACCCTAGTGTTTTCCATCAAAAACCCTCAGGGCTACCGCACTGTCTGATCAGAAATACAAGCGGTGGGACCGACCTTTGCGCGGCCGAGAGACTCCCCATGGCCGCAACGATATACTGAGCACGAGAGGATTATACATAAAGCCTTACCTCCGGGCATCACCAACTTGGGCAGCATCCTATCAGCATGGAGAATTTCTATTAGCCATTCGCACAGGCGGCCTTGTACACAACATACACTATCGGATTGGATACCTACTCCCTAGTGTACCCTTAATGGCGAGATTTCGCCAAATTTAGGCAGGCACACCAATAGTTGGAGCTCCTTTGCTGAGTCGCAGGAAATGAGTATCTGGTTACCGAAGCCTATGAGTAAGTAGACTCATTTTCAAGAGAGACAATCGGAAGGGACTGTAGGGTAGCATACTATGTAAGAAAAGGAGCCCCTAAATAAATTGAATTTTGCAATTCCACAATGCCACGTAGCAGCTTTTATTGTGGGCCTATAAACTCTCTCGTCATACTTTTTCACATCTTATTTAACAATCATCTGGTAGGGAATCACTACCACAACAAAGAGTCTCTTATGTTAGCCCATGTAATGACTCTCTCCATTCACGCTCTATGGCACGTTCGGATACATAAGCACGTTATCAGCCCAAAGATAGAAAGTCAAAAAGCCGGGAAAGCAAGCTCAATGAGTCGCACTCTGTCATGAGTTACCTAATCATTGTTTCAACCCATCACTTCGGCTGAGTCTTCTATGGGAACTCATCTATCCACAATGATCCCGTCTTATCATCCAGAATTTACTGTTTCAATCCATTTTATCATGATGGGATGATCGTTAATTTGTTTCGTTAGTTTGTTTTGTTTTGCGGGAGCAGTGATAATGTTCTTCTCAGCTTACATGAGAAAATAGTGTCACTCAGTAAAGAGCTTCGGATCTACGAGGTAAAACTATCGGAAAATGAGAGTTGAGAATGGCTTATCGCCTTAAGAAACCACGCTGTCATGTCTCCCATGCCTGAGCGGACAAGCAACCTATCAAAACGAGTATTACCGCCAGCCAGATTCCGTCATCTAGACACCTTGCTTCATTCGCTGATGATGATGTTGTTGTACCCGTGGTTGTTGGCCTATCGCTGTTTTGATTCCCACTTCCCATAGCAATATAACCTTCCCCCAAGGAAGGAGCATTCGTGAGTGATGGCAGTGCGCTACCTATGGCTTTTCCAATAGTATCTATAATCAGCGTACTGGCTCTAGCACCTGAGACTTGAAGTGAGACAGTTGATGAGCCTATCACCAAATCGCCGGTCGCATCTAGAGACACAAGTGTTCCGTTCAGCATCACACCGGATGCGGCTGCCAGTAATGTAGTCCCTGCAAAAACAACAGCGGTAGGATTGGCAGTAATTGCCTGCCCACCAACGCTTGTGATTAATGTGGGCTCGCTTGGAAGCGAGTATGGAATCGTGTTGGTTCCTAACATCAAGGCGGATGATCCTCATGATACGGTGATGCCGGAGACGGTAACTGGAGAGGCTCCTGGTGTCAATGTCACGCCAGCGATGGAAAGTCCATTAGATAGTGTTTGAATTGCTAGGCCGTCTATGGTCGTCATTGCCGGAGTTGGGATTGGCGTTGGAAGTAAGATTGTGCTTGTTCCTATCATAAGAGCATCTTCTCCTAAAGATACTGCTTTATCAGATACTGTAATCTGGGAGGCCCCAGGCGTAATGGTTGTGCTAGCGATGGAAAGGCCGTTTGGTAGAACTTTAACCTCTATGCCGCCTATGTTTGCTATCGGCGGAGCTGTCATTTGGGAAGGTAGGGGGACTGTGCTTGCCCCTATCACAAGAGCATCTTCTCCTAGAGATACTGCTTTTCCAGATACCGTAACCTGTAAGGCGCCAGGTGTAATGGTTGTGCCAGCAATGGAGAGGCCGTTTGGTAGGAGTTTGACCTCCATGCCGTCTATGGTTGCCATCCGCGGACCTGTTATCTGCGAAGGTAGGGAGATTGTGCTTGTTCCTACGACGAGGACAGGATCTCCAACAGAAATAGGAGTACCAGAGATCGTTATTGCTGGCGCACCAGGAATGATGGTTGTGCCCGCGATGGAAATCCCATCTGAAAGCAGCCGGATCTTGTTACCTTCCAGGATGGTGATGGAGGGAGCCCCAGTCACCTGATCTAAGGGTATTGTCCCCGTACCTATTATTACAACGGATGGGCGTAAAGCTATCGGGGTGCCGGACACGCTTGTCGAAGGCGACCCGTAGGTAATTGTTGCCCCCGCGATGGCGACGCCATTAGAGACATGCGTAATGGGCTTGTCATTGACAGTAAAGATGGAGCCTGGCGACGCATCATATGAATAAGGAGGCCATGGGGAGACTCGGGTTTGGGGGATTGCGTTTTGGTCTTGATCAGATGAATCCAGCACATGTGAAGTTCCTTGTAAATGCTTTGGCTATTGAGGTATGTTCAGTACAGTATGTTTGTCGGCCCCTGCGCCATTGACATCCGGATTTTGCACCTCCTCTGGGCTATGTGGGGTATCGGGACGAGCCTGCTTGCTTTCTACCGTATGCAGCACGTTGACGGTCGGTACGCTGGTGACAGGACCCACTTGTTGGCCATGACCCCCCTCAAGCCCATTTACATCATAGCTTACTCGCGCCAGTGAAGAGCCACGATCATCACCGTCGAGTGGATCTGTGTCATGAACAATTGGAGTTCCACGAGGAACCGATCACTACCTAGAAGTTCAGACATGGGGAACGTGTGCGCTGAGAACCCTGTTCAGCGCTCGAAGCGAGGAGATGCGCTGTTCCCGTGAGACCGGAGGAGCTTCGATACACTGAAGATGTCGCTGACATGATGGAAGAGACATGCAGGCAACGTACACAGCACGCAAATACCGGCAAAGTTGAAGTCAAGCCCATAGCACAGCCTCCATATAGCAAAGAGGGCTCTCAGAGACATCATTTGATACGTGCGGCATTGCGACTTGCGCTGAAGGAGCCTCTCACCCGCCCGCCGTCATCGGCTGCGCAAGTCACTTTCTACTCCCAACATAACAGTGAAAATACAACTGCAACTTCTTTACGCGAATAGTAGAAATACAGGATGACTGCTGAGTTACGAAGCTGTTCAGGATGTCGGTATGTCGATGATGAGATTGTATTCAAGACGAGCAGGCAGATTCCATCTTGAGAACCCTAGGATTCGCTCTGACTCGGGAGGTAGTCCGCTGCTCAGAGTATTTTTCAACATCCTTAAGGCTTTTGGTCAAGGCATGTTTGGTGTACAGCCGTTAGAACGCACTTCCACGATATTATTGTTGCCGCTCCTTGGCCGCGAATTGTACGCGCTATTCGGAAGGAAATGGGAAAATGCTGCTTGAGTCCTCGGCAGAAGATCTTCCCTGGCGGCAGTGGCGTTTCAGGGGTAAATGAGTCCACGCCAATGCCGGGGCACTTGCTCCCCGCACCAGCCCTACTGTGGTGGCGGAATGGTCGCTGGCTGGAATCCGGCCACCTGCGAGGATTGGTATTATTTCGCCAGATCATTGCGGTGGTAGACATGTGGAAAGAACTCTGGGGCAGTGCTTTGCACCATCTTGCTTCAAGCGCGTGGGGCTTACAGCTTTTTGCAAAAACACTGGCCACCGCGCTAGTGGAAGAAAAAAAATTTGCGCGACCACGAAAAATTGGCCTATAGGCAAAATCGAGTATGTAGCCACCGTAGACCTTATAAATAGCTGTAACATAGATAGAATTAATATATTATTATTACACCTCGCTCTTTGTAAAATAATTAGTCTAAATATTAGCGAAATAGCGATATGGCCAAATAGTAGCCATGTGGCCAAACGTCAGCCATATGGCCAAATAGTAGCGATATAGCTATGTGGCCAAACATCAGCGATATAGCGATGTGGCCAGATGGTAGCGATGTAGCTATATAGCTGATAGGCTCTATGGTAAAT
>JAABUI010000553.1_pt1 | contig 26784 bp, 25 predicted proteins | sample 5559111 | NCBI WGS metagenome assembly JAABUI01 (sample SAMN10711870, study PRJNA513365) | rock metagenome | isolation source: Antarctica rocks | place: Antarctica: Victoria Land, Buttleship Promontory
CGATCAGGTCGTGCTCGAACTCGGCGATCGCGGCAAGCATGTGGAAGAACAGCCGCCCGCCGGGGGTGGTCGTGTCGATGCCCTGGCTGACCGCGCGCAGCCCGACCTGCCGGGCCTGCAGGTCGTCAGCGATCTGCTTGAGGTTGCGCACCGACCGGCCCAGCCGGTCCAGCTTGGTCACCACAAGCGTGTCCCCGGCCCGCAGGTAGGACAGCGCCTCGTCCAGCGCCGGGCGCCGGGCCAGCGTCCCGGACGCGTGCTCGGTGAACGTCTTGTCGCACCCGGCGGCCGCCAGTGCGTCGGTCTGCGCCTCGGGGTGCTGGTCCCGAGTGCTCACCCGCGCGTACCCGACCACCGCCACCGACCGAACCTATCGCGAACGTACCTCGCGTGCCGTAGTTCACGGACACGGGTCGCGAGACAACTGCTCCTGCTCGAGCTCCGGCCTTTTCCGCTGCGTCTCGTAGACGATCGTCTACGTAGCGGCACCGGTGCGCGTAACCGGCACTACCTTCGGGGGGTGCACGAGAGTCAGGAGCGCGGCGAAGGCGGCTGCGAGATCGCACTGCGCAGGGCGACGGAGGCGGATATTGAACGCATCCTCGACGTGCAGCAGCCGGGCGCCATCAAGGGCTTGGGAAACATCTTCCCGCAGGATCAGCACCCCTTTCCGCGCGCCAGGGTCGCCGATCGCTGGAGGATGGAGATCGCGGACGCCGAGACTGCTGTCTATGTCGCGACCAGTGCGGGTGGGCCCGTCCTCGGCTTCGCCGCACGCAGGCAAGACGAGCTCCTGCACTTCGGAACGGCCGTCGAGACGTGGGGTGCCGGTTTCGCGAGGTGGTTGCACGACGAGCTGCTCCGGACCTACGCACCCGCGGTAACGCGGGTGCGACTCCGCGTCTTCGCTGAGAACCTCCGGGCGAGACGGTTCTACGAGAAGTGCGGTTGGACGCAGACGGGCGTCACCTCGAGAACACAGTTCGAGCCCTACCCCCTGCTGATCGAGTGCGTGCGGCGGCGGGGGTGAAGAGCGCCGTACGTCGCCCCGGCGGCCGGGTTGGCTTGACGGCTTGCGCCCCATACGACTCCCGTGCTCCCTCCACCTTCACCGCGGTGGTGCGCACCGGAAGCTTCACCGCCGCTGCCCGCGAGCTCGGCTACGTCCAGTCCACCGTGACGGGGCACCTGCAAGCCCTGGAACGTCGCCTGGGAACGCGGCTGCTCGACCGGCTTCCCTCAGGTGCGGTGCCCACCGACGCGGGCGCCCGCCTGCTGCCCTACGCCGTGCAGCTGCTCGACCTGGAAACCCGCATCGCCACCGACGTCCCATACGGGGACGACCGTCCGGTGGGACGTGTGCGACTAGTGGCCCCCGAGTCGTTGTGCGCCTACCGCCTGCCGGACCTGCTCGCTCGGCTGCGCGCCACCGCGCCCGACGTCCGGCTTGCTCTGGCCCCCGCCGGCACGGCGCAGGCGCTGGCCGCGGTACGAGCCGGCGCCACCGAGACCGCGCTGCTCCTCGAGCCCACACTCACCGCTGCCGACCTGCACCTCGAACAGCTCGGCGCCGAGGAACTGACCCTGCTCGCCGCGCCCCACGCCGCTGATCTCTACAGGTCCGGGCAGTTCGGGCAGAGGTTGACTTGGACGCAGCTTGCGCAGCAGGACGTCCTGCTGCTCGAGGACGGCTGCAGCTACAGCGACGACGTCGCCCGCCACCTGCTCGCAGCAGGGCAACCGGACTCCAAGCGCACCCGCTTCGGCAGCGTCGAGGCCGTCACGCGCTGCACCGCCGCCGGCCTCGGATGGACCGTCCTGCCCAGCGTCACCGCCGCAACCGAGCTACGCGCCGGCGCCCTCACCGCCCTGCCCGGTCCGTTACCACCCCAGCCCGTCGTCCACCTCGCCACCTACCCGCACCGCACCCACAACGCCGCCACCCGCCTCGTCCTTAACCACCTCCGAGCCCTCTGGCAACCAATGCCGTAGGGGGACGCCTACCGGAACGACACTGGCAAGCCGGTGACGCATCACGACCAGCGACCCGGCAGGTCGGTACGGTCGGGATGTGCGTGATGATCGTGACGGGGCGGAGCGGTACGGGGAGCATGTGCTGGGTGCCGCTTCTACGGCCGAGGAGCGGCGCCTGGACGCGATGGCTGAGGTGGCGGACGGGTGGACGCAGCTGGTGGTCGGGCGGCTGGGCTTGCAGCGCGGGTGGCGTTGCTGGGAGGTCGGCGCGGGCAGCGGCACGGTGGCGATGTGGCTGGCGGAGCAGGTCTTCGACCCTTCTCTCGATGGCGGGCAGGTCCAGGTCTTGGCGACCGACGTGGACATGCGCTTTCTCGAGCGGCTGAAGCGGCCGGGGTTGGCGACGATGCGGCACGACGTCGTGTCAGACCGGCCACCGGCACCGGGGTTCGCCCTGGTCCACGCTCGGTTCGTGCTCGAGCACCTGCCCGAGCGGGAAGCAGTTCTCGATCGGCTCGTTGCCGCGCTTGCTCCGGGTGGCTGGCTCGTTGTCGAGAGCTTGACCAGCTTTCCGGTGCAGGCGGCTGCGGACGACGACTTCCGGTCCGCGATGCTCGCAGTCCAAGGGGTCCTGGCCCGCACCATCGGCACGGACTGCGCCTGGTCTCGACGACTGCCGACCGGTCTGCTCGACCGCGGCCTGGTCGAGGTCAGCGCGGCAGTGACCCTGCCCGTCACCGGCCTGGGCAACGCGTCCGCGTCTTGCTGGTCCCTGACCCTCGAGCAATTGGCCCCGCGGATCATCGAGTTCGGGCTGGCCACCCAGGACACCCTGGACCGAGCCCAGTCACTGCTCGCTGATCCGCGGTTCGGTGATCTTGGCCACGGCACCTTGTCCGCATGGGGACGACAGCCCTCGTCCTGACCGGCCAGTAAAGGCCCGCCGAGTTCCCAGCCTGATCCCGCTTGCCCATCGCCTACTGGGACAGTCCCTCCCGGTGGGGAGGCGGCGCTACTCGTGGTCGAGGAGCATCGCTAACCTTTGGATGTGCTGTATCTACGGGCGACGGAGCCAGCGGACTACTTGCTGGAGGACTCTGTCATCGACCACACGCACCCGGAAGTGGTACGGCAGGCCGCCCGGCTGCGCGAGGGCCGACCAGAAGACACGGACTTTGCGAAGGTCGCGTTCGAGTTCGTGCGGGACAACATCAGTCACTCCTGGGATGCGAAGGATCCGCGTGTGACGCTGTCTGCCTCTGATGTTTTGCGGCAAGGTGTTGGGCTTTGTTACGCCAAGGCGCATCTGCTCGCGGGATTGCTCCGTGCGCAGGGCGTTCCGACAGGGTTGTGTTACCAGCGGCTGACGGATGACGGGGAGCAGTTCGACGTCCATGGTCTGACCGCCGTGTACCTCGACGGGGCGTGGCATCGCCAAGATCCGCGCGGCAACAAGCCAGGCGTCGACGCGCAGTTCTCCCTGACCAAGGAACGGCTGGCATGGCCAGTGCGACCCAAACTCGGCGAGTGCGACTACCTCGAACTGTTCGCTTCGCCCCATGCAGCCGTCGTTGAGGCCCTCGGCTCCACCGACGACGTCCTGTCGCTCTGCGGTGGCGGGTTACCAGCTGCCCTGCCCGACGCCACGCCCAGCCGGTAGCAGAGGCGCGCCAACGGTCGTGCGCTGAGACGCGTCAGAAGCATCGCTACGGTCGGTGCCGTGCCCATCATCAACTTGCCGCTGGAGCGGGCCGACGACGCCGTAGCCCTCTGGCAGGACAGCGGTCTGACGCGGCCGTGGAATGACGCGGCGGCAGACCTCATGCGAGCGCTGACGGGTACGTCTTCCACCGTCCTTGCAGCCGTGGACGGCGACGTGCTGACTGGTACGGCCATGGTTGGCCACGATGGTCATCGTGGCTGGGTCTACTACCTCGCCGTGCGCGCTGATCGACGCTGCACGGGACTTGGCCGCGAGTTGATGCGCGCCAGCGAGCTGTGGCTCATCCAGCGCGACGTGCCGAAAGGTCAACTTGATGGTGCGGACGACGAACGCGGCTGTCGTGGACTTCTACAAATCCCTTGGCTATGAGGACGGCGAGGTCCTCGTGCTGGGCAAGTTCCTTGATGGGTAGGTGATGCGCCCAAGCGCGGGGCGTGAGCTGATAACTGCGACGAGGCGGCGCCACTGTCGGTCTCGTGTCTGCAGCGGGTATCGCCATCAGGCAGGCGACGATCGACGATGCCGGTGAGGTCGCCGCTGTGCATGTGGCGACTTGGCGAGGTGCGTATCGCGGGCTGATGCCACGGAGTCTGCTGGACGGCCTTTCCATTGAGGCCCGCACGGAAGTGTGGCGCAGGATCCTGCGCGACGATGAGGGGTCCACGTTGGTCGCGATTGAACAAGCTGCCGAGCGCTTGGTTGGATTCGTCTCGGTCGGGGCGAGCCGTGACACAGATGCGGACCGAGCGCTCAGTGAGCTGTATGGGCTTTACCTGCATCCCAGCTACTGGGGCAGCGGTGTCGGGAAGGACCTGCACGACAGCGGGCTGAGCCAGCTGCCGGCTGGCGTGGAGGCGACTCTTTGGGTGCTCGACAGCAACGTTCGGGCACGCAAGTTCTACGATCGCCAGGGCTGGAAGTTCGACGGTGCTACCAAAGAGGACGACCGAGGCGAGGTCATCCTTTCGGAAGTGCGCTACCGCCACCGTTGACATGGCTGTGGGGCCGCCGGGCGCCCAGGGTAGGTGCCGTTAGCCGATCGCTTATCGGGACGAGGTCAGACTCGCGCGAGGGCGTGGTGAGGACCCGTCGGTCGGCGCACCTGGATGCTGCCGCCTGGTCGGACCGGTCCGCCGTGCACGACGATGGCCATGACGCCGGCCTTGCGGACGACGTCGCCGTTCTGGTCGCGCCCGATGACGGCCTTGAGCAGGCCCGGCCGGAAGGCGTCGATTTGCGCGCAGGGGTTGCGCAGTCCGGTGACCTGGACCAGGGCGTGCTCCCCGAGTTGCAGGAGCGTGTCGCGAGGGAGCCCGAGCAGTTCGACGCCGGCGGTGAGGATGTTCTCGCCCATCTGCCCGGCGGCGACGTCAAAGCCGAGCTCGCGCAACTCGGCATGCAACTCGACATGGATGAGGTGTATCTGGCGCAGGTTCGGCTGCGTGGGGTCCGCGGCCACTCGACTGCGGTGCTGCACCGTCGATCCGAGATGGGCATCGCCCTGCACCCCTAGCCCGGGGAGCAGGGTGATCTCGTCGGTGACAGTCTTGCTGAAGCGGTGCTCGCCATCGCGGCTGACCGCGACCACCACTCCGTGATCCGTCAGCACAACGCCATCCTGCCCTCGGGTAGGGGTTACTGCCTGACTGACGATGCCCAACAACCAGTCCCGCAGGGAGATCGCCTACTGGGACAGTCCCTCGTGCCGGATAGGCGCTGCTACATGCTGTGTGGGAACCGACGCATGGGACGCCGGTAGTGACCAGGTCTGGACAGCGGCAGCTGACGACTGACTTGAACTTCCTCGACGCACGCGGGCGGCGACAAGGTGGGAGACTGCCGCGTGCCGTCACAGATCGTTGTCCTCAATGGTGCGTCTAGTGCTGGGAAGACGTGTCTGGGCCGTTGCCTTCAGAGGCAACTGGGCGCGGGATGGTTCCTGCTTGGTGTAGACGACTTGCTGCGGGCCATCTTGCCCACCGGCGATGACGCGGAGCTCCTGAGCGTCAGCAGCGACGGAGTCGTGGACACGAGCGATGCCTTCAGGCGAGCGGAGGCCGCTTGGTACGCCGGCGTGGCTGAGATCGCCAGGCGGGCCCCGGGCGTGATCGTCGACGAGGTGCTGCTCGGTGGTGCAACCTCCCGAGCGCAGCTCGCGGAGGTGCTGACCGGGCTGCCCGTGTTCTGGGTCGGAGTCGTCTGCGACCCGGGGGTCGGGTTGCAGCGAGAACGCCTACGTGAAGGCTGAATTATCGGCATGCACGCGCAACAGCGAGAGCGCGTCCACCAAGGCATGAACTACGACCACGTCGTGGACACCACCATGCTCACGGCTGACGAGGCTGCACAGGAGGTACTGCTTGCTGTACGGGCGCAGCGCCGCAGGTAAGAAGCAACGACAGCACGACGGTTGCGTTCAGCGCCACCCGCGAAGACAAAGCAGCGTCGTTATTCTTCGCTCGTGAACGAGTCACCACATCGCATGCTCCGGCCAGGAACCCGGCACGAGGCGGACGCGCTGCGGGCGATGGCGGCTCGTTCAAAGCAGGTCTGGGGCTATGACGACGCGTACATGCGTGATTGGCTGTCGGAGTGGGCCGATTGGCTCACCGACTTCGCCCGCTTCGACGTCTTGGTGGTTGAGCAAGAGGGTTCCCCTGCGGGCTTCTACGCGTTGGACGACCTTGGCGACGGCTCGGCCGAGTTGTGGGCCTTGTTCGTTGACCCCACCCGGCTGCGCCGGGGACTAGGACGGCTCCTGATGCAGGACGCGGTCGCCCGAGCCAAACGTCGCAAGTTTGACGCGTTGCTGATCCACGCAGACCCAAACGCAGCTGGCTTCTACCAGGGCTGGCAGGTCATGCTTCTGCAGGAGACACTCTGCCCGCGCGTAGCCGGTCAACTGCGGCCGACGTTCCGTCTGGCTCTCGCTAGCGGGAAGTGAGGCCGTTCTCCCCTGGCCCCAACCCCTGTCGTTAGCCGTCGCTCATCGGGACAGGGTCAGACTCGCTCGAGGTCGCGCTCCGCGGCGCTGCAGGGGGACGCTCGGCCAAGGTCACGTCAGCCCGGCTCCCGCTTGGAGTCGACGCAGCTGCTCGGATCGGGCGCCCCGGTCGTGGCCCTGGTCACGCTGCTGCAGTCGGTCGGCGACGGCGAGCCGGTGCTCCGCGGGCTTGTGGTCGTCGAACTTGGACTTGGCGAGGACGTCGACGACGTGCAGGCGCAGCCCGCGGATGCCCGGCAGCAGCCGGGCGTACGGCGGGTTGTCCACGCTGACTGGGGCGTGCTCCTGCTCTGGCTGCAGGAAGTGCAGCTGCCGGCGCAGCAGCTCCGCCTTGTCCTCCGGGTCGTCCACGATCTCCGCCTGGCAGCGCAGCTGCACTGCGGCGTAGTAGCTCGTCGGTACACCGTCGCGCGCTGGGCCACTCGGTGCCGCCCGCCAGGTCGTGGGGACGTAGGCGTCGTCATCGACGACGGTCAGGACCACCCGGGGCTGCGCCTCGATCAGGCGCCAGACCGGGTTGGGCCGGGCCAGGTGCACCAGCACGGTCCGCTCGTCGTCGACGGTGAAGTGGGTCGGCACCACCGTCGGCCAGCCGGCCGGGTCGGCGACGACCAGCTGCCCGAAGTCGCGGCCGGCGGCCGGCCACGCTCGCCACTCGTCCTCGCTGGACGCGACGCCCACGGGTGCACCATCACTACGACAGCATAACTATGCATGGCCATGCACGGTTAGTCTGCCGGCATGTCTTCTTCTGACTGTGATGCGGCACAGGCGCTCGGCAGCTGGCTCGTGCGTGCGCTCCAGCCCGCCGACCACGACCGCTGGCGGGAGCTGTACGCCGGCTACGCCGCCTTCTACCGGCTCACCCAGACCGACGAGCAAGCCGAGCGCACCTGGGCCTGGCTGATCAGCTCGGCCCACGAGCTCGAAGGGCTGGTCGCTCACGACGCCGGCGGGCACGTCGTCGGGATCGCCCACGTCCGCGCCTTCGCCCGCCCCTCCACAGCCACAGTCGGCGGCTACTACATCGACCCCGCCGCCCGCGGCACCGGCGCAGCCGACGCCCTGCTCGCCGCCCTCGCCCAGCACGCCGGGCAGCGCGGCTGGAGCGTCGTGCGGTGGATCACCGCCGACGACAACCTGGTCACCACTGCCGGCCCTGGCAGACCGTAGGAGCCTTCGGCGAGCTGCGCCCACGCCCACGTCGTCAACGCACTCCCCCGCCGGCCTTCGCCTCCGGGGTCAGCCGAGCCGAGACCATCATCGCGCCCCGGCTACTACGCGGGCTCGGCCGCGGCGGCTCCGCGGTCGGTCAGGTACCGGTACACCGTCGGACGGGAGACCCCGAAGGTGTCGGCGATCTCCTGCACGGTGTGCTTCCCACCGTCATACATCGCCCGGGCCTGCGCGATCTTGTTGGGCGTCATCTTGAACCTAGGCCCGCCCTTGCGGCCGCGGGCGCGGGCCGCGGCGAGCCCATCGTGGGTGCGTTCGACGATCAGGTCGTGCTCGAACTCGGCGATCGCGGCAAGCATGTGGAAGAACAGCCGCCCGCCGGGGGTGGTCGTGTCGATGCCCTGGCTGACCGCGCGCAGCCGCACTCAGCGGCCTCCGGACGGTAGGTGCCTGTCCATCGCGACGGGTGACAATGGAGATATGTCCCCCACCTCCGGCACCGTCGCTGCGCCTGCGGCGGCTTTTGAAGCCGCTCTGCCGGTCAGCGCCCGCTCTCAGCCCGCGGACACCCATCGCTTCGCGCAGCTCGAGGGCCAGCGGGGTCTGGCGGCCGTCCTCGTCGTGATCTTTCACGCCTACCAGTACGACCGCAGCCGTCCCGGCGGTACGTTCCCGTACGAGGGCACGGTGGTGCACCCGTTGTTCTACGGGCTCGACGGCACGGTGAGCTGGTTCTTCGTCTTGTCGGCGTTCCTGTTGGCGCTGCCGTACGCCCGCGCCGTGCTAGACGGCCGCCCTGGCACGCCTGCGCGGCGCTTCCTCGCTCGCCGGGCGGTGCGGATCGTGCCGCTGTACTTGGTCGCGGTGCTGGTCGTGTGGGCCTGGCGCAATCCGCGCCTGCCGGGGAACTGGCAGGACCTGGTCGAGCACCTGACCTTTACCCAAGTGTTTGACCAGCAGCGGATCTTCTACACGATCGGGCCGGCCTGGTCGCTGGCCGTGGAGGTGCAGTTCTACGTCGTCCTGGCAGTGCTGGGCGTACTTGCGACGCGGGTCGGGGGCCGCCTGGCTAGCCGCGCCCAGCGCCTGGCGCTGCTGTGGTCGGGGACGGCGGGCCTGGCGTTGGTGACGGTGGCGTGGGCCTTGGTCATGGGCGTCGGGCTCGGCCACCCGAAGCAGGACTTCGTTGTGTGGTTCTCTCTGCCGGCCAAGCTCTCGGTGTTCGCGGTCGGGATCGCCGTCGCGGTGTTCGTGGCTGACAGGCGTCCTGCGCTCTCGGCCGGCATCTCGTGGGGTCTGCGGCTGGCAGGGTGCGCGATCGTGCTGCTGGCGATGTACCGGCGCGGCCCCAGCGGTGCCGATGACCCGCTGTTCCACTCACTGTGCGGAGCAGGTTTCGGCCTGCTGGTGCTGTCGTCGGTCGCCGGGCCGCAGACCGGTCTGTACGCCCGTGTGCTCTCGAGCCGGGCTCTGGTGTGGCTGGGGCTCGTCAGCTACAGCTTGTACCTGTGGCATGAGCCGCTGCTGCTGTCCCTGGCCGGTGTGCACCTGCTGCCGGCCCAGTCGGCTGGTGCGTTCCCGGTGACCGCCGGGCTGCTGCTTGGGACGGGGCTCGTCGTCGCGTGGGTGAGCTACTGGGTGATTGAGTACCCGGCGTCGCACCTGCGGAGCCGTGACGACAGGCCGAACCGCCGCCCCGCGCCGATCGCCAACACCCGGGACTGGCCGTGACCTCCACGGCCGAGCCGGGCGCAACCGCGCACTGCCTCCCGGCGCACAGCCCCGCGCGGGGTGGTCCTCGCGGTCGACGACGACGAGATGGTGCTCGCCCTCGTCGAGGAGGGGTTGACGGCGCCGACTACCGCCTCATGACGGCGACCGGGTGCCGAGGCTCTCCAGCGGCTCTTTGAAGCGGTGCCCGACGTCATCGTCTCGGACGTCGAGATGCCCGACGTGATACGGCTTCGAGTTCGTGCGCAGGTTGCGGGTTTCTGGGACGGCAAGGTCCGAGCTCTTGATGGCCTGTGCGAGTGCGGCCCGGCCGGCAGCGTCGACCTGCACCACTACGTGCGGCTACTTGCTCGCTGTGCGCTGTCCCAGCCGTTCCTGCAGACCCTTGGGGGTCGCTACCCCGGTCGCGGTCATCACCGCACTCACTGCGTCCGTCCCGGTCCTGGTGGCGATGCTGACCTTCCTCCCGCGCTGCCCACCGCCGCGATGGTCGTCTTCGACGGCGGTGGCCTGCGTGTGTTCTGCCGTGCCTGCTACCTACTGCCTCGACTATGGGGCTACCTGCGGCTTATCGTAGGGGCCGTCGGTTACCGGATCCAGTTCGCCGTCGCCGCGTCGCGCGGGGTGTGGCGGGAAGCGCAAGGGCAACGCGGCTGGGGGAGGATCGCGCATCCGGGCTGCAACGCACCCAACTCCGGCGCAAATCTGGACTAGAGAGAGACCCGTTTCAATGACCGATCCAGCCGCTCTTCCGGCTTTCGCTACCGCTGTCCGGGGTTACGACCGCAACCAGGTCGAGGAGTACCTCGCGCAACTACTCGGGACCGTCAACGAGGCCGAGGAACGAGCTCGCTGCGCCGAAGCCGCGCTCGCCGGCAGCGCTGCCGCGCAGCCGGCGGCCCCCACCAGCGTGGACGTCGGAGAACACATTGCGCGCGTCTTACGGGCGGCCGAAGACAGCGCCGCTCAACTCCACAACGACGCTGAACGACACGCCCAAACCGGCCGCGCCGAAGCTGAGCAACTAGTGCAACGCGCCCGCCAACACGCCGAACACCAAGCCGACCAGGTTCTTGCCGCCGCCCAAGACGAGGCCGCTCAACTGGTGGCGACGGCCCGGGAAGAAGCAGACCAGATGCACGCACGCACCGTCGCCCTCGCCCTGGAACGGGATCGCCTGGTCACTGAGATCACCGCACTGATCGACCGGGTCAGCGCCGTCCTGCCCGCTGCCGCCACCAGCACCCCCGCCCCCGCTCCCGAGCGCTCGGCCGAGCTGTCTCGCGGGGCAGACGGCGGCGGACAAGTTGTTGTTAAGCCGCGCGGGGCCTCCAGAATGCTCACCGTTGCGCCGTGACGACCCCAAACCTTATCGCCGGCCGCTATCGGCGCACCGACGGCAACCAACACCAAGATTGGGACGGTGTCTGGGCTGAGGACGACCTTTTCGGCGGTCCGGTCCGGCTACTGCCCGTCGACGCGCTCGACCTCACCGCCGCACCCGATCAGCGGGCCGCCGTCCGCGCCCGAGTCCGCGCCATTCAACAACTCCGGCTCGCTGGTGTCGTGCCGCTGATTGACTTGGTCGTGGACGGGCGGACCTGGGCGGTCACCCCCGTCCCGCAAGGACGACCGCTGTCGAGTGTCAACGTCGGACCGGAACAGGTGGCCACAACCGGACAGGACCTGCTCCGGGCCCTCGCCGGGTTACACGCCGCCGGACTCGCCCACGGCGCCATCCGGCCTGACACCTGCCGAATCACCACCCAGAACGCCTGCTTGGACATACCCGCCCTTGGGCCGGGACCGTTCGACACCGCCGCCGACCGCGCCGCCCTCGCCGACCTACTCACGGCCCTGGACCCCAGCCCCGAGGGGCTCGCCGGTGACCTCGTCGCTCCGCTGCGCCAGTTCACAGACGCCACCCAGCTCCTCGCCGAGGCCGAGCCGCCCAGCACGGCCGAGCCGACCGACGCGCCGAACGCGGTCGCGGATCACAACGCCCAAGCGGGGTCAGCTTCAGGACCACCTACTCGTCGGCGCCGCTCGAACACAGGAGCACCAACGACGTTCCCCCTAAGGAGGGAATCCGGGTGGGCAACCGGCGCCACGGGGCCGTGACCGCGTCGTCGATGCACCAAGCCCGACGACCTTATGCAGCAGCAGCCATTCACGGAAGCTAGGACGCTCTCGATCGGTCCGCCCCAGCTGAAGACGGCCTCGGCAGGTGCCCGGTGACTATCACCAGGAGGCCCCTGACCACTGACCGTGTACTGGTCATCGTCCCCACCTAGGACGAACGCGAGAACTTGCCGCGCATCGCCGCTCGAATCCGCCAACGTGCCCGAGACTCACCTGATCGTCGTCAATGACGCCTGTCCCGGACGGAACCGGAGAGATCGCCGGGCGGCCTGGCCGGCTTCGCCCCGACGGGGCACGTGCTCCGCCGCGCGGGCAAGGAGGGGCTGGGGGCGGCCTACCTCGCCGGTTGGCCCAGCTAGGGGTTGGCGCACGGCTACGACGTGCTCGTCGAGATGGACGCTGGCGGCTCCACCAGCCCGAGGAACTCCCCGGCTGCTGCACACGCTTACCGATACCGACGTCGTTCTGAGTTCCTGGTGGGTCTGCGGCGGCGAGGTGCAGGGCTGGCCGCTGCAGCCAACTGCTCTCCCGGGGCGCCAACGCCTACACACGTCGCGCATTGGGCCTGCGGGTCCGGGACGCGATCGGCAACTATCGCGCCTACCGCCAAGAAGTCTTGTGTGAGCGCGACCTGACTCAGGTGGCCTCGCAGGGTTACTGCTTCCAGATCGACCTCGCCTGGCGGCCCTGCGTGCCGGCTTCGAGGCCGTCGTGGTACTGATCGCCTTCATGAAGCGAGTGCGCGGCACGTCGAAGATGAGCGGCGACATCGTCACGCGAGTCACTGGTCCGGGTAACCGCGTGGGCGCTGGTTGAACGCAGCGGACAGGTGCTGCACCTCAGCCGAGGTCAGCGGTTGCGTCCCCGCGCCGGATCAGCGCCGCGGAGTCGCGCCGCGCACCAGCTCACTCTGAACCAAGCAGCCTGAGCAACCCCGAGCTGGAACGCACCGCCCATCGACCGCCGGGACGACTTGGCAGCTGAGCGTCAGTCCGAACCGCATGCTGCCAGTACCGGGTCAGCCCGAGCGGCGCAGCACCGCCCGGTACACCCGCTACCAAGGCACCAGAACCATCTGCCTGCCCTACCCGTGGAGTCTCAGCCCTGGCCGCCTGGCCGGCCCGGCGTTCTGCCAGGCACTGAGCCAGTGCTCAGGCAGCTGTCCGGCACCACAGGGCAATGATCTCTACCGCCACCCGCTGTCCTGATGCGGCCGAAAGTTTGTAGGTGGGCTCGGCCGACCGAAGATCAGTGCACCACCATCCAGGCCAGGACGGGTGTGGACTGCAGGTACACCAGTACGCAGGTGCCGATCAGGAAGATCACCGACCACGGCAGCACCTTGCGGAACAGGTCGCCCTCACGGCCGGCGAGGCCGACGGCGCTGGCGCCGATGGCGAGGTTCTGCGGAGAGATCATCTTGCCGACCACGCCGCCGGAGCTGTTGCTGGCGGCCATGAGCAGCGGGTCGAGTCCGGCGCCCTTGGCGGCCGTCACCTGCAGCGCGCCGAACAGTGAGTTCGACGAGGTGTCCGAACCGGTGACGGCGACGCCGAGCCAGCCCAGGACGGGGGAGACGACGGCGAACAGCCCGCCCGCGCCAGCCATCCACTTGCCCAGGGTGCTGGTCTGGCCGGAGGCGTTCATGACATAGGCCAGGGCCAGGACCAGCATCACCGTCAGGATGGCGAAGCGCAGCTCGACGAGGGTCTCCAGATAGGTCCGCAGCGCGCGGGCCGGGCTTACCGCCAGCACCACGGCGGACAGGATGCCGGCGAAGAGGAGCAGGGTACCGGGAGCGGGCAGCCAGTTGAGCGTGAACATGGTCAGCGACTGCGGCATGCCGGTCGTGCTAAACAGGTGCAGGCCCGGCCACGCCACCTTCGTGACCGTCGTCGCGAGCGCGTCCTTGAACCCGGGTGCCTGCGTGATGGCGAAGACCGCAATGATGATCGCGTACGGCGTGTACGCCTTGACGACGTCGGCGCGCGAGTCCCGGATCGTCTCCTGGGCGGTGAAGGTGCCACCGGCGGCGGCTGAGGCGCCGTGTCCGGACTTGCGCGGGCCTCCCCCGATGGCGTCCGGCGGCAGCTCACCAGCGGTGTCCCGCTCCGTCCCGGTCAGGATCTCCATAGGCTGCCAGACCTGCAGGAGCAGGACGACCGCGCCGGCCGAGACTAGCGAGGCGAAGATGTCGGTGAGGGCGACCGTGAGGTAGTTCGACGCGACGAACTGCACTGCGCCGAAGACACTGCCCGCGGTCAGCGCCGCAGGCCACACCTGCGCGATGCCCCGGCCTCCGCCGACCATGCCCACCAGAACGAACGGCACGAAGAGCGCGAGGATGGGCGTCTGCCGACCGACCATGGCCCCCAGATCGGTCGCGGGCAGCCCCGTCACCTGGCCCAGGGTCGTGATTGGTACGGCGATCGCGCCGAAGGCCACCGGGGCGGTGTCGGCGATCAGCGCGAGGCTCGCCGCGAGCATCGGCGGCATGCCGAGCGCGACCAGCATCACCGCAGCGATCGCCACCGGCGCGCCGAACCCGGCGAGACCCTCCAGCAACGAGCCGAAACAGAAGGCGATGATGATGGCCTGGATCCGCTGGTCGGCGCTGACGCTGGCGAACGAGTCGCGCAAGACATCGAAGTGGCCGGTCTTGACGGTCAGGTTGTAGACCCAGATCGCGTTGATGACGATCCACATGATCGGGAAGAAGCCGAACGCGGCTCCCTCCGAGCCGGCCAGCAGCGCCTGCGAGATAGGCATCGAATAAATGCCCACCGCGACGATCAGCGCGCCGGCCAGCGCCGCGACCGAGGCGATCCAGGCGGCTGCCCGGACGACCCCGAGCAGCACGAACAGCATCAACAACGGGAGCACGGCGAAGATCGCGGTGAGCCCCAGCGATCCGTGGAGGGGATCGAGGACCTGTCTGTACACGGTCACCTCGGCGGCGAGGATGGGCCGACCGGTCGGTCGGGCCAGGTGGGCGGAACGGGCCGTGCGGACGGAACGGGCCGTGCGGACGGAACGGGCCGTGCGGACGGAGCGGGCCGTGCGGACGGAGCGGGCCGTGCGGGCGGCGCAGGAGGAACGATCAGCAGGAGGCGACCGACTCCGGCGCCGGCGGCTCGGCCCGGAGTTGGTGCCGGGCGGACCAGAGCTTCGGTCGGTAGGACGTGAAAGGAGGCGTCGGGCCCTTCCACCTTGTACGCCATGCCGATGCGGGTTCCCTGCCGCTGCAGCGACGATACGACCTGCATGCGGCAACCGGGTTCGCCCGTAGAGCGCCTCAGCTGGCACCGAGCCGGCACCTCCCCGCCTGTGACTCAGAGTCCTGCGCCCTATCGTTTCGCGTGCACGAGAACTTCTGGCACGTCCGCGGCGCCAGCATCAAGCGTTCCGCTGCGCGCCGGGTAGTAGGCGGCCAAGCGGCCATCCGCTGCGACAAGGTGGCCGAGGTTGCGCAGCGGCAGCTCTAGCACGTGGTAGCCCAGCCAGCCAACGCCAGTCCCCAGCAGGCACAGGGTTATCGCGACCGCGGGGAACGCGGCTGGGTCGTGGCTCACCAGCCCGTGTCGGTCTAGCAGCAGCAGCAGCGGCTCGTGCCAGACGTAGAGGCTGAAACTCAGCGTCCCAACCCAGACCAGCGGTCGCCAGGCCAGTACGGCGCGCCACAGCGAGGTCGCGGGCGCGAGCACGGAGCAGCCCAGCAGCAGGGCGTAACCCACGGCGGTGAGGCTGTGGAACCGGACGAAGGACGAGGGCGTGTCGTGCACCAAGAACAGTGCGCCAATGACGATGACGGCCGTAACCCGGCGGAGCCCCCGCAGGGACAAGCCGCTCAGCGGCCGCCCGCCGCGGACAGCGACAACGAGCGCCAGCAGCATGCCGAGCGCGAAGTCACCGGCCCAGCCCAGCGGGTTGAACCAGACCGCCCAGCGCAGCAAGGAAGTACCTGTGGCGACCTCGGTGACCCGGTAGCCGGTCGAGGCGACCAGCAGCAGCGCCGCAGGGGCTGCGAGCAGCAGGACCGGACGCCGCGCCCCCCACGAGACGGCGCGGCGCACCACCGCCAGGTAGAGGGCGACGAACAGGTAGAACGCGACCTCCACCGACAGGGTCCACGCCGGCCCGATCGTGTAGAAGATCCGCTTGCTGTCGAAGGTCTCGATGAACGTGAGGTGCTCGACCAGGTCGCGCCAGTCCCCTGGCAGGCTCGGGTTGCGGTAGGCCCAGACGACGAGGACGGCGACCCAATACACCGGGAGCACCCGCAGGACACGTCGGAGCAGGAACCCCCGAGCGCTCCCCGGGTCCTGACCGGTCAGCAGCCGGCGAGCCACCGGGGCGTACAGCAGGAACGCCGACGTGACGAAGAACCAGCTGATGATGCCGTCGAAGCCACCCAGCAGCCGTCCGGTCGTGGTGCCCGCGAAGTCCGGGTGGCCGCCCGCCCGGCAGAACTGCCAGGCGTGGAAGACGACGACGGTCAGCGCCGCGAACCCTCGGAAGCCGGCGATGTCGGCGGTGCGCTGGGCGCCCGCGCCGTCCCGCGGACCTGCCTGGATGCTCACGCGGCCTCCTGGAGCGTGCCCGCGCGTGGCTCGTCGACGCGCGCGGTGACCCGCCAGGCGCGCTCGCCCATCAGCTGCTTGAGCTGCGCGACGCGGGCGAGCACGTTCTTGAACTCGCTGTACATGGGAGCCGTCACCAGCGCGTAGACCACGAACCAGCCCCGGTGGCGGCGCACGTCGGGCGCCCCGAGCAGGTACGCGAACACGGCCTGCGCGGGTCCCACCCCGAGCGTGAGCACAGTGGTGAGCAAGAACAGCGGGAGGAACCAGTGGGCCGGCTCCTGCCGCGGGTGCAGCGCCGTGTAGGCCAACAGCGGGAAGATCTGCAGAGAGATCCACGGGTAGGCCTCCCGCCACCCCAGCATGAATACCGTCCCGGCCCGCTGCTGGGCGCTGAGGCGGGTGGAGCTCCAGGTGGTGTGGCCGTACTCCCAAGACACCTGGAACCATCCCTGCGCCCAGCGCAGCCGCTGGGCCGCCAACGCCCCCAGCCGAGTGGGGGCGAGCTCGCGGGATATCAGCCTCGGGTCGCTCGCGATTTGCTCCCCGCGCAGCGTCACCCGCAGCGAGGCGTCGATGTCCTCGGTCAGCATCGAGCCCCGCATCCGGACCGCTTGCAGCAACTCGGTCCGCCAGTACCCGTTTGAGCCGCCGAAGATCGCGAACCCGTGCAGCCGCGCCCGCCCCGGGTGGCTAACCGCGTAGATCGACTCGAACTCGACGGCCACCATCCGGCTGACCCATGACGCGTCCCCGTTGCGGACGACGCAGTGCCCCTGCACTACGCCGTAGCCGTTGGACAGCCAGCGCCAGGCCCGGTCGAACGAGCCCTGCTCAGGGTGGTGGTCGGCGTCGAAGATGCCGACCATCTCGCCCGTCACCATGTCCAGCGCGGCGTTGACGTTCTGGGCCTTGGAGGTGCTGCCGGCCACCGGCAGCAGCAGCAGGCGCGGGTCGCGGGCGGCGATGCCTGCCAGGATCTGCTCGACCGGCAGGGGCCGCGGGGTGTTGTACGCCAGCACGACCTGCAGGCCCGCTGGGTAGTCCAACGCGAGGAAGGCCTCCACGGTGTCTACGATCGTCGCGGACTCGTTCGGCAGGTAGGCGGCGATCACGGCGCTCGCGGCTGGCAGCGGCTCGCCGAGCTCGGGTGGCCGGCGCGGATCGAGCGCGTACAGGCCCTCGACGTACACCGCCAGAGCCGTCAACAGCAAGGCCGCCACGGTGGCGAGGTAGGCGGCGGAGCGGACCGCGTGCCCGACCCCCAGTCGCTGGCTGACGACGTAGCCGAGGAAGGGCAGCCCCAGCCCCAGCAGGTAGGTGGCAAGCACTTGCAGCGGGGTCCGCACCCGCTCCCCCACCCGGGCCCTCACGGACCCCGCGGTGGCTTCCGGCGCCGGGGGTTCATCCATGGCGTCGTCCCAGGCGACGGGCACCAGGTCCAGCCGGAGCAGCGCCGTGGCAAGGGCCTGCTGGGCTCGCCGCTCCGCATCGGCCGCTCCCACCCCCTGCAACACGGTGTAGCCCACCAGCGGGGTCAGCCGCAGCCGCTCCCCGTTCACCGTAAAGGTGGCGGCGGCGACAGCGGCCCGGGTCAGGCCCAGCCGCTGCTGCGCCCGCTTCCCGCCCGGCGCGCTCAGCAGCAGCAGGCCGTCTTGCCCACCGACGAACCGGACGCTCGGCAGCAGCTCCAGCAGGGCAGTGGCCAACTGGTGCCGGACCTGCTGCCATCCGGCCGCGCCGAACTGATCGCGCAGCGCCTCGTGCTCGAGTACGGTCACGGCGACCAGGAGCGGTGAGCGGATCACCCCGAGCCGCGCCCTCGGGGCCTCCCACTCGCGGGCCGGCCTGGCGGACCGGCGCGCAGCCGGCTCACCAGCGCCCCTTTGAGGTACCACGGGAGTCATGACTGAACTCTTTCGACAGGATGGATCAGGGGCGCGGCGGCGGCAGCAGGGAAGCACGGCCAAGGCCGTATTCTGTGGCCGCGCTGGTGAGCGAACGTTGGGGCCCGGCCCGTTCCGTTGTGATCCCCAACTTGTTGCAGGGAGGAGTATTCCCGTGGGGGGTCTGACTGGGCCTTCTCCGGTCCTGTTGCGGCGGAGGGGCTACAGGTCGCTCCCGGCAGGCCGATGCCCCTTGTCATGACCTTCCGCCCGTTGACCTCCACCCCAACGCGCCGCTGGTGGCCCGTGCCGTGCCTGCTGACGGTCGGGACGGCCCTGGCGCTGCTCACGGGGGCCTCGGCGCCCGCGTCTGCAACCGGCGGCCCGGCGCAGCGGGCCGCGACACCAACGCCCAGCGCGACGACCACGGCTTCGGCTCCCGTCGGCTGGATCACCACTGCCGACGGCTTGCGGCGGGTCGCGCCGCTCGCCACCGCCGAGCTGCAGCCCAGCACCGCACCGAGCGCCGTGCGTATCGCCATCGACGTCGCCAGCCGCTACCAGCAGATGGACGGCTTCGGCGCTGCCCTGACTGAGTCCTCGGCACACCTGCTCATGAGCTTGTCCCCGAGCGCCCGGACCGCCGCGCTGCGATCGTTGTTCGACCCGCAGACCGGCGCCGGCATCCACCTGCTGCGGTTGCCCCTGGGCGCGAGCGACTTCGCCCTCAGCCGGTACAGCTACGACGACCTGCCGGCGGGGCAGACCGACCCGCAGCTGGCCCGCTTCAGCCTCGCCCACGACGACACCGAGATCGTGCCGGTGCTGCAGCAGGCCCTGCAGATCAACCCCGCGCTCCGGGTGATGGGCACCCCCTGGAGCGCCCCTGGGTGGATGAAGACCAGCGGCTCCCTGATCGGCGGCACCCTGGCCCCGGGCAGCACCGACGTGTACGCGCAATACCTCGCGCGGACCGTGCAGGCGCTGCGCAGCCGCGGCGTCCCTCTGCGCTTCCTGACTCTGCAGAACGAGCCGGGCTACAGCCCGGGCGACTACCCCGGCATGCGGCTTAGCGCCGCGCAGGAGTCCGCCCTCGCGGTCGCGCTGGCACCCAAGCTGGCCGCAGCAGGGCTCGGTGACGTCCAGCTCTTCGGGTACGACCACAACTGGGACGACACCGCGTACCCCACCGCGCTGCTCGCCGACCCGGCCGCGAGCGCCGTCCTGTCCGGCACCGCCTTCCACTGCTACGCCGGTAAGCCGGGGGCCCAAGATGCGGTCCACGCGGCCGCACCAGACAAGGACGTTTGGTTCACCGAGTGCTCCGGCGGTAGCTGGGCGCCCAGTTTCGCGGGCAACCTGGGTTGGAACGCCGGGACCCTCGCGGTGGGCGCGACACGGGCGTGGTCGCGCAGCGTCCTGTTCTGGAACTTGGCGCTGGACCCGGCGGGCGGCCCGCATACGGGCGGCTGCAGCGGGTGCCGGGGAGTGCTCACCATCACCCCGCGTACGGGCAAGGTCGTTCGCAACGTCGAGTACGACGTGCTGGCCCTGGCAGGGCGGGCCGTCCGGGCCGGCGCCACCCGCATCGGCTCGCCTACCGGCCTGTACGGCGTGCAGACCGTCGCCTACGAAAACCCCGACGGCTCGCGCGTGCTCACCGCCTACAACAGCTGGGGGAGCAACCAGTCGCTCCTGATTGACGACGGCACCCAGCGGGTCGGGGCACCGCTCCCGGCCGGCTCGGTGGTGACAGTCCGCTGGTAGGGAGGCCGGGCGGCCGTCCCCCAACCGTTCGCCGGCCACGTGGCTCGTCATCGCCGGACTGGCGCACGCCGTGTCCCAGTGGGACGACGACGGGCGGCTTCACTTGGGCTACCACCCGGCAGGTGAACGTGCCCGCGCAGCCGTTCTCACGCTGCCGGCGTACTCACCACCCCGGTGGGGCCGCCGCGCATCGCCGGATGATCGTGGGTTGGTCGCCGTCACCGTCGCCCTGGCCGTGGACCCAGCAGGGCGACGAGTTCGCTGCCCGGCCGCCCGAAGCCGAGCCGCCCGCACCCAGACCTGCAGGTCCGGGCTCCGTTCAGTCGTCGTTCCCCGCCGCGCGTCGCCCAACAGGTACGCCACGCCCGACGTACCGCAACCGTCAACAAGGCGTGACCGCGAGACGTAGGTTCCGGACACTAGTTGCGCTACACGAACGGTCATCGCGGCACGCACAGAATCACGTCCATCATCAACGGACCACAAACGAGGGGTTCTGCGACAGCACGCAGCCCATCCCCGAGATCGCCGCGGGTGCGCGTAGTGGGGCAGCGCCAGACCTGTTGGCGGGTGACGACAACATTCAGCTTTACCTCGCCGCCCGGGGCATGTTCGGCCCAACGTGACGTGAAGTGGCGGTGCTTGAAGTTCGGCTCGCGGGCCACCCGGTCGATGCCGAACTGGCTGATCAGGTAGTGAGCGAACCAGGCCTGATACGTCGCCTCTGGCGCGACGAAGTGGGAGCACGTCCGCCCGAAGACCAACCAGGCTGCCTCGAACTTCGCCGCGAGTTCCTCGCCGGGGTGCGGGTCCAGGTTGGTCGTCACCAGTCGCCGCGGCGGATGCGGGGTCCATCAGGATCGCGTACGTGTAGCTCGGCCCCTGCAGCCCCGCCAGCGCACCGGGGCCAGCGCAGGGCATGAGCTCTAGCCCTGTCTTCCGCGGCGTCCCAGCAGCTGCCCGGTGCCGACGTCGAAGAACCGGATGCCGGCCGTGTCGATAGCCACCGTGACCAGCTCGCCGACCGTGGGTTTGACGGCGACCGGAACCCGGGCCGCCAAGGCGGCCGTTCCGATGCCAAGGTGCACGACCCGCTCGTTGCCGAGCAGCTCGACCCGGTCCACGTTCGCCGTGACCGTCGTTCCCGCCGGTACGGCGCCGATCCGGAGGTACTCCGGCCGGACGCCGAGCACGAGAGGGCCCGACGAGCCGACCTCGGCTAGCCCTGCCCGCACCTGTGGGTCGAGCTGGTCGAGAGCAAAGGCCAAGGCGACCCCGTGGCCACGGACGGTGATCTGGCCGCCGATCTCCTCGGCCGTCACCGGCACGAGGTTCATCGGCGGGGAGCCCAGAAAGTCGGCGACCACGAGGTCGGCGGGGTACTCGTAGATGACCTCGGGCGGATCCACCTGGTGCAGCACGCCACCGTCGATCACGGCGATCCGGTGCCCCATCGTCATCGCCTCGACCTGGTCGTGCGTGACGTAGACGGTGGTGACCGCCAGGCGCTCGTGGAGACGGGCCAACTCCAGCCTGGTCCGGGTGCGAAGCTTGGCGTCGAGGTTGGACAGCGGCTCGTCCATCAGGAAGGCCTTCGGCTGGCGCACGATGGCCCGGCCGAGGGCGACCCGCTGCTGCTGGCCGCCCGACAGCTGGGCCGGGCGCCGGTGCAGCAGGTCGCCCAGGCCGAGCAGCGCCGCGACCTCCTCGACTCGGCGCCGGGCTTCGTCCCGGTCGACACCGGCCGCGCGCAGCGGGAAGCCGAGGTTGCGCGCCACGGACATGTGGGGGTACAGCGCGTAGGACTGGAAGACCATGGCGATGTCCCGGCTGCCCGGCAACAGGGGGTCGACGCGCACGTCGTCGATCCAGATCTCGCCGCCATCTAACTCCTCGATGCCGGCGATCATCTTGAGGATGGTCGACTTGCCGGAGCCGGATGCGCCCAGCAGCACCAGGAACTCGCCGTCCCGGATCTCGAGCGAGACGTGGGAGACTGCTTCGACGGTGCCGTAACGCTTGGTCAGGCCACGGAGGCTGACGTGTGCCACTAGCGGCTCGCGCCGAGGTCAGCCACGGGCGGAGGTGCTTGCGAAACCCCGGACGAGCAGCCGCTGGCCGAGGAAGAAAAGGACGACGGTCGGCACCACGGCCAGCAGCGTGTCGGCCATCAGGAAGTTCCAGGACGTGTTGTAGAGGTCGTGGAAGCTGGCCAGGCCCAGCGGCAGGGTGTAGGTGTCCGCCTTGTTGAGGTAGATCAGCGGACCGAGGAAGTCGTTCCACTTAGAGGCGAAGTCCAGCAGGCCGACGGCGACGAGGGCCGGCACGGACTGCGGCAGGATGATCTGCCAGAAAATCCGGAAGTGGCCGGCCCCGTCGACCAGCGCGGCCTGGTCGAGCTCGGCGGGCAGGGTGAGGAAGAACTGCCGGAGCAGGAAGATGTTGAACGCGCCGCCGCCGAGGAAGGACGGGACGATCAGGGGCAGATAGCTTCCGTACCAGCCGATCTTAGAGAAGATGACGAACTGGCTGACCAGCAGCACCTGCTGGGGCAGCAGCATCGTGGCCAGGATCAGGACGAATGCGAGGCGCAGACCGCGGGCGCGCAACCGGGCCAGCGGGTAGGCGACAAGCGCCGAGGACAGGACTGTCCCGACGGCTCCCAGACCTGCCACGAGCAGGCTGTTGCGGGCATAGTGCCAAAACGGGATCAGCGTGGTCGCCTGGTGGAAGTTGCCGTACGCGGGTGAGGCGGGGATGAGCTGGGGGGGCGCGGTGAAGACCGCATTGTCGGTCTTCAGTGCGGTGGACACCATCCACAGCACCGGAACCAGTACGACGGTGCAGCCCACCAGGGCGACGACGTCCGTCAGCGAGCGTTGGGCGCGTCGCCGACCATGGACGGTGGGTGCCCGTGAAGGAGCGCGCAGCGGGGGCGCCAGGACGCTGCTCATGACCGGGCGCTCCCACCGTAGAAGACCCAGAACCGGGCGCTGCGGAACAGCAGCGCCGTGACGAGCATGGTGAACGCGAACAGCAGCCAGGCGAGCGCCGACGCGTAGCCCATCTGGAAGTAGGTGAAGGCGTTGCGGTACAGGTAGAGCAGGTAGAACAGGCTGGAGTCGCCAGGACCGCCTGCGGTCACGACGTAGGCCTGGGTGAACGTCTGCAGGGCCCCGATCAGGTCGAGCACGAGGTTGAACAGGATGGCTGGGCTGATCAAGGGCAGGGTGATCGCCCAGAAGCGCCGCGAGGCGCTCGCCCCGTCGATCTGCGCGGCGGACAGGATGTCGGTGGAGACACCTTGCAGCGCGGCCAGATAGATCAGCATGGACCGGCCCACCCCCCACAGGCTCATCAGCGCCAGCGCGGGGACCACCTCGCGTGACGAGGCAACCCACAGCTGCGGTGGCACGTTGACCAACCCAAGCAGGTAGTTGAGGAGCCCGAACTGTGGCTGGAAAAGCCACAGGAACAGCAGCGCGACCGCTACCGACGCGCCACCCGTCCCCGCGATCATGACGGGGAGCAGGAAGACCGTACGGAACACTCCGACACCGCGGGCTTTGGTGTTGAGCACCATGGCCAGAACGAGCCCGAGCACCAGGTCCGCGGGGACGGAGAGGGCGACGAAAAGCAGCGTGACCAGGATGGAGTGTGCCAGGACCGGGTCGTTGAGCGCCCTGTCGTAGTTGGCCAACCCCACGTACTGAGTCTGGCTGGGGTGCAGGATGGGGTAGTCGCTGAAGGACAGGGCGAGCGACGCCAGCATGGGTCCGGCGGTGAAGGCCAGAAACCCCAACGTCCACGGTGAGAGGAAGGCGTAGGCAGCGAGCCGCTCCCGCCTGGCACGACGGGAGCGGACGGCGGTCACCCCGAGGGAAGCTTGTGGGTCTTGAACCATGTGTCGATCTTGGCCTGCGCGTCGGCCTGCAGCGCCTTCATGCCCTTGGCGGGGGCGTCCTTGCCGTCGAGGATGTTGTCGAAGGCCTTCCCGACCAGGTCATTGACCTCGGCGAAGGCCGGGAACCAGGCCTCGTTCTCCGGCGAGGACGACGGCAGGCCGTCCAGCCAGACCTTTGGATTGACGTTGGGTAGCTCCTGCTTGATCCCGGTGGGAAAGGCGTCCTGGTTCTGCTTCAGGGGCGGAATCGCCCCGTAGCTGTCGAAGGACAGCTTGCGCTCGGCGGTGGGGTCGAAACTGAAGTACTTGAGCACCTCCCAGGCCACGTCCTGGTTCTTGCTGGCCTTCAGGATCGCGCCTACATCGAGGTTGAGGAAGCCGAAGCGCCGGGCCGGCCCGGCCGGCATCGCGGCGGCCTCGAACGGGAACGGCACCTTGGTGCCGAACGGGCTGCGGATGTCGCAGCTGCACATGTCGATCATGGCCAGTTTCCCTGAGCGCCAGGCGAACTGCTCCTCGTTGCCCTTGCCACCCCCGGCACCGAGCGCGGCGACCTGCGTCTGGGACGGCTGAACGTGGTACTTGTTGACCAGGTCGGCGGCGAAGGAGATGCCTGCGATCGAGCCGGGCGTGTCGAACTGCGCCTTGCGGGAGGACAGGTCGTAGAGGTGCCCGCCGAAGTCGTAGAAGACCGCCTCTCGGAAGAAGTGCCCCACGCCGTACTGGGCGATGTTGCCCGCGTCGAAGCCCGCCTCGCCCGGGTGGTGACCCTTCTTGTCCCTGGTCAGTGCCGTCGCGGCCTCCAGGAACGACTTCTGCAGCGTCCATGAGTCCTCTGTCCACGACGTCGGAGGCGGCTTGATGCCTGCCTTCGCGAACAGCTGGGCGTTGTACGCCAGCGCGTGGTCGTGCACGCCCACAGGGACGCCGATGACGCTCGTGGAGTCCTTGCCGAAGTAGTTGCTGACATGAGTGGCCGGGACGGTCTGGCTGATGAAGTCGTCGAGTTTCAGCCCGTCCCGCTGGAGCATCGGCCCCAGGTCGAGCCACACGTCCTGGTCCACGAACAACGAAATGCCGTACAGGCCTGCGGGCATGACCAGGTCAGGCGGCTGGCCGCCGGAGATGAGTACGGTCAGCTTGGTGCGTGCGTCGGAGCTGTCCGGCACCCGCAGGAAGTCGATGGTCACCCCGGGGTGCTGCTGCATGAAGGCCGCTGCCAAGGCCTGCTGCACCTGCACCTGGTCCGGCGAGTTGCCGGTGCCGAAGCCGACCAGGATCTGCACCTTGCCGGTCAGCTGCTTGCTCGTGGCGGGGGACGGGGTGCCGCTCGCACCCGACCGCGTGGAGCGGGACGTGCTGCTGTCACAGGAGGCCAACAGGGCGCCGGCGCCGGTGGCCGTGAAGCCGAGGGCCAGGGCCCGCTGGACGAAGTGACGTCGGGTCATCCCTCGATCCAGGAACGTCTGCACGAGTTCCTGGCTGGCTCGCTCGTTCGGAATCAACCGGCACCTGTTCCGCCCCCGCGGGGCTTGTCGAAGTGACTTTGAACGCGCCGGTTCCTATCACCTCGCTTCACTGGCTGCTAAGTGTGCTGGACATTTACCCTTTCGGTGTCGCCGACATGTCCACGGGCCCGGGTACACGCCTCGATGCCGGCCGGTCAGCGACTGCCGCTGGCCCTTCAAGCATGCGCCGGCTCAGCCACCGCCCAGCCAGTCCGACGTCCTGCGCTTCGAGGCCGAGGCCGGTCCGTCCTCGCGCCGGACCCTACCGGCGGGCGGCGGGGAGGGCCGTCTGCTCGGACGTCTCGACCGGAGGGGGCTGCTCACCATCGGGGGCCGCGGACGGGCGCAGCTCCCACAGGCCCCAGACGACCAGCAGGACAGCGAAAGGAGGCCGTGGAAGACCCACGAGGCACGAATGACGAGCCGTGCAGCAGGATGACGCCCACCGACACGAGGAGCCCGAGGGCGCCTGCCGCGAGCCCGATGGTGAAGCGCAGCAGCAGGGCCAGCGCGACCCCGATCGCCGCGGCGATGTTGTACGACGTGAAGCTGTCGAGGTGGACGATCCCGTTCACGCCGAGGAGCACGGCGACGCCCCACGCCGTGGTGACGATGCCAGGCGCCCAGAACGCCCCTCTGCGTCCCGCCGCGCTGGCTGCGACGAGCTAGGTCAGGCCCACGATCAGCGGCGTGTAGCAGAAGCGGACGAGCTGTTGCTGGACGACGAGCTCCATGACGAGGCCCCGCCGATCAGAACGAGCGCCGCACGCCGACGCGGCGTGAACGTGGGGGTCGTCAGGGGTCGCGCTGTCGGCCTGGGCACATTCTCATCTCCTCACGAACCCGGCCGGGTCCACGGTCCAGATAACACACCAGAGCCTCGGCCGGCCAGTACCGCTGTTCGAGGGCAGCTGCGGGGGTCAGTCAGAGGAAGCTGCCGTTCGGCGGGAAGGGGCCTAGTCCGAACGGACCCATCGGTAAGCCCGACGCGGCGAGGCGATCTCACAAACGAGCGATTGCGGGACGTCATCGAGAGCGGTGGGAGCGCCCGCTACAGCCGATGAGCGCATAGCCCGCTACGGGTGGTCAGCGGCTCGGAGGGGACGCGCGGTCCGACTGCCGGGGTCCCAACGCGGACCAACGGCGTGAGGTCGCGGCCCACCGGCGGAGCAGTCCTGTCGGTGCCGGCGGCTAGCGTCCTACCTAGACCCATGGGCAGTGTTGATCGAGTGCGACGCGGAGATGCCCGACACCTCGGAAGAAGCAACCCTTGAGCGCGAGTCGCACGCCGCCGATCGTCGACCAGCAGAACACTGCCCCATACCAGTTGCTCCTCGCAGCTCAGCGGCGCCTGTACGCCGACGTTAAGCGAAGCCACAACCGCCGCCT
>JAABUI010000554.1_pt1 | contig 26739 bp, 29 predicted proteins | sample 5559111 | NCBI WGS metagenome assembly JAABUI01 (sample SAMN10711870, study PRJNA513365) | rock metagenome | isolation source: Antarctica rocks | place: Antarctica: Victoria Land, Buttleship Promontory
GCCGACAGGTCTGTCGCTGGGCCAAGGGTCACGTGGCGCTCCTCGTCGCGACTCATGCGCAGGTGCATGATACAGGCTACTGCGTCCGAGCTCGGCGTGGCCGAGGGCCTACTGGAACCCGCGACCGCGGACGGGGCTGCCCAACGCAGTCAGCGGCTGAGAAGCCCCGTCTTCTGCCTGCAGCCAGCACCACCCACCTCGACCGAGTCACCGGTTTCGGTCACGGTGCGACCCTGCCCACGAAGCGCATCGACGTCGCCTGGCACCACCGGAACGAAGTTGGTCCGGTCCAGAACCGTCCAGAAGACCGGTTACGCGCGTCAAGAAGACGTCCCGCAATCGCTCGTTTGTTAACCGGTCCGGGCTCGCGCGATCGATCTGTGACTTGCACCGGTAAGTGGCGCGGTTCTCGCAGCGCTGTGTGGCCGACACCAGCACGGCGGTCTTGAACTTGCCATCGGCTACTGGGATGGCCCGTCAGGCCTCTTGCTTGGTTCCGTACCGCTGGCGCGCGGCCTCTCCTGAGGTTCCGATGAGTGACCCGATGGAGCGCCAGGAGTACCCCTCGTGGCGCGCCTGGCTAACGGCCTGCTGCAGCAGTCCTTCGGCCTTCGCGCGCTCCAGCACGGCGCGCCGCAGGGCGGCGAATGCTTCCGGCGGGCGTGCGTCGCTCGGCCGAGGTTCATAGTCCTCGAACCGCTTCGCCAGCTCGTCACCGTGATCGACAATGTCCTGCACCGTGCGCGGCATGATCATCACCTCAGGAACTTCTGGCGGGCTGGCATGGCGTGGACAATGACCAGAGCGGTTTCGCCCTCGACGACTCCTACCTCCAGGAGTCGCCCAGCAGTGTCGGCACCCACGAGCATCGTGAAGCCGTCATCGAGGTCGAAGACGCGAAGCGGGTCGGCGAGAGCGTGCAGCATGTCTTGGTCATCGATTCCGTGCTTGCGGGCGCTGGGCGCGACGTAAGCCCCTTCGCCCACCTTGCCAAGTTACCTTGTCGCGGCTCAGGGGGCAAGGACTTACGACGACCAGCGGCGTCCCGGCCAGCGATGGTAAGACGGGAGCGTTCCTTGACGCACTCCCGAGCGCCGCAGCTTCGGGCCTTTTCAAGCTCAACCAGCGCCCCCATGATCAGACCGCCCTCACGCGCTCTCCGTTTGACCTTCAACCCCTGTTGAAGGTCCATGGTGGTGGTGTTGTTGTCGACTGACCGGAGGAGTGAGATCATGACCGCCACGCCAAGCACCGAACAGACCCGCGGACCTGAGCATGAAGTCCTAGCGACCGCGGCGAGCACCGAGCAGGCCCCGGTCGCAGGCGCCGGAGGCTGCGACTGCGGCTGCGCGTGCTGCGCCCCGGCCAACGCCGGCACCGTTCCGGCTGAGGCCAACGCTGAGCAGACGGGCAACGACCAGGCCGCCCGTGCCGGCTGCGGCTGCGGCTGACCGGGGAGGGGTGTGGTGGACCGCCATGTGCGAGCTACTGCCTGCGCGCTCGCGGTGGTCCACCGGCCCTGGCCGGTGGAGGTGCGCTGCCTCGACCTGGCCGAGGAAGTAGGTGAGCCCGCCCGGGCGGTGCTCGTCGCCGAAGGGCACAAGAGCACCGCAGCACCGGCCGAGGAGGTCGCCGAAGCGCCGTGCGGGGTGCTCGTCGACGTGTTCGCGCTGGCCGATCACGACCACGTGGCTTGACGAGCTGTATCCCCACCTGTTGGCGCGCCTCGTCGCCGGCCACTCCAGGGGGAGGCCGGCGGTGCCGGCAATGACCCGGAGGCCGGCTGGAAGCTGGAAGGACCGCGATGACCCGCCCGGCCACCGAGCAGCACCAGGTGTGCGACTGCGGGTGCTGCGGCCCCGGCAGTGACGACACGGACGACACGGCAATCACTGAGCGCCGCAGCCGCGCGCCTCGTGCATGTGTGACAGCGGAGTCGCCGGCAAGCGGGGCTGCACCTACCGAGCCGCCACCTGATCTGACCATGCCGGTGAGCGATCTCCTGACCATCGGCGAGGTGGCCCGGGCCGCGGACGTGGCCACGTCGGCGCTGCGCTTCTATGAAGCCGAGGGCCTGGTCATGCCCGCTGGGCGGACGGCGGTCGGCTACCGACTCTACGATCCTGAGCAGATCGCCCGGGTGCGGTTCATCCGGCATGCGCAGCGGCTCGGCCTGAGCTTGGCCGAGGTCGGCGAGCTGCTCGCCGCGGTGGACAGCGACGACCCGGTGCCTACCCGGGACCGGCTCCGCCACCTGGTGGCCCACAAGCTCGTCACCACCCGACAGCACATCACCGAGCTGCAGGAGTTCACCGGTCAGCTGGAGCGGGTGCACCAACGGCTCAGCGGCAAGCCCGGCTGTGGATGCCGGCACCTAGGATCCTGCGGCTGCCTCCCGCTGGATCTCCCGCCGGTCGACCAGAGCGAAGGCGAACTGGAGGCCGTCCAGACCGGCGCCTGCGGCTGCGGCTGCGGCCCCACCACGCCAGCAATGTAGAAGGGGTGACCCGGACCCGGACCCGGAGCGGGAAAGGCGACCACACGTGAAAGGACACGACGACATGGACGATCAACAGCGCACAGCGCTCAAGTCCCGATTAGCCGACGTGCACGCCTCCTTCGAACAGGCCGGAGAGAGCATCGACGCCGCGCATGATGATGCCCAGGTCCGCGGCCTCCCCCGCGGCGCGCACGATCGCCAGCGGGGCGGCGGTCCCGACCGCGCAGGGGTAGCCCATGACCAGCACGCCGAGCCCGGCGAACACCGCGCGGCGCACATCGGGTTCCCCGGCCAGCACCCAGGACCCGACCAGCCAGCCGATCAGCGCGACCGCCGAGATGATGAGCGCGACGGGCGTGGCCAGCACGACAAAAGCGGCAGCGGTCAGCGGCACCCTCGCCCGTAAGCAGCCGCTGGACGCGCGTCGCAGTGGCGGGAAGATAACTCGACTGCTGGCGAGGGTGACCGGCGCCGACGCGACCTCGCTTAGCGGTGGCCGCTGGGCCAGTCCAGGAAGGGCATGTTGATCACGATGCCGGGGGAGTCCAGCGACAACTCGCCGGCCTTCTGCGCCGCCAGGACGTCCGCAGCTGCGGTGAGTTCCCGCGCGCTGTGCGGGTTCTTCCAGGTCACCAGCTCCAGCGACCGCAGGGGGGAGTACTGCGCGTCGCCCGGCGCGGTGGGGAATACGTCGCCTTGAAAGCCGAGCGGACCGCGGTGCTCGGGCTGGACGCCGTTGCTGAAGATGTACACCTTCTAGGTCGCGGCCGCTGGCACCGCAGCCAGCTGTGGCACGTAGATCACTGGGGAGTTCTTCTTGCTTGTCAGCAGGGCTGCGATCTTGCGGTCGGAGGCCTCGGTGTGCGCGAAGTGGATGCCGTGGTTGGCGTACCAGGCGAACACCGACGGTGGTTCGGCGGCTGATCCGGCGGTCGCGGGGGAGGGGCCGGCGTTGCGCGAGGACGTAGGCGAGGTTGTTGATCCAGTGGCTGTCCCGCAGGCGGCCGCGAGTAGAAGCGCGAGCGCCGCTGCGCCGACCCGGCCGGTCCGGTGCCGCCGGCGCGCAGTCCCAGCCCGGGCACTGGTCACTGGGACGAGCGCAGCTCGAACCCGTCTCTGTGACGTGGGCGGGTTGATCGGCGCCGACGCATCATCGGCATGTGGTGGGCACGCGGTCACGCAGTCCTCCGGATTTTGTCGCTTGTCCACGGGGCGAGGCCAAGGTGCCAGCCACGCCGAAAAACCTTGCCTTGAGATCATCCAAGGGCCTCCACCGACGAGAAGGTCAAGCGTCCGGTGCTCTCGGCCAGCGACAGGTTGCCCGCCCGCCGCGACCCGGCCCGTGCTGGTTTCTCACCGCCATTGGCGATGTGCCGCACGACGTCGTCCTCCTCGGCGCAGGAGCCTGGTTCCGCGGCTGCTGCGGTGCGTCAGCGTCCGCCGGCACGGCGGCGGCGCCTCGTCCGCCTGTGATTCCTGCGCCCCCGCTGCTGCTCGGTCGGCGGGTCACATTGACCACCAGAGCATCTGCACACCCTGGATCGTCATCAGTGGCCGTGAGCATCTGCCGGCTGATCTGTTGCGCGGTGCAGGATGGCTGCACCGGCGGTGAGGGCCTGCTCGATGTCGGCTTCGCGGATCAGTCCATCGAGCCGCGCGATCTCGGTGCCCCCGTGGAACAGCAGCAGGGTAGGGATGCTCAGCACGTCGAAACGGCTGGCCGTTTCCAGGTCGCTGTCGACGTCGATGCGGGCCGGCCGCACGCTGGGGTGCCGGCGTAGCACGGCGTCGAGCCGTGGTTCCAGGGCGCGGCAGGGTGCGCAGGTGAGTTGCCAGAAGTCCAGCAGGGTCAGTCCTGGACCGGTGAGCAGCTGCTCGACCTGGTCAGCGGTGGCTACGGGCACCAGTGACATGGGGCTCCTCGGGGTTGCTTGGCGGCTCAGCGGCGGGCGGCGGGGGCGGCGGCGGTGTTGACCTCGTCGTCGGGTGCGTGCCCGACGCTGGCGATGGCCTGGAACAGCAGCGAGGGTCGGCCGCCGATGGAGTTGATGAAGATGGTGGTGACTGATAGCGCCATCGCGATCATCGCCCAGATGGGGTACACCAGGCCGGTCGCGGCCAGCGGGATGCCGATGCCGTTGAACAGGAACGCCAGGGCGACGTTCTGCCGGGTGCGGCGGTAGGACCTGCGGCTGATGTGCCGGGCGGTCTGGATGGAGGTCACGTCGTTGCGCACGATGATGATGTCGGCGGACTCCACCGCGATGTCGGTCCCGCCGCCCATCGCGACACCGACGTCGGCCTGCATGAGTGCCGGTGCGTCGTTGATCCCGTCGCCGACCATGACGACCTTCGCGCCGCGGGCCTGCAGCTCCCGGACGATGTCGGCCTTGCCGTCGGGTAGCACCCCGGCGTGCACGTCGTCGATCCCGAGCCGGCGGGCGACCAGCCGGGCCGCGGAGGCGTTATCGCCGGTCACCATCACCGGCGTCAGGCCGTCTTTGCGCATCGCCGCGAGCGCCTCGACGGCGTCCGGGCGCACTTCGTCGCCGAGGGCGATCACACCCAGCGGCTGGCCGTCCTGCGCTACCGCGATGACGGTCCGGCCGGCCTGCTCGAGCTCGGCGATGCTCGGCTGCAGGGTTGTGAGGTCGATCCCGCGGTCGGTGAGCAGGCCGGGCCGGCCGACCAGGACCGGCCGGCCGGCCGGCGATGACGGCGGTGATCCCGAAGCCGGTGATCGAGTTGAACTGGTCGGCGGCGGGGATGGTGAGGCCGCGGTTACGGGCGGCGTCGACGACGGCGCGGGCCAGCGGATGTTCGGAGTTGGACTCGGCGGCGGCGGCGACGGTCAGTAGCTCGGCTTCGTCGTTCACGGCCCGGATCTCGCGGACCGCCGGACGGCCCTCGGTGAGGGTGCCGGTCTTGTCCAGCACGACGTGGGTGACCTTGCCGAACTGCTGGAACGCCTCGCCGGTGCGCATGATGATCCCCAGGTCGGCTGCGTCACCGGCGCCGCGGACGATCGCCAGCGGCGCGGCGATCCCGACCGCGCACGGGTAGCCCATCACCAGCACGGTCAGCGCGGCGAACACTGCCCGTGTCACGTCCGGGTGCCCGCCGACTGCCCAGCTACCAGCCAGCCAGCCGATCAGGGACAACGCCGAGATGGCCAGCACGGTGGGGGTGTAAACCCGCAGGATCTGGTCGACCAGGTGCAGGATGCTGGGCTTGAGGGCCCGGGCGTCCTCCACGTGCCGCACCACCTGAGCCAGGAAGCTTTCGGTCCCGACCTTGCTGACCTTGACCAGCAGCGTCCCGGCGCCGTTGATCGACCCGCCGATTACCTCATCACCGGCCGACCGCTCGACCGGCACCGGCTCGCCGGTGACCAGCGCCAGGTCCACGGTGGAGAAGCCGGACACGACCGTTCCGTCGACCGGGATCCGCTCACCCGGCCGGATCCGGACCTGGTCGCCGACCTGCACCCGCGCGATCGGGGTGTCGACCTCGACGTCCCGCCCGTCCTGCTGCTGCACGACCCGGGCGGTGTCGGGCTGCAGGTCCATCAGCTTGCGCACCGCTTGGCTGCTGCGGGTCTTGACCAGCAGCGACAGCCATTCGGAGAAGATGTGGTAGTTCACGACCAGCACCGTCACGGCGAAGAACGGCGCCGTCGGGTAGTCCGGCAACCGGCCGAGCAGGCCGTAGAGGCCGCCGGCGATGCCCGCGAACGCCCCGATCTCGAGCATGACGTGCTGGTTGAGGATCCCGCGGCGCGCCGACTGGTAGGCCATCGACAAGATGTGCGGGGCGACGCCGAGCACCACAGTCAGGGCCAGCAGCCCGGTGACGTACGGCACGGCGGCGGTGCCGAGGCCGGCGGCGCGTAGCCCCAGCGCGAGCACCGCAGGCGCGACGATCGCGACGGCACCGGCCGCGGCAGTGCGCCGGCCCTGCGGCCGCAGCAGCGCGTACGCCACCGGAACCATCACCACCACGACCGAGGCCGGTACCAGCACCGACAAGAACCCGCTGATGTCGGCGATCAGCCCGATCGCCAACAAGCTGGCGGCGATCGCCGTCAACAGCCGCTTGCCCTCCTTGGCCAGCGCCGCTTCCTCCTCCTCGAAGGGGCGCAGCTTGCGCGGGTCGTACAGGTCGTAGCCGATGTCACGCAGCGTGCCGAGGATCTGCTGCGGCTCGATCACCGCCGGGTCGTAGTCGACCAGCGCCTGCTCATGGCTCAGGCTGACCGCGACCTTGTCCACGCCGTCCTGACGGATCAGCGCCTTCTCGATCGTGCCGGTGCACAACGAGCAGTGCAGGCCCGAGATCCGAGCCCGCAGCCGGGCGTGCCCGGCCAGGTTGCTCGGCTCCTCCGCCCACAACTCATCCGCCGGTTCCAGCAACGTCTTGGTCATCGCCCTCATCCACTTCCCTCGATGTGTCACCGTGCGCCCAGGCAAGGCGCAGGCCCTCGTCCAACCCCCGGCGGGGCTGGCCCTAGCTGATGACCGGGTAGCCCGCGTCGGTAAGTCGCGCCGCGAGCTGTTCGACCCCGATCGCGTTCTCGTCGAACAGCACCGTCACCCGATTGCTGGCCGCGTCCGCCTCCACCTGGCGGACCCCGTCGACCCGGGTCAGCGCCTTACGAATTGCGGCCTCACACGCGCCGCAGTGGATCTGCTCAACGGTGAAGGTCTCCGACGCCATGACTGCCGCCTTTCCTGATAGTGGATTGCCGGCGACGGTAGACCTTCCATTCGAATGGAAGGTCAAGTCGAGCCTGCCCGGCTGCTCACGGACCGCGGTTTCAGCCAGTTCAGCACGGAGCAAAGGCTGAGGTGGCCCTGGACGGCGACTCCCCGGGTTCCTGTCAGGCGTAAGGTGGCTGCATGCAAATGCAGATCGGGGAGCTCGCCGACAGAGTCGGAGTGAACACCAAAACCATCCGCTACTACGAGTCCATCAAGCTGCTGCCTGAACCGGCCCGCACCCCGGCGGGGTACCGCATCTACGGTCCGGACGACGAGACCAGGCTGACCTTCATCAAGACCGCGCAGCACCTGGGGCTCAGCCTGGACGAGATCCGCGAGGTCCTAGCCCTACGCGAGGCCGGCACCGCCCCATGCGAACACGTCCGGGGGGTCCTGCGCCAGCAGGTCCGTGACATCAGCCGCCGCATCAGCGACCTGCGCAGGCTCCGCCAAGAACTGCAAACCCTCGACGCCGCGATCGACAACATCCCGCGCGACGCAGCAGCAGTGTGCCGGATCATCGAGCACGTCCGCTCCCAACACCCAAAAGAGACCGCCAATAGCTTCCGGCCCAACGTCGCTGAGGCGAGCCCCCACGACGCCAGGGTCCCGATGATGTGACTCCCCTGTGCGTCAGGCTGATGTGAGACACCTCGGGTAGCACCTCCCTCCCGCACAGGACGAGTCGCCGCGCCATTCACCGACCAGCGCTGGATACAGGGTGCGTTGGCGGTTTCATTTGACAGTCCGTTCTGAACTCCGCTCAGGGCCGCCCTGCGCCCACATGATCACCGTTCCACTTCCTTGGCAGTGGAACCGGCAGGCGCGGCTGCCCCTCGTGGCCGTCGTCAGCTCGCCTCCGCGTCCCAGAGCTTGGGTCCAGGGCGACGTTCGGTAACGACCGTATGCGAGACAGTCCGGCGGCCAGAACGAGCGCTTATGGACGGTCTCGGTGGCGGGTCGCGCGTGCGGTCCCGGTGCCGATCCGCGCGCCGGCGAAGGGCGGTTGGGGGGAGCCTCCACTTCTGACCCGGGAACGGCGCGTAGCCGCGGTTGTCGTGGCGGTACCAGATGTCCCAGTAGATGCCGTGACTTCAATCGAACGCCGCTCCCCCCCGGCCGTCGGGCAGTACATACTCAAACAATCGACGGCGACGCTTAACGCTTACCTCCGCGTCCGGGTCCGGGTGAGGGAGCCGTCCTTGCAGCAAGAGGCCAGCGTGGGCGGGTCGACGAGCTCCATGACGTGTATGAGGTCGCGGCCCCGTCGTCAGCGTCGCAATGCACCCGCGTCGAAGATGTCAACGAGCCCCGGATGGCTCAGCGACGGGAGGGGGCTGATGTCGTTGTTCACGCGGGCGGCGTCGTGCTCGTCGACATCGACGGCAGGCCTTGACGGGGGGCGAGTGTCGTGTCCGTTGCCCGGTCACTCGCGCCATTCCGCCATGGCCCAGCAGGTGCTCGAGGACGTCACGATCGGCAACGAACCGACCAGGCTCGTACGGCACCAGCCGTCAATGCCACGACCGCCGACTACGATAGGCAGTGCCCGCCGGCGGGGCGGCCGCGGGGCGAACCCGGAAGCCTGCGTCAGGCAACGGCGATTGCGTCCGGTGTTCGGCTGCCGGCACGATGTCAGCGACCTTGTCTGCCGGGCTGACCGGCGGCCGCCCGCAGGAACGGGGGACCGCACGTGACGCACCTGTCGGTACCGGCCAATTCGGCGCGGAGGCTTGCTTGGTCCAGGACGGCGACCCCGCCGGGACCGCTACAGCGACGTCAGCACCTGCGCGCTGACGGTCTTGATCGTGGCGTTGCACCAGACGGCCTGCCGCATCGTCCTGCTGTGGCAGGCCGTGATGACTGCGAGGAGCTCCTGGTCCCGGATGGCCTGCGCGGCTTGACCGAGGGCGGTCCACTTGACGCTGTTGCCGGACGCGAGCAGGTACAGGTGCCGCAGGTCGTGCAGCAGCAGCAGTCCGGGCTCTGGGCGCCTGCCGAGGAGCTGGGCGGTCGTTTCCCGCAGGTGGGCCATCGGCCGGGCGGGGGCCTGCGGGTCCTGGTCGTCGCTCAGGGTCTTGCCGTACCGCCCGGCGAGCCCGGCAAGGGCGAGTCGGTTCTGCAGGGACCAGCGGGCGAGGTCGACGGTGACGTGCCGGACCTCATGGTCGGCGCAGTGCCTTTCCCCAACGGCGTGGAGCTCGCGTTCCAGGTCGGTCTCGCCGCCGTGGACCTCCCGCAGGTAGAGCGAGATGCCCGGGTGCGCGGTCGAGCTCAAGCGAGAACCTCCTCGACGAGCGCGTCCGGTCCACCGGCTGTCGCCGGGACCGCCGCTGCACCGCTGCCCGCGGGTGCGGACGCGGTGTTCGTGGGGGCCTGCGACGGCTGGCCGTCCCGGTCGAGCAGACGGACGGCGGCGGCCGCGGTCTTGAAGATCGGTTGCTTGCTCAGCGGGTCCCAGTCGGTGATCGTGAGCTCGTTCGCGGCGCGCGGGGCGGTGTCTGGGTCGTCCCAGTAGCCGTAGTGAAACGGCAGGAACACCACGCCGTCGCGGATGCCGCTGACCCGCAGTCGGGCGCGCACTGAAGCCCGCGGTGAGGAGACCTCCAGCATGTCGCCTTCCCGCAGTCCCTCCTGCTCGGCGTCGGTCGCCGACATCTCGACCCAGACCTGCGGTGCGGCACGGTCGAGCTGCGGTGCCCGGCCGGTCTTGGTGCGGGTGTGGAACTGGAACAGCGTCCGGCCGGTCGTCAGGACGTACGGGAAGTCCTCGCTCGGCACCTCGTGCGGCGGCACGAACGGGGCGCCCTTGAGCAGTGCCTTCCCGTCGGGGTTGGTCGCCTTGTACTCGGTCGGCTCGCTCGGGGCGCCGGTGACGGTGTCCTTGCCGTACGACTCGCACATGTCCGGGGCGGCCCAGGGGAAGCCGTCCGCGTACAGCCGCTCCGTGCCGTGCGGGTTCTCGGCATTGACCGGCCACTGGATCCCGGACGGCCCGCGCAACATCTCATACGTCAGGCCGGTGTAGTCGCACGGGCGGCCGGCGCTGCACGCCTTCCACGCCTCGAACGCCGACTCCGCATCCGTCCAGTGGACCAACGGCCCGCCGTCTTTGTCCAGCAGGTCCAACCGGCGGGCGTAGTCCAGGAAGATGTCCAGGTCCGGACGGGCATCCCCGGGCGGCTCAACGGCCTTGCCCGACAGGTGCACGGTCCGGTCGACGTTGGTGAACGTCCCGGTCTTCTCCCCCCACGTCGCCGCGGGCAGCACGACGTCGGCCAGCGCGGCGGTCTCGGTCAGGAAGATGTCCTGGACGACCAGGAACAGCCGTTCCTGCCCCAGGATCGCGCGGACGCGGGCGAGCTCGGGCAGCGACACCGCAGGGTTCGTGCCAGCCACCCACAGGAACCGGATGCTGCCCTCCTCGGCGTACCGAAAGATCTGCATGGCGTGGGTCGGCGGGCCGGCATGCGGGATTGCGCCCGGCTCGACGTTCCACACCCGCGCGAGGTCGGCGACGTGCTCGTCGTTCGCGAAGTTCCGGAAACCCGGCAGGTCGCCGTTCGCCCCGGTCTCCCGGGTGTTCTGGGCCGTCGGCTGGCCGTTCATCTGGAAGATGCCGCAGCCCGGCCTGCCGATCATCCCGAGGATCAGGTTGATGTTGTTGACCTGCATCGCGACGGCGGTCGCCTGGTTGGACTGGTAGACGCCCTGCAGGACCGTCGACAGCAGGCGCTCGGCGCTGCCGAGCAGGTCCGCGGCGCGTTCGAGGTCACGGGCCGGCACGCCGCAGACGGTGCTGGCTTGATCGAGCGTGTACGGCGCGACGACCTCTGCGAGCTGCTCGAACCCGACGGTGCGCGCCTGGATGAACTCGTGATCTACCCGGTCGGAAGCGATGAGCTGCTGCAGCAGGCAGTTCAGGACGGCCATGTTCGTGCCGGGCAGCGGCGCGAGGTGAACGGTCGCTTCCCGCGCGACCGGCGTGAGCCGCGGGTCGACGACCAGGAGCCTGGGCGGGTTCGGCCCGCGGAGCCGGTCGAGCATGCGCATCCACAGGACCGTCTGGGTCTCCGCGACGTTGTGGCCGTACAGCGCAATCGTGTCCGCGGAGTCGACGTCGGTGTACGAGCCGGGCTGACCGTCGGAACCGAACGTCTGCTTCAGCGCCTCACCTGCGGTCGCCGTGCACATCCGGGTGTTCCCGTCGAGGTGCGGCGTGGAAAGGCCGCCGCGCACGAGCGTCACGAGGGTGTAGTACTCCTCCAGGAAGAACTGCCCGGTCGTGTAGAAGCCCAGCGACCCCGGGCCCCGCTCCGCCAGCAGCGCCTGCGTCCGCTCCACGACGAGACCCATGGCGGTGTCCCAGTCGCTCTCGACGAGCCGGCCGTCCACCCGAACGAGGGGCCGCGTGAGCCGCTCGCGCGAGTGGTTGGCCTGCCAGCCGTAGAGATCCTTCGGGTCGAGCCGGCCGTGGTTGACCCGGTCGGAAGTGCGACCTCGCACCCCGACGATGCGGCCGTCCTTGACGGCGATGTCCATCGCGTCACCGTTGCTGTGCAGCACCGACGCGCTCTGCACCCACCGGTCCACGTCGTCCGAGCGGACGCCGTCAGCAAGGAACGTGTCCTGACGGGTCGGCCACTGTCCGTCGCGCCCAAACGGCGTGCGGGTGCCCCACGGCTGGGCGATCCGGTCAAGATGAGCCACGGCTGTCCCCTTCGATGGCCTGCGCTGACGCGACCCACGACTGCGTCCGGGCCTGGTGCCCAGCGTGCAGTTCACGGATGAGTCTCGCAAGTTTCTGGTCATGGCGGGTCGACCGGCGTCGATCCCGTACGCGTGCACCCGACGGGGCGCTTCGAGCGAGGCCGACAGCGGCGAATCATCGTCCGGCGAGCACACCTGGGGGTGGCCAAGCGTTCGGCTGACAGTCGGCCTGGCGGCGAGCCGGAGCAGGCCGGGCGAGGTGAGCATCTCCAGGAACATGACCAGCGCGGGCGGCAGTGCCCGTGTCCCGGCGAGTAGGAGCCCGCCCGCGCCCAGAGCCAGAGCGGTAACCGACAGCGTGGCGTCGTCCAGCAGGACCGCGAGCGGCACCGGGGTTAGCCCCCGCTCGGTCGGCCAGGCCGGGTGTCCGGCCCGTCAACGACGGGGGCCTCCCGGCGCGCGGGCACTACCTTCGGTGACCCTTCCTTCGGCCTGCAGTTGCTGACGTTCCTCCCCGATCTCCGGGCGAGGAGATAGTTCAAGGCCGTGCGGATGGCCGCGACGGCGGCGAGCTGCCCGATCTGCCGGAACGAAGGCGCCATCGAGGTGCACACGACGTTACCCGTGAGCTGGAACGCAGTCCTGAGCTCGAGGAAGCTCCGGGGGTGCCGGGGCCAGGAGACACGATGCGCCGCACGGCACCAGCCTCCCCGAATCAGGCGCCGTGATGGGTGCTTCGCACGGCCGTTGATCCCGGATTCACCTGCGGCCCAGATCCCGTCGGACGGTTCCGTCGCCGCGCTCGACCTGCCTCGCCAGCTCGACCCGACTCCGCTGGCAGAACTCGCTGCTGGTCACCTGGAACCCATCCGCCCGCCTGCACGGACCGAAGACGTCAAGAGGGCGACCGAGGACTACGGCACGCTCACCTACCGCAAGGGACGATGTGATCCTTCATGAGTGAAGCCGACGACGTCTCCTGCCGACGGCCGGAGGACAGGGTCCGCGCCGCGGGGGAGCGCGGCCTGGCGATGCTGGGCAGGCAGGGCTGGCTGGATCGGCCGAGCTACCGGCTCGAGCACGCCCTAGGCCTAGCGCTGGCGGCGTGGGGGGGTGCCGGTGAACGCGTCAGCAACCTGCTGCACGGCACCTGGCTGGGCCATCCGCTGCACCCGTTGCTGGCGTCGCTGCCGACGGGCGCGATGGCCTCGACGGTGGCGTTGGATGTCGTCGATGCCCTCGGCGGTCGCGGTCACGGCGCCGGATTGCGCAGCGCGTCGCGGCTGACCTTGGGCGTCGGGATCGTCGGGAGCCTGGGCGCGGCCGTGACGGGCTTGAACGACTGGCAACACACCCAGGAGCGGTCCCGGCGGGTCGGTCTCGTCCACGGCGCCCTGAACGCGGCCGCGACCGGGCTGTACGTCCTGTCCTGGCTGGACCGTGGTCGCGACCGGCACGTCCGGGGCGTCACGGCGAGCGCGCTCGGCTACGGCATCACCGTAGCCAGCGGCAATCTAGGTGCCAGCTTGGTCTACCGATTCGGCACCGGGGTGGACCAATCCGGGGCGCGGTTGGACCTGGCGCAGTGGACACCGCTGCTGGCCGAGTCCGAACTCGAAGCGGGCAAGCCCCGGCGGCTCCAGGTGGCTGGGACCGGGGTGGTCCTGCTCCGCGACGGTGAGCAGGTCCTGGCGGTGGGCGAGCACTGCCCGCACCTCGGCGCGCCGATGCAGGACGGCTGGGTCGACCGCGCTCGGATCGTGTGTCCCTGGCACGGCTCCCAGTTCCAGGCCCGCACCGGCACGGTGCTGCGCGGACCGGCGACCGCGCCCCTGCCCTGCTACCCGACTCGGGTTCGAGCGGGCATAGTCGAAGTGCGCGGCAGCCAGCTGGCAGCCGCTACGGGGGCGACGGGGGTGGGCGGATGAGAGCGGACCAGGTGCTGATCGAGCATCACACGGTGCTTCGAGCTCTGTGTAAGAAGGTCACGGCCACACCGGCGGGCGGACCCGAACGGCAGGATCGGGTCGACGAGATGATGGCCGAGCTCGACATCCACATGCGCATCGAGGACGACCTGTTCTACCCAGCCGTGTCAGCGGCCAGCAAATTGGTGGCTATCGCCCACGCCGAGCACCGTCAGGTGTCCGACCGGCTCGCCGCGTTCCTAGGGACGGATCCCGAGGCTGCTGAGTACGAAGGCGCGTGGCAAGCGTTCGTCACGACCCTCGACGCACACGCCGAGGAAGAAGAACGCGACCTGTTTCCGCCGCCGGTGGAGATGACTGAGCAGGACCTGGAAGAGCTCGGCAACCAGATGTTGACCCGGGTGGACGAGCTGCGCGCGTCCCGGCTAGCGCAACTACGCGTGAAGGCCAAGGGGACGGTCCTTCGTACGCTGTAAGGCTCGTTGATGCTCGCCACAACCCTCGCCTTGACCAGGACCGAACCCGGCGTCCACGGCGTCGGGCCCGGTGGTCAATCGCCGAAAGTGGCGCGGCCAGAAGCAAGAGACACCCTACGGAGTTGTAGCGGCGGTCATACTTCGGGCCCCTCGGCTACTTGAGCACTGTTGGGCCGCACGTCCATAAGACGGTCACGCGCGCCACCAAGACGTCCCGTAATCGCTCGTTTCTGAGTCGGTCCGACGGCAGTCCCGATCACCTGCATGATCGATGTGCTTCTGAGCGTGCCGCAATGACTGTCCGTGTAGCACAACTGGTGCCCGGAACCTACGTCTCGTGATCGGGCGGGCCTGTGCGCTTGCGGTACGGTCCGGGTCATGGGGCACCTGTTGGGCTATGCGCGGGTGTCGACGACCGAGCAGAACCCGATCTGCAGGTCGACGAGCTGAGCGGGCCGGGTGCTGGAAGGTGTGGACCGACCGACCGGGCGTCGGGGGCGTTGGACCGACGACCGCAGCTGGATGAGGTGCTGGAGCAGCTGCGGCCGGGGGACACCCTGGTGGTGTGGCGGCTGGACCGCCTGGGCCGGTCGCTGCGGCACCTGATCGAGGTGGTGACCGGGCTGCACGAGCGCAGGGTGGGGTTCCGGTGGTTGCGGGAGAACATCGACACGACCACGGCCGGGGGTCGGCTGGTGTTCCACCTGTTCGGGGCGCTGGCCCAGTTCTCTGTTATCTCGAGCGGGAGATCATCCGGGACCGGACGGTGGCTGGGCTGACGGCGGCGCGGGCCTCACGGGTACGGGCGGCCCGGGCGGCCAACAGCGAGCTGCTGCAGCTGTACTGGTCGGTCGGCCGGGACAACCTGGACCCGGCAGGAGCAGGCCGGCTGAGGCAGCCGGGTCATCGACCGGCTCGAGCAGGACCTGCGGGCGGAGTCCCCGGACCAGCGTGGCTGGCGCAGGCCGCCATCGACCAGGGCGAGCGTGAGGGGCTGACCAGCGAGAGCGCAAGGAGCTCGTGGAGTTGCGCCGCCACAAGCGGGTGCTCGAGATGGAAGTCGAGATCCTCAAGCGCGCCAGCACCTACTTCGCGCGGGAGAACGTCCTCCCAAAATGATCTACCCGGTGGTCGGTGAGCTTGCCGCCGGCGGGGTGCCTGTCGCGACGGCCTGCCGGATGCTCTAGGTGTCGACGTCGGGTTCTACGAAGGGACCAGCCGCCCGCCGTCCGCGCGGGACTGGGAGCAGGCGCAGCTGATGGAGGCGATCTTGGCAGGCCCACGTCGCCTCCTGCGGCACCTACGGCGCGCCGCGTGCACGCCGAGCTGCTCCTCGGCCAGCATTTCGTGGTCAGCCGCGGCCGGGTCGAACGGCTCATGCGCGCGAGCGGTCGGCACGGCGTGCACCGCCGGCGCCTGCGCGGCTGCACCCGCCGCGACCCGAAGGCCAGGCCCTGCCCGGACCTGGTCGAGCGAAGCTTCCAGCCCCAGGAGCCGGACGGGGTCTACGTCGCCGACGTCACCCAGCACCCCACGGCCGAGGGCTGGTTGTACCTCGCCATCGTGCTGGACTGTTCTCCCGCCGCGTCGTCGGCTGGGCGTGGCCGACCACCTCCGCAGCGAACTGGTCGTCGACGCGCTACAGATGGCCCTCTGGCAACGCCGCCCGGAAGCCGGCGCTATCCGTCATAGTGATCATGGCACACCCCCGCCGTCCGGGGAGCCGGGGGCAATTCAGCTCGGCGTTCTGCCTGGTCAGGAAGTCGGGTAGGACCAGGGGACGCAGTTGTCAGGTAGTGCTAGCAGCACCTGGACCAGACCCACACCTCGGCGCCGTCCGCAAACTGGAGGCCTGGCAGCTTCCAGCCGCTGCCTGCATACAGGCCCAGGAGGGTGCGCGCGGCCAGGCGTTGGCGAACCCGCCCGTCGCTCACGCCGAGGCGCGGGCACGGAAAGGCCACGTGCGGCATGCTCAGCCCATGTAGATGAGCTCCGACCTGCCCTCCGCCACCTCGGTCAGGACGTCGGCGAGGTTGCGCCGCACGCCGCCGATGCTGTCGACCTGGTCCTGAGACACCTCACGGGTGTCGACGCAGGACGGTCAAAGCGAGACGAGGTACGGGGCGAGGTTTCCCTGGCGGGCTTTCTCCTGGAGCGCCTCGCCCTCGGGGGTCGCTGGCACCCCGTCGGGTTGCGCAACCCGTACCGCGTCGCCAGCGAGGCGGACCTCGGCGTCCAGTCCCGCACGGGCCGCCACTGTGGCGAAGTGATAGGCCTGCGCGGTCGGCCGGGGGTTGGTGCGCGGGTCGGCCCCGGCGAAGAAGATCAGGCGCTTGCGTGTCATGGCGAGCCTTTCGGTCAGCGGACGCTGTCGCTCGCGGCGAGCAGCGTCCGGGTGTAGGGGTGGTTGGGCCTATTGATGACATCCTCCGTGTCCGCGCACTCGACCAAGTGGCCCTGTTGCAGCACGGCGATCCGGTCGGCGACGTGCCGAGCCATCGCCAGATCGTGCGTCACGAATACGAAGGCCGTGCCGTGCGTATGCCGGATCTGGGTGAATAGAGCGAGGATCTCGGCTCGAAGCGACGCATCCAGCATCGAGGTGGGCTCGTCGGCCACCACCAGTTCCGGGCGTCCCACGAGTGCGCGTGCGAGAGCGACCCGCTGGCGCTGCCCACCGGACAGCTCGTGCGGGAAGCGAGCCGCGATGTCGCCGGCCGGACTCAGTCCCGCCTCCTCCAGCGCCGCCCCCACCCGACCCGGGCGTGCGCGGCGCGCGACCCCCGCGATCTCCAGGGGCTCGGCGACGCATCGGCCGACGCGCATGCCGGGGTGCAGCGACTGGTACGGGTCTTGCATGATCAAATGCATCCTGCGTCGGACTGCCCTCAGTTGTGCGCTGGACAGCGTCGCGAGGTCGATCCCATCGAGCCGGACATGACCGCTGTCGGGGTGCTCCAGACCAAGGATCAGCCTGGTGAGCGTGCTCTTCCCGGCGCCGCTCTCGCCGACCAAGCCTAGGATCTCGCCTCGCTGAAGGGTCAGCGAGACGTCCGCCACCGCCGGGACGAAGCTGGCATGCTGGCCACCCGGGACTCGGCGTCGGTAGGTCTTGGACACCTCGCTGAGCGTCAACAGCGGGGTGCTCACCGGTCGCCGTCTCCGTCGGGGACGTGCAGCCGGGTCGAGCCGGAGGAGACCCGCGGTCCACGTACGCCTGGGAATGCTTGCAGCAAGTGGCGTGTGTAGGCGTGCTGAGGCATCGCGGTGACCTGTGCCGTAGGCCCGGCTTCGACAATCCGCCCTTGGTGCATGACCAGCAACTCGTCGGCCGCGTGCGCGACGAGTGGCAGGTCGTGCGAGATCAGCAGCAGGGACATGCCGAACCGATCCTGAAGTTGTAGCAGCAGTTGAAGGATCTTTGCCTGCGTGACGACGTCCAGGCCCGTCACGGGTTCGTCTGCCACGAGCAGTGACGGGTCGTTGGCCAGTGCCATGGCGATCACTACTCGCTGCCGCATGCCCCCGCTGAACTCATGGGGAAAGGCGCGCCGGCGATCGGCCGGAATGCCTACCAGTTCCAGCAGTTCTGCGGCACGCATCGCCGACGAGCGGGTGTCCCGGGTAAGCGCCGCTGCCTCCGCGACCTGGCGGTGCACGTTGTAGGCCGGGTTCAGGGCGTTCATCGCACTCTGCGGAACGAGCGCGATCTGCCGGCCGCGGGCGCCCGCCAGCAGCGTCCTGCGGGCCCGGCCGAGGTCGTGTCCGTTCAGGGTGACGGAGCCGCCCACGACATAGCCGGGCGGGCGGGTAAGGCCGAGCAGCGCAGTGACCAGCGTGCTCTTTCCGCTGCCGGACTCACCGACCAGTCCGACCGTGCGACCTTGTGCCACGGCGAAGCTGACCTGGTCCACCGCCAGCTTCGTCCCGGCCCGACTCCGGTACTCCACGGACAGGTCGCGGACCTTGAGGACGGGTCCGGCGAAGCCGGGAGCAGAGGCGAGCGTCGGCAACGAGCTGCTCCTCGTGCGCCTGCGGCCGCGTGGGCGCGTGGTCGCCGCCAGCCGCGGGTCGGCCCACTCCTCGACCGCGTAGCCGAGAAAGGCCAAGCCCACGACGGCAGCGCTCAGGGCGAGGCCGGGCGGCAGGATCCACCAGGGCCACGCCTGCGTGAGGATCGCATTGGCTGTGCTGGCGAAGTGCAGGGTCGACCCCCAACTCACCAACGTCGGGTCGCCGAGCCCGAGGAAGGACAGCGACGCCTCCAGCATGACTGCAATGTTCGCTACCCGTACGAACTGCGCGGCGGCGAGTGGCGCGACCCGCGGGAGCAGGTGCCGGGTGATGAGGTGGAACCCGGTCGCACCCATCGCCTGCGCCGCTGTGACGTGCTGGTACTCCCTCGCCTTGACGACCTGGGCACGCAGCACCCGAGCTGGGCGGGACCACACCACAGCGCCGATGACCAGCACCGTCGTCAGCAGACCGCGGCCGAAGAAGGCGGCGAGAACGATGACCAGGACCAGGAACGGGAACGCGAGCGTCAGGTCGACGATGCGCATCAGGATTGCTTCGACCCGACCGCGCCGGTAACCGGCCACGAGCGCAACGGCCAACCCCACGGCCACGCCGACGAGCGCGCCGAGCAGGGCGATCGACAGCGAGACGCGCGCGCCGTACAGAAGTTGGGCGAACAGGTCCTCGCCGATGTCATTCGTGCCCAGCCAGTGGTTCGCACTGGGTGGCGCGAAAGGCGGGCCGGAGGTGCCTTTCGCCGGGTGGCGAGCGAGCAGCGGCGCGAAGACCGCGGCGACCAGGAGCACCGCCAGCAGAACCGCCCCGACCCTGCCCAGCCGGCGGCCCGGCGAGTGCCGCGTCCGAACGCTTGCCGGAACCAAGGCGGTTGGCTGGTCCACGGCCAGGGGCAGCTCGGTGCTCATGCTCGCGCCCCAACTGGCCGTCGTACGCGCGGGTCAAGCACTGGGTAAAGCAGGTCGCTCAGGAAGTTGGCGGCGATCACCCCGACCGCCAGGAGCAGGAACGCGCCCTGCAGCACGGGGTAGTCGCGGGCCAGCACGCTCTCGTAGATCAGCCGACCGAGACCGGGATAGGAGAAAACGGTCTCCACCACGACTGCGCCGCCTGCCAGCGCACCCAGGCCGATCAGTGCCACCGTCGAGACCGGCAGGAGGGCGTTGCGCTGGGCGTGGCGGCGCACCTGGCGCTCATCCAGGCCTTTCGCCTCAGCCATCAGGACGTAGTCCTCGCGCAGTTCAGAGAGCAGCGCTGATCGCGCGACCAGGTAGATCGGACCGATCGAGGTCAGCGTGAGAGTTACCAGTGGCAGCACCAGCCGCTGAACGACGGCAAGCATCAGCGACACACCTGTCTCGGTCGTTGACGGCTGCGCGCCAAAGGTGGGCAACCAACCGAGCTGCACCGAGAAGACCAGCAGGAGAAGCAGGCCGACGAAGAACGGCGGCAGGGCATCCAGGAACATCACGCCGGACAGCACGCCCGAGTCGCCTGCCGAGCCCCGCCGCCACGCCGAGCGAAAGCCCAGCAGCGTTCCTAGCAGCGTCGCTAGCACGACCGCGCTACCCACTAGGAGCACGGTCCAGCCGATCCGCTCAGCAAGCAGGTCGACCACGGGACGGCCGTAGCGCACCGATACCAGCAGGTCACCGCGCCCGATCCCCGCGAAGTACCGCACGAACTGTGTTGGCAGCGGCTGGTCCAACCCGAACTCCGCCAGCACCTGGGTCCGCTGCGCGGGCGTGATGGAACCGGTCTGCTCGGGCGGGAACAGGTAGTCGACGGCGTCGCCGGGTGCCAGCCGCGGCAGCGCGAAGTTCAGGCAGAGCGCCGCGAACAGGACCAGCGCGTATTGCAGGGTGGTGCGGACGACGTGACGTAGCACGCTCAGTCGTCTTCGCCGACGACTCGGCGCCGCCGCAACACGACCGCGGCCACGACCAGTGCCAGGAGCACGAGCGCCCCGCCGATCAGCAGCCCCTTCCTGCTGGCGTCGCCGGTCGAGCTGCGGTTGGCTGCGCTCGTGGCGCCGGTGCGTGACGTCCGGGCGGACCGGGCCTGGTTGACGTACTCAGGGAGGAAGGAGCGCTTGGTCAAAATGCCCTGTCCCTGGTCGGCCACCCACCCGTCGTAGCCCGCTGGACGGTAGGCCCAGTCACCGTCGCGGTACCACAGGACCATCGACGGCACGTCGTCGGCGAGCATCTGCTGCATCTGGGCGTCCATGCGCTTGCGCTGCTCGTTAGGAGCAGTCGTGGCGGCCTCGGCCAGGGCGTCGAACGCGGGGTTGGTGTAGCCGGTGATGCTCGTCCCGAAGCCCTTGGGTCCGGGGGAGTGGAAGAAGTAGTAGAGAGCGTCCGGGTCGACGTGGCCGTGTGCTTCCAGCGTGGCGATGTAGCCGTCGTAGGACGGCAGTTCACCCTGCGCCTTGGGCCGGCGACGCTGCTGCAACGTGGCCGGGTCGAGCGCCTCGACCTGCAGTTTCACGCCCAGCGGAGCCAGTTGCTGGGAGATCAGCTGGCCGGCCCGGACGTCCTGTGGGGCAAAGGAGTTGACCAGCAACGAGAACGTCAGGGGCTTGCCGTCGGGCGCGACGCGAACGCCCCCAGCGCCGGTCCGGTAGCCAGCCGCATTCAGCATGCTGCGGGCCGCGGCCGGATCATAATCCGGCTGGGCCTGGGGAACCGCCCAGGGCGAGTCCGGATGCAGGTAGGTCGGCCGGCCGGGCACCCCGTGACCGAGCAGGACAGTATCGACCAGCGCCTTGCGGTCCGTGGCCATGCTCATTGCCTTGCGCAGCTTCGGGTCGTTCAGCGGCGGCTTGCGGGCGTTCCAGTTCACCTCGGTGGACTGGAACCGGGTGCTCTTCGCGAGCGCGATGTCCGGGTTGCGGGAAAACTGATCAAATAGTTCGCCAGGCACGTTGACAGCGACCGACGAGACCTCTCCCGTGCGCAAGGCGGCGAAGGCAGCCGAAGGGTCCTTCACGACGGGCAGCTCGAGGACGTCAACCGTCGGCTTGCCCTTGAAGTAGTCGGGATTCGCCTCGAACCGGTACAACTGGTCAGGCACGATCTTGACCAGCTTGTACGGCCCGGACCCCACCGGCAGCCCGGCGCTCATCGTCTTGGGGTCCGTGACACCTTCCCAGATGTGCTTCGGCAGGATGGGCAGATCAGCGCCCGGCATGACCTTGAACTGCGGTGCGGGGGCCGCGTAGAACAGGCGCACTGTGCGGTCGTCGATGACCTGCGCCGAGCGGTATGGCGGGGTGTCGGACACGTGATGGGCGTAGCGGCCCGACGCGCCGGCCTGCTTTTGGTAGTAGTCGAAACTGAACTTGACGTCCTCCGCGGTGAGGCGCTGCCCGTCCTGCCAGCGGATCCCGTCGCGCAGCCGGACCGTCCACTCGGTGAAGTTGGCGTTGGGCTGGGCGCTCTCCGCGAGCCACGGCTCCGGGTCCTCCTTGACCTGGGACCAGAATAGGGAGTCATAGACCAGCGCGACCAGGTCGTTGGTGTTCGGAGCCGATGCGAAGGTGATGCTGAACGGGGTCAGGTTGTTCTCAAAGCCGTTGATCGCCACCCGGAGGGGCTTCTGCGGGCTGCCCGCGGCGCCGGCAGACATAGGAAGGACCAACCCGGCCAGCAACACGGGCAGGAGCAGGAGCAGCGGTCGTCGGCGCTGAGTCATCGACACACCTGTCTGGGACGCCGACAGACGGAGCAGCCGGGCGCCTGTCCGTGATGTCCGGATGGCCGAACTCTGTCAGAGTGTTGCCGAGCACGTAAGTGCTCGCTACATCTAGTGCCAACCCCCGCTGCAGTTGGAGTGGCACGGCGTCAGCCGCGCCAAGCATCCGACACCAGACAACCCGGTCGAGGAAGCACCCAGCGCTTCTGCGACGCCGCCTGCCGCCAAGCCGGCGTCCCGGAGAACACCCCCGCCCAACGACAAGGCGGACGAAGACGTGGATTCAACCCCGCCAGCAAGGGTGGACTCCAGTCATCGTTGCAGCACGACGTCGTGAAGGCGCCCCGTCATGGTGGGGGCCACTTCGAGTTGACACGGCCAATTCCGCGGCCATCGCCACGTCTTTGCAGTCGCGGATCTCGGGGCCTTGGTTCCCAGGTGAAAGACCTGCGCAGGACGACGGGGAGAGTCTCTCCGATCGATCGGTGCGTTGCGATCACCGCGAGAACCCGGGGTACGGTTCCCGTCATGTCCCGCGCCGCCCCCTCCCGACTGCGCATAAGCGGGTTCATTGCCATGGTCGTGGCCGGTACCGCATTAGTAGTCATGGTGATGTGGGCCGTCACTGGCTCGTGGGCGACCGGCGCCGTCGTCGGCGGAGTCTCCGGTGGGGTAACGGCCGCCCTGTACCCGGTCCTGGTTCGACGAGTGAGCAACTAGCTCAACCGAGGCCTGAGGAGATCGCTACAAGATCCTAGGAACGACTCGCTCAACAGCCCATGGGCTGTGCGGCAGTGTTCTTAAGGAACCCGAGGAGGCCGGCACGCAGTGGGCCGCTTGGTGGACGTAAGCCGTGGCGCGAGCCCCTTGGCCTCGAGAGCACCGCGCGGGTGCTTGAGCGCTCCGTACCCCACCTCGTGCGCAGCTTCAGCCCGCACCCACGGGATCAGCCCGCACGCTTACGTCATCAGCCGTCGCATCGAATGCCCCGACGGCTGCTGATCGGCGGCGGCCGGGCCACGGACGCCGCCCACACCCTCGGCTTCCACGACCAGCGCACTTCACCCGCCACTTCCGCCACCACACCACCACCCCGCGCGGTACACCGCCGACCACTCTTGACTTGCGCGCGGCCCCCGCTGCTTCGCCTGACACGCCGTCTTGGCCGCCGGCGAGCCAATCATGTCCGGTAGCCGATGGCTTGCGGGACGCTTTGGCCGGGTCCTACGGGTCCGAGGCACTGACGGAATCCGAGCTGGCTTCGCTCCACCGTGCAGCACCTGTACTCCTGGCTAGACGGCTCCGAGCAAGCGGACGAGACGTCAGTAGCCGGTCCGGCCGTCGATCGCCTCGTGGAGAAGTCCATGTGCCGAGGTGGCGGGCCTACTCCTCGATGAGGTGGGTGAGGATCCAACGAAGATTGACCTGCTGGCCCTTGCGCAGTGCGCGGACGGGTACGGCGAGATCGATCCACGCTGTGGCGTTGGCGCGGGTGGTGACCACCTCGGCCTGGTACGCGGCGACGTCAGCTGCCGCCGTTGCGGGATCGATGTCGTCGAAGTCACCGTCCTGGCTGGCCGGAGTGCAGTAGTAGTCCGGGACGTCTAGCTCGTCGAGGAGCACGACGCGCAGCCAGTAGGCCTCGACCTCCGTGAGATACCGAACGATTCCGATGAGGCTCATCGAGGATCGGCTACCGGACAAGATCATGGTCCTGGTGTCGGCCAGATTGCGCTGCCAGAACCGCCGCCAACTACCGCTGCAAGTCACAACGGCCTCGAGCGCTCTCGGCGTCTCATAGACGATCGTCTACGAGACGCTAACGCTCCGTCGGTCCCTAAGCAGCAGCAACTGTCTCGTGAAGCGTGTCCACGATCTATGTAACGCGAGGATGGTTCATGATCACAGAGTTCTCCAGCCGGGGCTGCGGGGGTGCTTCAGGAGATGTCACGGCCGGGACCGGCAACGGGAGCGTCGGCCCGTCTGGCCCATCGGCGCTGGGTGAGGACTACGCCGCTTGGGTGTTCAGGCTGGGCGGGGCGGTGCCGACGGGTAGGTATCGACATCCGTCGCCACCCCCGCCAGTCCGCTGCCTCTTGATGGGGACCACGTTGACCCACATCAGCCCAACCGCGCCGACGACCGGCCCCCGCTCGCCTCTGGCGCTAGGCGGTGCGGGCGGCCGGGCCGGGCGGCGCACCGGCTGGCGGCTGGTGCTGGTGCTGCTGGCGCTCAGCGCGTTTGCGGTCTGGTCCTCTCAGGTCACCAGCCAGGCCTCGGCGCGGGCGGTGACCGCCAGTGGGCTGTCCGACGACTACGCCCAGGCAGCCAACGCTGTCGGCGGCGAGGAGTCGCTGGAGCGCAAGTACCGCCTGGAACCTGGCCCGCAGGTGCAGGCCAACTACGACAAGGTCGCGGCCCGGTTCGTCGCTGCGCTCGGTGCCGTCGGGCGCGACGGCGACAACGCTGACCGGGCGTTCACCGGCGCGACCCTGGCCCACCACCGGGACTACCTGCGGGCGACTGACCGGCTGTTCCGGGCGACCGACCGGCGTGACACCGCCGCTGCACTGAAGATCGACGGCAGCGAGGTCGACCCGTCCTTCGGCGCGATCGAGCAGGCCGTCCTCGGTGCGGCCGAGACCAAGCACGGCTTGGCGCTGGTGGAGCTGGGCCGGCTGCAGCACCTGGAGCGGCTGACCCGGGTGCTGACGCCGGTGGTGTTCCTGCTCGGGCTGGGCCTGGCCGGGCTGCTGACGTCGGTGATGCGTGGGCACCGCCGGCAGCTGGCCGCCGGACGGGCTGAGGCGCTGCATGCCTCACTGCACGATGCGTTGACCGGGCTGCTGACGTCGGTGATGCGTGGGCACCGCCGGCAGCTGGCCGCCGGACGGGCTGAGGCGCTGCATGCCTCACTGCACGATGCGTTGACCGGGCTGCCGAACCGGACGCTGCTGGCGGACCGGTTCGGTCAGGCGCTGCGCGCCGACGCCCGCGCCGGCAGCACGACCGGGCTGCTGCTAATCGACCTGGACCGGTTCAAAGAGATCAACGACACGTTCGGGCCACCACTACGGCGACGAGCTGCTGCGTCAGGTCGGGCCGCGTCTGGCCGGTGTCCTGCGCGAGGTCGACACGGTCGCCCGGCTCGGCGGCGACGAGTTCGCCGTACTGCTCCCAGACGTCCGCTCGGTCCACGACGCGCTCGCTGTGGCCGGCGCGCTCCGGGCGGCGCTGGAGACCCCGTTCCGGGTGGAGGGCGTCGACCTCGACGTCGAGGCCAGCATCGGCGTCGTGCGGTCCGGTGAGCACGGCACCGACCCGACAGTGCTGCTGCAGCGCGCCGACATCGCGATGTACGTCGCCAAGACCCAACAGCTCGGGGTGTTCGCCTACGACCCCGGCGTCGACGGGCACTCCCCGGCCAAACTCGCCCTGCTGGGAGATCTGCGCCGGGCACTGGAACACGGCCAGCTCGTCCTGCACTACCAGCCCCAGATCAGCACGAGCACCGCCGAGGTCGTCAGCGCCGAGGCCCTGGTCCGCTGGCAGCACCCCGACCAGGGCTTGATCTTCCCCGACGCGTTCATCCCGCTCGCCGAGCACACCGGCCTGATCGGGCCGCTGACCCGCTACGTCCTGGCCGCCGCGCTCACCCAGGCCCGGGTCTGGCTCGACGCCGGCCGGCCGCTGCCGGTGTCGGTGAACCTGTCCGCCCGTAACCTGCTCGATGAGAACCTGCCCGGCCAGGTCGCCGAGCTCCTCGCCGCCCACGATGTTCCGGCCGAGCTGCTCCAGCTCGAGGTGACCGAGTCCGCGTTGATGAGCGAACCGGCCCGCGCGCAACGGCTGCTCGAGCAGCTGTCCGCCCTCGGCGTGCGGATCTCCATCGACGACTTCGGCGCCGGGTACACAAGCCTCGGCCAGCTCAAGACCCTGCCCGTCAACGAGCTCAAGATCGACAAGTCGTTTGTGATGACGATGACCGAAGACCGCAGCAACAGCCTGATCGTGCGCAGCGTCATCGACCTCGGACACAACCTCGGCCTGTCGCTCGTCGCTGAGGGCGTCGAAAGCGAGCAGGCCCTGTCCGCCCTGCGCAAGCTCGAGTGCGACGTCGCCCAGGGATACCACCTGAGTCGGCCCATCCCCACCGCCGCCCTGGACACCTGGCTGCTCGGACGCACCATCACCCCGGCGCACCCCGCCGCCCCCGCTCCAACCCTGCCTGCGGCCCCCGTCCCCGCCGCCGGCTCCACGCCCAGCGCACCGACCCCCCGGATCCCGGCGCCCTGGGCGCACACCCCGAGCAGCCGGTGACCACCGCGGCTGCCCCAGCGGTAGCCACCGACCAAGGTCTCCTCCACAGCGCTTCCACCACAGAGCACTGGCAGGACCTGGCCGCTCGGCTCAAGGCCTTCGCCGACCCCACCCGGCTATGCCTGCTCGCCTCGCTGCGCACACGACCCGACCAGCAGGCATGCGTCAAGGAACTCACCGAGGCAACTGGCCTCGCCCAGCCCCTGGTAAGCCGGCTCTTCACAGTTGAGGGTGTAGCCAGGCGGGCGTGTCGGTCCGGCGGTAGGCGTCGAGGTCTTCCGAAGATGAGGTTCCTACACGCTCTTCCAGGAAGACCT
>JAABUI010000556.1_pt1 | contig 26621 bp, 21 predicted proteins | sample 5559111 | NCBI WGS metagenome assembly JAABUI01 (sample SAMN10711870, study PRJNA513365) | rock metagenome | isolation source: Antarctica rocks | place: Antarctica: Victoria Land, Buttleship Promontory
CGAACTCCATGTCGTGCTCCACGACCACCACGGTCGCGTCGACGGCGAGCGTGCGGATCAGATCCACCGTGCGCAGGGTCTCCTCACGGCCCATCCCCGCGGTCGGCTCGTCGAGCAGGACGACGACCGGCTCGCCGGCCACGACCATGCCGATCTCCAGCCACTGGTGCTCGCCGTGCGACAGCGAGCCGGCGTCCTCCTCCGCCCTGGTCGACAAACCCAACCAGGCAAGGACCCCATGTGCCCGCTCGCCCGCTGCCCGGGCATCCCGAAGCCGGGCGTAGCCGGCCAGCCAAACGTTTTCGTACGCCGTCAGAGTGGCGTAGAAGCTCGGCACCTGCAGCTTGATTCCCATCCCGAGCCGGGCGCGCTGGTCCGGGCGCAGGCGCGTGATGTCGGTCGTGCCCATGCGCACCCGGCCCTTCGTCGGGCCGTAGCGACCGGTGAGCAGGTTGAAGCAAGTGCTCTTGCCGGCGCCGTTTGGACCGATGAGGCAGTGCACGCTCTGCGCCGGCAGCGATAGGGAGGCGCCGCGCAGGGCCTGGACTCCTCCGAACGTCTTGTGTAGGTCGACGGCGTCAATGGACTGCGGTGCCATCGCGCTGGCCCGCGCGGGCATCTCGGGCCGGGGAGTGTTGGGCACGGCACCGGTAGCGGGTTGCGCGCCTGAGCGGAGCGCAGGCAGGAAGCGGCGCATAAGCGCGACCACCGAAGGGACGATGCCCCTAGGCAGCACGAGCACGACGGCGATGAGCACCGCGCCGAGCACAATCGGAGTTGCCGAGCCGCCGCTGCCGCCAAGTGTCGACGACAGTCCCTGCACGAACGCGACCCCGACGAAGGCGCCGAGGATGGAGTCCCGGCCTCCGACCAGCACCCAGATCGCGACGAGCGCGGCCTGCTGCAAGCCGAAGACGGCCGGGTTGATGAACAGCCCCCAGGCGGCGTACAAGCCTCCGGCCAGACCGGCGACCGCACCGCCGATCACGAACGACGCGAGCTTGTAGCGGCGCACGTCATAGCCCAGCAGCGAAGTGCGCAGCTCGTTCTCGCGGACGCCGGCCACGATGCGCCCGAAAGGCCGACGTCGCAGGATGCTCAAGAGCACGGCAACCGCCACGGCCAGGATCACGCAGCTGGCGAGCAGCGCGTTGGAGCCCAGCAGCACCGGCCCGTCCGCACCGGGCAGCATCAGCGGCGGTACGCCGACGAGGCCGTTGTAGCCGCCCAGCGCTGCCGCGCCGACGTGGTACTTAGGATCGGCGGTGCTCGACATGACGGTCAGCAGTACCAGCGTGACTGCCAACGTGATGATCGCGACGTAGACGTCCCCCACGTTGCCGTAGAAGATGAAGTAGCCCAGGGCAGCCGCCACTAATGCGGCTACGCAGGCGGCGGCGACGAGCGCCGTGAGGGTCTCGTTGGTGCGCCCGGACAGGTCGATACCCGTGATGCCGTAGGCGTAGCCCCCGATTCCGAAGAACGCGGCCTGGCCGAAGCTGAAGATGCCGGCGTGCCCCCAGACGAACGTGAAGCTCAAGGCCAGCATCCCGTAGATCACCCACAGGGCCCACTCCTGCGCCCGGTAGTCCGGCACGGCGGTCGACAGCGCGAGGCCTAGAATCAGCAGCAGCGCTCCGACGCCAAGCTCGCTCCGCGTGCGCCGCTGTGTCGTCGGCGCGAGGAGCGGCCTCCCGGGGATCCTCACAACTGCCTGCGCCAGCGACCGGAGATGCCGGTGGGAAGCAGGCGCAGCAGCACGATCGCCACCACGAGCAGCGAAGCGGTTCCAAGGAAGGAGCTGAAGGCATTCGACACGAGCGAATCGACGCTGCCGAGCAGCCCGGCGGCCGTGGCGGTCCCGGTCAGGACCCCGGGGCCCCCCACGACGACGGTCATGAAGGCCCGACCGACGTATGCCTGACCCATGCTGGGTACGACCCCCGCGACTGGGGCCAGTAGAGCTCCACCGGCCCCCGCGAGGGCGGCGCCGAAGCCGAAAGTCAGCATGTTGACGCGCCTGGCGTTGATGCCGACGGCGCCCGCCATGTCGGGCAGTTGCGTCGCCGCGCGGGCCATGGTGCCGTAGCGCGTCCTGGTGAAGACCAGGAACACCACGGCGAGCAACAACAGTGCCGCGGCAATCAGGACCAGGTTGTACTCGGACAGGGAGTACCTCCCCACCCGAACCGCCCCAAGCGGTGTCGGTATGCCCTGGGTTGCCGGTCCATAGGCCAGGACGACGACCTGGACCAGGATCAGGCTCAGTCCCCACGTAGCGAGCATCGTCGCCGCAAGCCGGCCGTACAGGAACTGGATCAGCAGACGCTCGACCGCCAGTCCCACGAGGCCGACCGCCAACGCAGCCACGATCATGGCCAGCCACACGTTCAGTCCAGCCCGAACGCCACTGAGGGTGAAGAAGGCGCCGAGCATGAGGAACTCACCGTGCGCCAGGTTGATGACGCCCATCATCCCGAAGATGACCGCAAGCCCCAGCGAGATGACGACGAGCAGCGCGACGCCGGTCAGCAGCGAGGCCGCGAAGTTGACGAGCTGGTCACCATGCACGTCAGGGCGTGAACTGCTTGTTTGTGGTGGGTTTGGCGAAGAGGTCGCAGACCTTCTGCTCGAAGGCGGGTGGCACGTTGGCCTTGCTGTCGAGGACCGTGAACCCGTGGGTGCTGTTCGTCTCCCCGATGCTTACGCTCTGGGTGACGTGGTGGGACTTCCCGTCCATCGTCACCTTCCCGCTGGGGGCGTCGATGCTTATGCCCGCCTCGAGGGCCTTGGTGACGGCCGTGCGATCGACGCTCTTGGCCGCGTTGGCGGCGGCGGCCCACAGGTGCCAGCCGTTCCAGGCCGTGACGGCGGAATCGCTAATATAAGGATAGTTGGCCCCGTACTGCTTATGCCACAGGGCGACGAACCGCTTGTTCTCTGGGTTGTCCAGCGACTGGATGTACGGCGTCGCGATGACGACGCCCTTGTCCTCGGCGGGCGATAGGACGACCTGCTCGTTGCCGAGCCCGAACGTCGCCGACACCAATGGAAGCGTCTTGTTCAGTCCGGTCGAGGCGTACTGCCGGTAGAAGGCGATGTGGTTGCCGCCGACCAGCAGCGACATGACGACGTCCGGGCGCCCAGCCTGCAGATTGTTGATGACGGAGCCGAAGTCACTGCTTTCCAGGGGGATGAACTCGGACTTCACCACCGAGCCGCCGTTCTCGGTAGCGTACTTCTGCACCCACTGGGTCGAAATGCGGCCGTAGTTGTAGTCGGCGGCCAGGACGTACACCTTCTTGCCGTACTTGTTGAGGGCATAGGGCACGAGCGCGGCGAGTTGCTGGCTCGGCACGACGCCGGTGTTGAAGGTGTTCTTGTCGCAGACCCCGCCTTCGTACTGCTCGTTGTAGAAGTACAGCGTCTTCGTGCGGTCCAGAATCGGTCGGATCGCTTCGCGCGACGCGCTGGTGATGCCGCCCATCACGACCGCCACCTTGTCCTTCTGGGCCAGGGTCGTCGCGTACTGGGTGTATTTGGCGTTGTCGGACTGGGCGTCGTAGGACACCAGCTGAAGCATCCGGCCGTTCACACCACCCTTGGCGTTGATGTCGCTGATGGCGAGCTTGGTCGCGTCCGACATCGCCTTGCCGTAGATGTTGAGCGGGCCCGTCTCGTCCAGCATGCTGCCGACCTTGATGGGCTCGCTGCTGCCGGATCCGCCCCCCGTTGTGGCGGCCTTCCCGCTGGATCCCGATCCCCCGCAGGCGCTGAGCAGCGCGAGCAGACCGCCGGCAACCATGGCGGTGCGCCTGCGGTGGTGTCGAAGGGTCACGGCGCTGCTCATGGTGGTCCTCTCGAGGCGGGTCGTACGGTGTACTGGCGGGTACGGCAGAGGGGCTCAGGCGGCGGGAGGTGCCGGGAAGCCGCCCACCAGGGACTCGTAGCTGCTGGCAAAAGTAAGGACCGTGGACTCGTCCCAGTGCCGTCCTACGATCATCATTCCGACGGGGCGGCCGTCGGTCACCTCTGCGGGCACGCTGATGGCGGGATGGCCGGTGACGTCGAAAGGGGCTGTGTTGCCGATCATCTCAAGCGCCCTCGCGACGTACTCGTCAATTGGCGCAGCCGCCGACGGCAGGGTCGTGGCGCGCATCGGCTGCGTCGGCAGCACGAGGACGTCGACGTCCTGCAGGGCCGCGTCGTAGGCAGCGCGGATGCGCAGCGAAAGGTTCTGCGCCTTGGCGTAGTGCGTACCGTGGTACTGGTCCAGCATGTACTGCCCGCACAGGGCCACGAACTGCACGGTCCGGGAGACCGCGTCGAAGTTCTTCTCCAAGCCGCCCGCGTAGTGCTCCATGAGCTCCGGGCTGTAACGCCCCCGGTAGCCGTAACCGTAGCCGTTGCCGCGCAGCATCTGCCAGGTGGCCCCGTCCGTCGCGATGACGCTCCAGACGTGGACCGCGTCGGCATGTTCCGGCACGGAAACCTCCACGACCTCGGCGCCGAGCTCGGCGAAGCGCTGGGCGGCGCGGCGGACCGCGTCGTCGACCTCAGGCTCACTAAGGCCGGCGAGGGCGAAGCCTTCTCGCAGGATGCCGACTCGCTTGCCGCGCACCCCGTCGTCCAGGCCCCGCGTGTAGTCGATCCCAGCTGGTGCCCAAGCCTGGCGCGCGTCTTGTCCGTCCGGCCCGGCGATGGCGGTGAGGAGGAGCGCGGCGTCGTGCACCGTGCGGGTCATCGGCCCGAGGTGGTCCAGCGTCGCCTCGATGGGGAAGCCGCCGGTGTACGGCACGAGCCCGTGGGTGGCCTTGAGCCCGACGATGCCGCACCACGATGCGGGCATCCGCACCGAACCGCCCTGGTCCCCGCCGATGGCCATGTCGACCGCGCCTGATGCCACCAGAGCGGCGGGGCCCGAGCTCGATCCGCCGGTGGAGCGCGTCGTGTCCCAGGGGTTGAGCACCGCTCCGTTGGCGCTGGTGTGGCTGCCACCGGAAAAGCACAGGTCCTCGCAGACGGCCTTGCCGGCGATCGTGGCGCCGGCCTCGAGCACCCGGGTTACCACGCTGGCGTCCTCGACCGGGGTAAAGCCTTCGAGGGACCGGGATCCGTTCATCATGGGCACACCCGCCACCATGATGTTGTCCTTGACCGCCACCCGTTTGCCGGCGAGTGGTCCGGTTGCTTGCCCGGCAACGTCGCACGTCACATACCAGGCGTTCAACGCGTTGTCGGCGGCCGAAGGAAAGCGGTGCGCCCGTTCGGGGGCGGTCTGCCGGTCCTGCTCAGCCAGCGCGTCCACCACGTCGTACGACGCGAGGGCACCGACAACGAGGGACTCCATGGTCTCCAGCTCGGCGTCGTCGAAGTGGAGGTGGAACGACTCCGCGATGGCCTGCAGGTCGGTGCGCGACGGCGGCTGGACTGCCATGGGCTGCCTCATCTTCTTCATGACCGAACCTGCGGCCCGGCGCGTTGACCCGCTCGGGGGACGCAGTCCATCACGGTCATGTCAATGCGTCAACGCGCTTGGACATGTCATCTGGACCCCCGCTGGACGTCGCCTTAGTGCTGGCCGGTCGTCACGTCAAGAGCTGCTGGGCGCAAACAGTCGCGCAGCTGCGCGGGCTTTGCACATGTCCGCGGCCGCTGCGGCTGGGTGTGCAGGTACGCCGAGTTCAGACCTGGTCCAGGATCGTGAAACCGCCGGGCGCCGACTCGGCGAGGTACAAAGGTTGTTCCAATCGCGCCGGCCCCCTCATGCGTACCGGGCCTCGCGGGCCATCAAACCGGGCACTCGCTAGCGCCCGCCCCACCGCAGTCGGGTCCAGGCTTCCGACGGACCGGACAGCGCGCGCGTAGAGGTGGACCGCCTCGTACATCGACTCTGAAATGCTCGAGACCGGCTGGGCGAACGGACCGACGAAGTCTCGGTAACGGCTCAGGAAAGCTTGATTTGAAGCGCTCACGAGTTGCTCGAAATACCCGAAGACGGTCCACAAACCCTCCGCGGCGCGGTCTCCGACCTGCTCGCGGGTCGACTCGTCAAGGGCGAGCGACAACGTCCGACAGCGCTCGCGCAGACCAGACTCGAAAAGTTGGCGTTCGAAAGCGACCTCATCGGCCCCCACGAGGGTGGACACCAGCAGTTCGGCGCCGGACCGGTCGATGGCTTCGAGCAGCTGGCTGAAGTCGCGGGTGCCTAGGGGGGCATACCACTCGCCGGCGACGACGCCGTGGGCGCGTCCAATGGCCTCACGTGCGCACGCGTTGGTGGCGCGGGGCCAGCAGTAGTCGTTGCCGACGAGGGCCCAACGGCGGCTTCCGGTCTCGGCCATCAGCCGCGGGATAACCCGTACTTGGCCAGCCGGTCGCTCACCCAAGCGCAGCACCCGGTCACTGCCCGCGCCCCCTTCATTCACAGGGGTATAGACCAGCAGGGCACCTGCGGCAGCGGCGACCGGCTGGACGGCCCGGAACGTCTCCGAGGTGACGTTCGTCAGCACCACCGAGCAGCCGTCCACCTCCACGAGCCGGCGGACCTGTGCAGCGCCGACAATGGGATCTGTTCGGTCGTCCGCCACTGCGACGCGCACCTGACGTCCGCACAGGCCACCGTCGGCGTTGATCTCTCGGGCGGCCATCTGGGCAAGCGCGACGCTGGTAGCGGTGTAGACGCTGGCGGGTCCGGACTGGCTGATGAGGGCCCCCACCATGAGGGCCCCGGCCTCGCGTTGACTGGGTTGTCCCACGCCGCGGCGCTGCAGCAGCCACTGGATCGCGTCATCGTCGATCTCGGCGCGAACGCGGACACGCGTTCCGTTGCCCTCCGGTGACGTGGTGCAGGTGACCTGCCCCGGCCACGGCGATTCGTGGCGGATGACAATTTTCGCATTGGGCTCGAGCGACGTGATGCGACCCGTCGTCGGGAGGCCACCGGAGGAGCCGCTTGGCAGCGTGAACCGTACGACCGCGCCTGGCTCGACTCGCTCACACGACGCACCGAACAGCCAGCCGGCCTCCCGCAGCCCGGTCCCGAACATCCCGAAGACCTTGGCGGGCGGCGCCGCGATATGCTCCTCGTCGACGAGGAGGACCTTGCCCAACGCTAGCCCCCCTCGCCGGCTTCCGGCGGTTCGATGCTGCGCTTCAAGTCGGTGAGCGAACTCCTGTAGAGCTGCGCCATGAAGGCCATGACCTCCTCGACCGATCGCGGTTCGAGCGAGTACAGCCGGTAGCGACCGTCGCGGCGCTCGGCGACCAGCCCGGCCGTGCGAAGAATTCTCAGGTGACTGGAGACCGCGGTGCGGCTTAGCGCATCGATACCGGCGGCGAGACCCCCCGCGGAGGTCTCGCCTTCCCGCGCCAGCAGGGTCAGGATGGTCCGTCGGGTCGGGTCCGCGAGCGCCTCGAAGGCGAGGCTGTCAGCGGTCATCTCGATCTCCCCGTCGCGGCGGCCTCGGGTGCGGTGCCTCCGGAGGATCGCACGGTTCGTTGCTCGTCTGTGGCTGGTGCCGTGGGCAAGGTACCAGCGAGCGGACGCTCCACATTCTTGAACGCTTGCGAATCCATGCGGACCATCCGCGGACTGTCGGTCCCCCGTCCCTGGCCTATCCGCGCAGATCTGCCCAGTGGAGGGCGTGATCGCTGCCGCTGGCGATTCCTCCCGCGTAGTCGTAGCCAGCGGCCGCCGGCGTGAGGGCTGGGCTAACGAGGATTCGGTCCGTCCGGCTTTCAGCGAGGCTGCCGTGGAGGATGTAGGAGGTGGCGAGCGGCCCGGGGCAGCCGGCGAGCCGTTCGAGGGTCCCGTCCTCGCTGAGCACCGTCCGGTAAGCATCGATCAGGCGATGGCGGGGTCGACGCCGACGAAGTCAAGCTCGGCCTCCTAAAGGTCGTCCGGGGCGGGGGTCGGGTGGCCGTTCGGATCGTGCCAGGTGTTGAGGTCCGCGCTGAGGACCACAGGGTGCCGGTCACATTCGGGTGGCTGTCGTGGAGCCAGTCGGTCATGGCCTGGTACGCGTCCGTCTTCACCGCGCGGCTGTCACCAGCTGCGTTCGGCGTGTGCCAGGACACGACGGTGACGACCTGACCGTCGGCAGGGCCAGTCGAGCCCACAGGCTCCGCTGGGGCTTGGGGAGGGTCGACAGGACTTGCCTTCGAGGGGTGGTGACGTCGAGGGCCGCCTTCGGACGGCGCAGGCCGTGCTTGAGCAAACCAGATCGAGCCGTTTGACGCGGCCGCTCTCAGCAGGAGGGAGGCGGCAGGGCACGGACGGCTCTCAAGAAGCGCACGTCGTCCTTGTCGCACAGCCAGCTGGCACTCACCACGCTCGTCGATTTGAGAGAAGGCTCTGCCCGGGCGAGTGTCCCGACCGGCTTCGCCGACCTCGACACGGTGACCGGCGGGATGGCGCCGGAACTCTTTGAATCGTCACGGGCGGCACCAGATTGGGGAAGAGCGTGCTCGTCGCCGACCTAACGCGGTCGGCGGACGCGCGCAGCGGACGGCCTAGCTGTAACGACCAGGCAGGTTGTTGACGGCGTGGTGACTTGATCGAAGGGAGGACCTCCGAACGGAGTGGCGGTATCTGACATCGCTTCTCAACCCGGAGGTCCTCTGTGTCGCACGCTAATGCCCGCCTGAACGAGTACGGCAGGAACCTCATCGCCCGGCGTGTTCTGGCAGGTCACAAGCCCGGTGAGGTCGCCAAGCAGGTCGGGGTGAGCCGGCAGACGGTCCACAAGTGGGTCCGCCGGTTCCAGACCGAAGGCGAGGCCGGTCTGACCGACCGGTCCTCGCGTCCGCATCACAGCCCGCACCGGACCAGCGCAAAGGTCACCGCCCAAATCACCCGGGCGCGGGTGAAGCACTTCGCGGGTCCGGTGGCCCTGTCTGGAATCTTGAAATGCGCGCCGACGGCCTACGGCTCCGCGAGGTCATCGCCGACCGCGGCTACACCTACAAGACCGGCTGGAGCCGCGGCCTGCGCGCCCTCGACGTCGACTCCGTGCTGGACCTCCACCCGACCCAGCTCGGCGCCCGAGGCAGCCACGGCGGAGCGCGCTTCATCGCCGGCGTCCCTCATTGCCCCGCCACCCCCGAGGCGTTCGATACCATCCCGCGCCCTGAGCGCCTCGCCGCGTCGCCTCCGCTTGAGGTCTTCCTCGGGCAGATCAGCACCCGCGAGCAGTGGGCTTTGCGGCGCGTCGCTGGACCGGACAGCAGCGGGTCCGAGCGGTACGAGTGCCCTGCTCGAGCCGGAAAGCTGCGGTGCCCACTCGTTCCGCAGTCCATGGGCCAGCCCGTCATGCTGCCAAAGGTGCTCGAACCGCCGACCGCGTCGGCTCACCAGTGCTGCACGCAACGCACGATCACCGTTCCTGGCGATGTCGACTACAAGTCCCGGCAACGCCACTACTGGGGTAGCCGGGACTGGATCAGCTCGTTCAGCCGGCGCTCACGTGTTGAGGGCTGGTTCGGCAACCTCAAGGATCGGTCCCGAGAGGCCCTCGGCCGCGGCGCGTTCCGGGTCATGGGCCTGTGCAAGAGCTCGCTCATGCTCGGCGTCTACGCAGCGGCCACGAACCTGCGCCTGCTCGACGGCCGGGCCAGCAAGGTCGGCCTCAGCGAGCCGCCCGCCCTGGCCTCCCGCGCAGAACGCGCCAGCGTCACGTCCGAGAGCAACCAAGCTCCCACCCAGGGCCACAGGACCACCCAGCCACCGGATTCCTGAGCACGCCTCGCAACCTCGCCTCAACCCTCCAGCACGCCCCGCAGGCGCCAGCATGAGCTCAGGCGCGGACACCGTGGCTACAGCGCAGCGACAGCCGCGCTGAAGCGGGCACACGACCGGCGGCGAGCGGCCCCTCGGCACAAACAAACGTCCCGACCCTCATTGGGAGGGCCGGGGCGCCTCTTGCTTTGACTTTCGTGAGCATTCACGGCCTAGAACCGTGAACACCCCTCGGTGGGGTGTTCACGGTATTGCGTCTGTGCAGGTCAGCACAGTCGTCGTGCTTGCACCCCGATATCCGCTTGCACAGCTGCTTCATGATCGTTGCACGCCTCGGCGTTCGGCCGTCGTGCGTGGCCGGTTCTGGCCCGTTCTGGCCGGTTCTCACCGCAGCTCGTAGTGCCGGTCACCGCTGAGGAAGGCGGCCAGCGCGTGCAGGGGCGTCAGGAACTTAAGGTCGACGATGTCAGCCTTTGAGCCGCCCGCCTCCAGCCAGATGGTGCCCTGGAAGGCTTTCCACGGCTCCCAGTCCTCGAGCAGCTCGGCGACGTGGGCCTTCTCGTAGTCGCAGTCGACTCGGAGACTCTCGGCCTCGGCGAATCCCAAATGCCAGAGCCGACGCCGCATGTCCAGCCCCTCCCCTGGGCCGATGACCAGCAGGGCGGTGGCCGCCCGGAGTCGGCCCTTCAGCTCAGCCGCCTCCGCTGCATCGGTCCGCCGGAACCGAGCGGCGGTGGGGGGCTGGCCATGCGCGTGCGGAGGCGGGCGATCCCCGCCGTATCTGCCAGGGTCAGGGGTTCGTCCGGCCGGTGGGACAGCACCCTTCGGGCCAGAGCCCGCTCGGCGGAGGCCGGGCGACCGGTCGCCACCTTCGCCAGCCGCTGGGCTCTGACGACGGGCAACACCGGAACGATCATGTCCAGCTCCGCTTGGACGTCGTCGGCCAGCACCGCCTTGTATTCGGACAGATGGGCGGTGCCGCTGATCACCCGGTCGGTGGCCCAGTCGAGAGCGCGCGCCCGGTCTTCAGCCCTTTTCAGGGCCGCCCAGACATCACGGACTCGTCGGCCGCGGTTGCCCCCGCCGTCCCGGCTCCTGCTCCCCGAGCACTCGTTCATCGGGCACCACCGGCGTGCTGCACTGCGCTAGTGAGTCCTTCGGCGACCGCCATCTCCAGGTGGGCCAGGTTGTCCTCGGCGATGGCCGCCCGGTGTGCCAGTCCTGCGTCCAGCACCAGCCTGCACGTACGCAGCACCACCGAGGGATCTTCGTGCTGCAGCAGGGTCTCGAGCTGGTCGAAGGCTCGCCGTCTGAGCTGGCCCAGGCGACCGACGGCCTCCTTTTCGAGCTGGACGACCGCGGCCGAGACTGCCACCAGGATCTGGGGCTCCTGCAGCCGGCGCCGCAGCGTCCGGACCGATATGCCGGCGGCGTCCGCTACCTCAGCCTGTGGCCGGCCGGCCACAGGCTGAGGTAGCGGAATGATCAGGTCTGTAGAACCGAGCTTGACATCCTTCATGTTCACTCCTCATAGGTTGGCTTATCAACCCTTCGCCAGCAGATCCCGGAAAGTGGACAGGGCCGCCTACGTCCCCACGCGGCAGCGCCCGCCGAGGCGCGGCGTTGAACCCCTGAGCGCAGGCGGCCCTCGTTACGCGGTCGGATGGTCTAGGGCTGGGCAGCTGACCATCGTCGTGGCCGTCGGATCCACCGTCGGACCTTCGGTGATCATGCTGTTGGTGTGATCTTGCTGCGGACCGGGTGCGGGTGTGTCGAGGTGGCCGGGCGAGCCGGCTGGTCTTCACGATGTTCTCCGGTCGGACGGTGGGCGGGCGTCAGGCGGCGAGCGGTGGGCTGTTCGCTGCGGTGAGCATCTGCTCCCATGCTTGTTGCCAGGGCCAGCCGGTCGGCAGGTGCAGGGTCAAACCGGCGGGCGGAGCGGGCGAGCCCTGGACGGTGATGAGCTGGGCGCGGATCGTGCCGGTGGTGGCCTTGGCGTGGAAGCTCAAGGCCAGCGCGCCGGCGGCGCGGGTGAGGTTGAAGGCCATCGCGGCGCAGATCAGCCAGGCGCTGTTGGCGCAGAAGTGACCAGACGGCAGGTGCGCGAGCGGCCCGTTCTTCAGGTCGGCGAAGACCTGCTCGACGATCGCGTGCGCGCGGTGCGCCTTCTCGGCCTCGAGCATCGGCAACGGGCTGTTGGTGAATACCGCGTGGTAGCGGTAGGCGGTGAACAGCTCGCTCTGATTGTCGGGGTTTATGTCCTTGACCCGGCGCACGATCAGCCGGGCGTGCACGTGCTTGGCCTTGGGCTTGGGCTTGGAGGTAAACGCGGTGTAGCCGATCTCGGCGACTTCGGCGTCAGAGATCCAACGCTGCTGCTGCTCGTCGAAGACAGCATCGGTGTACTTGATCGACGTCCAGGCGTCCTGGCCGATCGTGGAGATGGCCCTGCGGACGACCTTGTCCTGCCGGGCGGTGACGGAAAAGCACGCGCCTTGCCCAAGCACCGCCGCGATGACGTCGTGGCCGTAGTAGGCCGAGTCCGCCCGCAGCACCAGCACCCCGCTCGCGCCTGCCTTCCTCGCCGTGAGCAGCGCATCGGTGATGAACCGCTGGGCGCCGCGGGCCGAATTCGTCGCGCCTTTGCGCAATCGGGCGGCGGCGATCACCGGCGGCGAGCTCGGTGTTGACACGATCGCGAGCAGCGCATTCAGGCCCTTCACAACGGTGTAACCGCGACCGGCACCTTGCTTGGCGTAGCCGTAGGTCTGGCGCAGCGTGTCATCGACGTCGACATAGGCCAGCTCGGCCGCGCCCGGCAGCAGCGGCGCCTGCCCGGCCAAGTTGATCAGCAGCGGGACGCGACCGCGTCGAGCTGCCGGACGTGGCCGAAGGTGAAGCTGCGCAGGAACGTCCCGAGCGTGGACGGCGCCCGCACCTGGTCCAGGCGGCACCGGCCCAGGCGACCTTGTGGACGGATCGCGCAGCGGAACCGCGTTCGGTTGTGCAACACGACCTCGTCGGCGATTCAGTGCGCGGCGTCGATGACGAGGTCTCCCTCCCCGTGTCCAGGAAGAGCGCGGTCTTCGACCTCGGCGGGCCGCTTCGCTGATTAGTTAGCACCTCTGGCGTGACGTCTGCCCACGCCTTGTGGCGTGACCGGGCTCGAGGGACCCGCAAAACCCGCCCGGTCCGTAGGCAGGCGACCAGCCCGCGCTGCAGCGCACCACACCCTTGCGCGTCCAGGAGGCCGCGCGCTGCGGACCGCTCCGTCGCCGATCCGCTCAACCACGGGCGACAGCATGGCGTCGCCGAGCCCGAGTGTTGGAAGTAGCGTCGCGCTGCGTCTCACCGACGCGGAATCTGGTCGCACCCTGACTGTGCACGTGGGCACCATGATCTATTCGGACCCGGGTGCAGTTGGCTGGGCCAGGGTCTTGACGCGCATCGGAGGCACTGCCACGATGTTCCTTATAGGGCGACACGGCCGCGCCATGCGCAACAAGCGGGAGATCGCATTGTGAAGAGCCCAGCGCCGGTCCTGCTCCCCCGTCCGGTCGCGGGCGTGAACCCCGTTGGTGCGGCGCCGCTGCTGGCGCCCCTGACGGCGGTGACCGGAGCGTCGACCGCCGAGCCGGCCATCTCGGTGCGACACCTGTGGAAGGTCTTCGGTCCGAAGGCTGCGCAGGTCGCCGCGAGCCCGGAGCTGTGCGCCCTGTCCCGCCGAGAGCTGATGGACCTGCACGGCTGCACCGCGGCGGTGCGCGACGTGAGCTTCGACGTCGCTCCCAGCGAGGTCTTCGTCGTCATGGGCCTGTCCGGCTCGGGCAAGTCCACGCTCGTGCGCTGCCTGACCCGGCTCGTCCCCGCGACCTCCGGGGAGGTCATCATCGGCGGCAGCGACCTGCTGACGGCCGACGACAAGCGGCTGCGCGAGCTGCGGCGCAAGACCTTCGCCATGGTGTTCCAGCACTTCGGCCTGCTGCCGCACCGGCGCGTGCTGGAGAACGTCGCCTACGGTCTGGAGGTCGCCGGGGTCGGCCGGGCCGACCGCGCGCGCCGGGCCCAGGAGGTCGTCGACCTCGTCGGGCTGTCGGGCTACGAGGCGTCTTACCCCGACCAGCTGTCCGGCGGCATGCAGCAGCGGGTCGGGCTGGCCCGGGCCCTGTCCGGCGACCCCGACATCTTGTTCTTCGACGAGCCGTTCTCGGCCCTGGACCCGTTGATCCGCCGTGACATGCAGAACGAGGTCGTCCGGCTGCACCGGGAGGTCGGCAAGACGATGGTATTCATCACCCACGACCTCAACGAGGCGCTCCGGCTCGGCGACCGCATCCTCATCATGCGCGACGGCAGCCCCGTCCAGTGCGGCACCGGCGACGAGCTGATCGGCGCTCCCGCCGATGACTACGTGCGCGACTTCGTGCGCGAGGTCCCGCGGGCCGGGGTCCTCACCCTGCGCTGGATCATGCGCCAGCCCGGCCCGGAGGACGTGCTCGACGGCCCCGAGCTCGGCCCCGACGTCGTCGTGCGCGAGGCGACGCGGGCGGTGCTGGCCGCCGACCGGCCAGTCAAGGTCGTGCGGGACGGGCAGCTGCTCGGCATTGTCGGGCACGAGGAGATCTTGTCGATCATCGCCAACGTCGACGAGACGCACTGACGTGACGACCGCGCTGGCGGCGCCGCCGCAGGCTGCCGAACGGGTCGCAGCCGGCCCGATCAGGCGTCGTCGGCGGCCCCGGAAGCGCATCTGGGCCCTGGCCACGGTGCTGGTCTGGCTCGGCCTGTACGCCCTGCTCAAAGGCCGCGACACGCTGCTGCTCGACCAGGCGGAGCTGACGGGCTTCCACCGCAGCCTCAACGACCTCTCCGACTCTGTGGGCTCAGGCCGCAACACCAACCCGCTGTTCCTCTACGGGTTCAACGAGATCCGGCTCGTGATCGACACCGGGGTGTCGTTCCTGCAGGACCTCATCTCGCGCCCGTCGTACGGCCGCCCGGTGCCCGTCGTGGGCTGGCTCGGCGTGGTGGCCTTGGCGACCTACGTCGCCGCCGCGGTCGGCACCTGGCGGGTGGCGGCCCTGACCGCCGGCGGCCTGCTGCTGATCGGCCTGCAGGGGCTGTGGAACGAGAGCATGGACACCCTCGCCCTGACGCTGTCGGCGGTCGCCGTCTCGCTGCTGCTGGGCATCCCGATCGGCATCTGGGCGGGGCTGTCCGACCGCGTGCACCGCCTACTGCTCCCGGTGCTGGACTTCATGCAGACGATGCCGACCTTCGTCTACCTCGCCCCGCTGACGCTCATCTTCCTAATCGGCCCGGCATCGGCCACCATCGTCACCCTCATCTACGCGATCCCCCCGGTCATCCGCCTCACGGCGTACGGCGTGCGGGCTGTCCCCGGGGAGATGGCCGAGGCGGCCACCTCGTTAGGCTCGACCCGCCGGCAGACGCTGACCAAGGTCCTGCTGCCAGTCGCCAAGCGCTCGATCGTGGTCGGGGTCAACCAGACCATTATGGCGGCGCTGTCCATGGTGACGATCGCGGCGCTCATCGACGCCCCCGGCCTGGGCAAGGTCGTCATCAAGGCCCTAGAGACCCTCGACGTCGGTACGGCGTTCAACGCCGGCCTGGCCATCGTGGTCCTGGCGATCGTGCTGGACCGGGTCACTACCGCCGCCAGCAGGCGATCGGAGGGCACCCGCGGCCGCGGGCCGCTCGCCCGCCGCCGCCGCCGGGCCGGCCTGGCCGGCGGCGGCGTCGCCGTCGTCGTCGCGGTCGTGCTGTCGCGCACCTACCTGTGGGCCGCGGACTTCCCCGGCTCGGTGACCGTCGGCGGCCGGCCGGTCGACATCGGCCTCGGTATGCGCATCGCGAAGGCCGCCGACAACGTCTCCACCTACGCCCAGGAGCACTTCTCGGCCGTGACCAACGGGCTCAAGGACGGCGTCACGCTGCACCTGCTCAACCCGTTCGAGGCATTGCTCACAGGATCACCTTGGTGGCTGGTGGTGGCCGCGCTCGCGACGCTCGCGTTCCTCGCGGCCGGCCGCACCGGCGCGCTGACAACGCTGGTGTGCCTCGGACTGCTGATCGCGACCGGGCTGTGGGGGGACGCAATGACCACGCTCGCCTCGACGCTGCTCGCCACCGTTGTGGTGCTCGCACTGGGGGTAGCCGTCGGGGTGTGGATGGGCCGCAGCGCGCGGGCCGACCGAGCGGTGCGGCCGGTCCTGGACGCCGCGCAGACGATGCCGGCCTTCGTGTACCTCGTGCCCTTCCTCGCGCTGTTCGCGCCGAGCCGCTTCACGGCGATCGTCGCGGCCGTCATCTTCGCCGCCCCGGTCGCGATCAAGATCGTGGCCGACGGGATCCGCGCGGTCCCAGTCGAGACCGTCGAGGCGGCCACGGCCCTAGGATCGACCACCTGGCAGACGATCGCCAAGGTGGAGCTGCCGATGGCCCGCCAGGCCCTCACGCTGGCCGCCAACCAGGGGCTGATCTATGTCCTGTCCATGGTCGTCGTGGGCGGGCTGGTCGGCGGTGGCGCCCTCGGTTACGACGTCGTCGCCGGCTTCAGCCAGGGCCAGCTCTACGGCAAGGGCTTGGCTGCCGGGCTCGCGATCGTGCTGCTCGGCACCCTGCTCGACCGGGTCACCCAGGCCGCCGCCCGCCGGTCCGGCCCGCTTTCCCGGACCACCTGAACCGCGCTACCCACCCCCTCCCGCCAGCCGGCGGGGGACAGCTGACCACCTCGGCGGTCACCACTGAGAGGCCCACCCATGCGACTGCCCGTTCCCGCCTCCCGGCCCAGCCCCGCCCTGCGGACCGGCCTGCTGGTCACGGCCCTCGCCGTCGGCCTTACCGGCTGCGGTGGTGCCAGGATCGGTTCGACCACTGCGGCGGCCACGCCGGCCGCCGGCGGCACCAGGGCTGCCGCGTGCGGCACCGTCAACCTGGCCGTCAACCCCTGGGTGGGCTACGAGGCCAACGCTGCGGTCATCGCCGAGGTCGCCCAGAGCAAGCTCGGCTGCACCGTCACCAAGAAGGACCTCAAGGAGGAGGTGGCCTGGCAGGGCTTCAGCACCGGTGAGATCGACGCGGTAGTGGAGAACTGGGGCCACGACGACCTGAAGAAGAAGTACATCGCTGACCAGAAGGTCGCAGTCGAGGTCGGGCCGACCGGCAACAAGGGCGTGATCGGCTGGTTCGTCCCGCCGTGGATGGCCACCAAGTACCCTGACATCACCAACTCGAAGAATCTCAACAAGTACGCCGCGATGTTCAAGACCTCCGAGTCCGGGGGCAAGGGGCAGATGCTCGACGGCGACCCGTCGTTCGTGACCAACGACGGCGCCCTCGTGAAGAACCTCGGCCTGAACTACAAGGTCGTGTACGCGGGCAGCGAGGCGGCTCTGATCACGGCCTTCCGCCAGGCCGAGGCCAAGAAGACGCCCCTGCTGGGCTACTTCTACGACCCGCAGTGGTTCATGTCCGAGGTGCCGCTGGTCAAGGTGAACCTGCCGACCTACACGAAGGGCTGCGATGCCAACGCCGAGAAGGTCGCCTGTGACTACCCCGCCTACGTCCTCGACAAGATCGTCAGTAAGAAGCTGGCGGACTCGGGCAGCCCGGCCTACGGCCTCATCAAGAACTTCGCCTGGACCAACGCCGACCAGAACCTGGTCGCCAAGTACATCGCCGAGGACAAAATGAGCCCGGCGGGCGCGGCCAAGAAGTGGATCGCCGCCAACCCCGACAAGGTCAGCGCATGGCTCAAGAGCTGACCGCAGGCCGCGGGACGCTCTTCCTGGACGGAACCTGGGTCCCGGGGTCGGCCGGGGCCACCGCCGAGGTCGTGAACCCCTACGACCAGAGCATCGTGGCCAAGGTCGACCAGGCCGAATCGGTGGACGTCGACCGAGCTGTGCGTGCAGCCCGGTCGGCGTTCGACTCCGGTCCCTGGCCGCGGACGTCGGCCCGTGAGCGCGGCGAGTTGCTGTCGCGAGTCGCGGCGCTGCTGGTCCGCGACAAGGAGTCGATCGCGCTGACCGAGACCCTGGACACGGGCAAGACCCTGGTCGAGAGCCGGCTCGACGTGGACGACGTGGTGGCGGTCTTCGCTTACTACGCCGGCCTTGCCGGGCAGGATGCGGGGCGGGTCGTCGACACCGGGCGCGCCGACGTGGTGAGCCGGGTGGTGCACGAGCCGGTCGGGGTCTGCGCGCTCATCACACCGTGGAACTACCCGCTGCTGCAGATCTCCTGGAAGCTCGCTCCCGCGCTGCTGGCCGGCTGCTGCGTGGTCGTCAAGCCCAGCGAGCTCACCCCGCTCACGACGGTCCGGCTCGTCGAGCTGCTGGAGGAGGCCGGCGTGCCGCCCGGCACGGTCAACCTCGTCCTCGGGGCGGGTCCGGTCGGTGCGGCCCTGGTCGCCCACGAGTTGGTCGACATGGTCTCCTTCACGGGTGGTCTGTCAACCGGGCAGGCGATCTTGCGCTCCGCGGCCGACACCGTGAAGAAGGTCGCCGTCGAGCTCGGCGGCAAGAACCCCAACATCGTCTTTGCCGACACCGACCTCGATACCGTGGTCGACAACGCCCTGACGGCTGTGTTCCTGCACGCCGGCCAGGTCTGCTCGGCCGGCGCCCGGCTCATCGTCCAGGACGAGGTCTACGACGCGGTCGTGGCCGGGGTGGCCGCCGGCGCCGAGCGCATCAGGCTCGGCAGCGGGCTCGACGAGGGCAGCGAGTCGGGGCCGCTGGTCAGCGCCCAGCAGCGCGAGCGGGTCGAGGCCTACGTCGCGTCCGCGCTGGCGGAGGGCGCGCGGCTCGTCGCCGGGGGTCACCGGCCCGACGAGCCCGAACTGCAGGCCGGGTTCTTCTACCGGCCGACGGTGTTCGCCGACTGCACGCGTGTAATGCGGGTGGTGCGCGAGGAGGTCTTCGGGCCGTTGCTCACCGTCGAGCGGTTCAGCACCGAGCAGGAGGCGATCGCCCTCGGCAACGACACCCAGTTCGGGCTGGCCGGCGCGGTGTGGACCTCCGACGCGGCCCGGGCGCACCGGGTCGCGGGCGCGCTGCGGCACGGCACGGTGTGGATCAACGACTACCACCCTTACGTCCCGCAGGCCGAGTGGGGCGGCTTCGGCCGCTCCGGCAACGGCCGCGAGCTTGGGCCCACCGGCCTCGCAGAGTACCAGGAGAGCAAGCACATCTGGCACAACACCGACCCGCAGCCGGCCGGCTGGTTCAAGGGCTGACACATGCCGGGCCGGCCTCCCGTGAGGGAAGCCCGGGCCGTCATGTGTCCTCAGCCGGAGGCCGGCACGTGGTCCCGGTGGCGGTAGAAGTCGACGTGCTCGGCGGCCAGCGGCACCCGGCCGAGGATGAGGTCGGCAGCGCGTTCGGCGAGCATCATGACCGGTGCGTAGATGTTGCCGTTGGTGACGTAAGGCATCGCGGAGGCGTCGGCGACCCGAAGCCCCTGGGTGCCGTGCACGGCCATCGTCTCCGGGTCCAGGACCGCCATCGCGTCGGTGCCCAACCGCGCCGTGCAGGACGGGTGCAGGGCGGTCTCGGCGTCCTTAGCGACCCAGGCGAGGATCTCCTTGTCGCTCTCGACCTCAGGGCCGGGCGAGATCTCGCCGCCGTCGTAGGGCGAGAGCGCCGGCTGGCGAAGGATCTCGCGGGCGACGCGGATGCACTCCACCCACTCCTTGCGGTCGTTCTCGGTCGACAGGTAGTTGAAGCGCAGCGCCGGGTGCACCGCGGGGTCGGTCGAGACGATCTTGAGGGTCCCCCGCACGTCGGAGTACATCGGGCCGATGTGCACCTGGTAGCCGTGGCCGCCGGCCGGCATCGTCCCGTCGTAGCGCACGGCGATGGGCAGGAAGTGAAACATCAGGTTGGGGTAGTCCACCTGGTCGTTGCTTCGCGCGAAACCACCTGCCTCGAAGTGGTTCGTGGCGCCGAGGCCGGACCGCAGGAACAGCCACTGGGCGCCGATGACGGGCGCCCGCCACTTCTTCATCCCGGGGGCGATCGATACCGGCTGGGTGCAGGCGTGCTGGATGTAGACCTCGAGGTGGTCCTGCAGGTTGGCCCCGACCCCCGGCAGGTCGACGACGACGTCGATGCCGAGCGCGCGCAGGTCCTGCGCGTCGCCGACGCCGGACAGCTGCAGCAGCTGCGGGGTGTTGATGGCCCCGCCGGACAGCACGACCTCGCCGGCGTAGGCACGCTTGACCGGGCCGCGTCCGCGGCGGTACTCCACGCCGACCGCCCGGGTGCCCTCGAACAGCACCTTCGTCACGAGGGCGCGGGTCTTCAGGGTGAGGTTGGGCCGGGACAGCACCGGGTGCAGGTAGGCTCGTGCAGCGCTGAGCCGGCGCCCGCGGTGCAGGTTGCGGTCGAAGCGCCCGAACCCCTCCTGCCGATAGCCGTTCACGTCGTCGGTGCGGGCGTGGCCGGCCTGCTCCGCCGCCGACAGAAACGCCCCGAACAGGGGGTTGGTCGCCGGGCCGCGCTCGAGCACCAGAGGCCCTGTCGTACCGCGGAACTCGTCCCCGCCAGCGAGGCAGTTCTCCATCCGCTTGAAGTAGGGCAGGCAGTGCGCGAAGTCCCAGCCGGCCATGCCCGGTTCGGCCCCCCAGCGCTCGTAGTCCAGCGGGTTGCCGCGCTGGAAGATCATCCCGTTGATGCTGCTGGAACCGCCGAGCACCTTGCCCCGGGCGTGGTAGACGCGGCGGCCTCCCATCAGGGGCTCGGGTTCGGAGGAGTACTTCCAGTCGTAGAAGCGGCTGCCGATCGGATAGGTCAGCGCGGCAGGCATGTGGACGAACACGTCCCACTTCCAGTCACGCCGGCCGGCTTCCAGGACCAGGACGTCGTGGTCCGGGTCCTCGCTCAGGCGGTTCGCGAGCACGCAACCGGCGGACCCCCCGCCGACGATGATGTAGTCGTAGGTCTGCCGGGTCACGGTCCAAGCCTCTCGTTCACACATGCGGTGCCGGTGGTCGGGGGGTTGTTCAGCACTCGATCAGGTTGACCGCGAGGCCACCTCGCGAGGTCTCCTTGTACTTGGCCTTCATGTCCGCGCCGGTGTCGCGCATAGTGCGGATCACCTTGTCGAGCGACACGTGGTGCTGGCCGTCGCCGCGCAGGGCCATCCTGGCGGCGGTAACGGCCTGGATCGCGGCGACCGCGTTGCGCTCGATGCACGGAATCTGCACCAGTCCGCCGATGGGGTCGCAGGTCAGGCCCAGGTGGTGTTCCATGCCGATCTCGGCGGCGTTCTCGACCTGCTCTGGGGTGCCTCCCATGACTGCGCAGAGCCCGGCTGCGGCCATCGAGCAGGCCGAGCCGACCTCGCCCTGGCAACCGACCTCGGCGCCGGAGATCGAGGCGTTCTCCTTGAACAGGATCCCCACAGCCGTCGCGGTGAGCAGGAAGCGCACCACGCCGTCGTCGTCGGCCCCCGGCACGAAGCGGTCGTAGTAGTGCAGCACGGCCGGGACGATGCCGGCGGCGCCGTTGGTCGGTGCCGTGACGACCCGGCCGCCGGCGGCGTTCTCCTCGTTAACGGCCAGCGCGAACAGCGTGATCCAGTCCATCACGCGCAGCGGGTCGGTGGCGTAGGGCTCGTCGTGCAGCTGTTGACGCAGCTGGGCGGCGCGTCGGCGCACCTTTAGGCCGCCGGGGAGCATCCCCTCGCGCTCGCAGCCCTGCCGGACGCAGTCCTGCATGACCTGCCAGATGTGCAGCAGTCCGGCCCTGACCTCCGGCTCGGTGCGCCAGGCGAGCTCGTTGGCCAGCACGAGGTCGCTGATCGACAGCCCGGTCGCCCGGGTGTGGGCCAGCAGCTCCGCGGCGCTGCGGAACGGGTAGGTCTGCACGGTGGTGTCGACGACCACCCGGTCGGCCCCGATGGCTTGTTCGTCGACGACGAACCCACCGCCGACGGAGTAGTAGGTGCGCTCGCCAAGGACCTCCCCGGCTGAGCCGTACGCCGCCAGGCGCATGCCGTTGGGGTGCGCCGGCAGGCTCTGCCGGCGGTTCAGGACCACGTCGGCCTGGTCGCAGAAGGCGAGCTCGTGCCGACCGAGCACCAAGAGCCGGCCACCGTCGCGGACCGTCGCGACGGCCAGCGGACCCAGCGTCGTGTCGACCTCCTCCGGCACCTCCCCGAGCAGGCCCAGGACGACGGCTGCCCGGCTGCCGTGCCCGTGGCCGGTGGCGCCGAGCGAGCCGAACAGCTCGGCGCGCACCCGGGTGGTGGCGGCGAGCCGGCCGGAGTCCTCGAGCCAGTGGGCGAAACGGCCGGCCGCGCGCATCGGCCCGACCGTGTGCGAGCTCGACGGGCCGATGCCGATCGAGAACAGGTCGAACGCGCTGATGGTCACGAGGGGCTCCGAGCGTCGGGGTGGGGGGACGCCAGGGTCAGGGGGCGGGCAGTGCGGCCGCGAGGGCGGCGTGCTGGGTGCGCAGGGTGCGGCGCCAGCGGGCGAACGCGCCGCCGGCGTCCAGACCGAGGACGGCGACCAGCCGGCCGTCCCGCTCGTAGGTCGCGACGAACGACCGGCTGTCGGTGCTGCCCTCGACGACGGTGACCGCGTCACCGGGCTGGTGGCTGCCGGCGAGCTGCAGCTGCCGGCCGTACTGCTCGGACCAGAAGTACGGCGCGGCGGTGTACGCCGGGGCCGGGCGGCTCCCGAGCAGGGTCGCCGCCGCGGTCGCCGGCTGTTGCAGCGCGTGCGTCCAGTGCTCGATCCGCCGGTGCCGGCCCAGCATCGGGTCGTAGGAGCTGGCGCAGTCCCCGACGGCCACGATCCCCGGCATGTTCGTCGCGCAGGAGGCGTCGGTGACGACGCCCCCGTCGAGCTCGACGCCGCTGCCGGCCAGCCACTCGAGGTTGGGCCGGGCGCCGACGCCGACGACGACCACGTCAGCGGGCAGCGAGGTGCCGTCGGTCAGCTCGACCGCGGTCACGCGATCGTGCCCGACCAGTCGGGAGACGCCGGTGCCGGTCAGCAGGCGGACGCCGTGGTCGGCGTGCAGGGCGGCGCAGACAGCGCCCAGCTGCGGTCCGAGGGGACCAGCCAGCGGGGTGCCGAGCGCCTCCACGACCGTGACGGCCAGCCCGAGCGAGCGGGCACTGGAAGCGACCTCGGCGCCGATGAAGCCCCCGCCGACGACGACCAGCGAGCCGGACTGGGCTAGGTCGTCGCGTAGCGCGACGGCGTCGTCGACTGTCCGCAGGGTGTGCACGCCGCGCAGCGCGGGCACCCCCGGCAGCGCCCGCGCCCGAGCGCCAGAGGCGAGCACGACGCCGTCGGCGACCAGCTCGTTGCCGTCGGCCAGCAGCACGGTGCGCTCGGCCGCCCGCAGCGCGGTCGCCGCGACCCCGAGCCGGAAGGTGAGGTCCAGCGCGTCGTCGGCCGGGGCGAGCAGGTCGAAGTCGGCGCGCTCGGCCGACCCGGTGAGGAAGGCCTTCGACAGCGGCGGCCGGTCGTAGGGCAGGTGCGGCTCGGCCCCGACGACGACCACCTGGCGCATCACGACGCCGCCGACGGCACCAGGAAGATCATCTCATCCTGCTCCATAACCAGGTGCGTGCGCAGCGCGACCTTGGCGGGTGGGCCCGTCGGCCTGCCGGTGCGCAGGTCGAAGGTCGACGCGTGCAGCGGGCACTCCACGAAGCAGCCCTCGAGGTAGCCATCAGTGAGGGACGCGTCCTGGTGGGTGCAGGTGTCGTCCACGGCGTAGAGGTCACCGCCGATACGGAAGACCGCGACCGGCACGTCGGCTTGGACGCGGATCGCCTCACCCTCGGCGAGGGCGTCGGCACGGCACACGGGGATCATCGGCTCCCTGACGCGGTGACGTTGCGGAAGGCACAACTTCTGTGCCATGCGCAACAGCCTGCCGGTTCCGACGCGGCGCCGTCAAGAGGGTGGAACGGGCCGCGTCGCCTAGCCTGCGGGAATGACCAGCACGCCGAGCGAGCCGGCCGGCCGGCGCGAGCCTGCCGCCCTCGTGCAGTCTGTCGACCGCGCCATCACCGTGCTGGAGATCCTCGCCAAGCGGGGGGTCGCCGGCGTCACCGAGATCGCGCTGGAGCTCGGCGTGCACAAGTCGACCGCCTCCCGGCTGGTGGCGGTGCTGGAGGCCCGCGGCCTGGTCGAGCAGCTGGCCGGCCGCGGCAAGTACCGCCTCGGATTTGGCATCGTCCGGCTGGCCGGCGCCCTGACCGTCCAGCGCGACCTCGCGCATGAGAGCCGCAAGGCCTGCGAGGCGCTGGCCGCCGACGTCGGCGAGACGGTCAACGTGGCCATCCTGGACGGCAGCCGGGTCATCAACGTCAGCGAGGTGCGCGGCCCGGCCGCGATCGCCATGCACAACTGGGTCGGTCAGAGTACGCCGCCGCACGCCACCTCCAGTGGCAAGGTGCTGCTGGCCTTCGCGGGCCCGGCGGACCTGCGCGACCTGCTCGGCAGCACCCTGCAGCGCTACACCGACAACACGGTGGCCGACGTTGAGGTGCTCGAGCGCGAGCTCGACAAGGTCCGCGCCCAGGGCTGGGCCGCGACCGAGCAGGAGTACGAAGTGGGCCTGAACGCTGTGGCCGCCCCTGTCCGCGACCACGAGGACGCCGTTGTCGCCGCGGTTAGCGTCTCCGGGCCGTCCTACCGGCTGACCAGCGACGCCCTGCCCGCAGTGGCCGAGCGGGTGGTGGGCGCAGCCCGCGAGCTCAGCCGCCGGCTCGGCCACCTCGCCTGAGCGGGCCGCTCAGGCCCGGTAGATCACGTAGGACTTGCGCAGGGTCTCGTGCACGGTCCACACCCCGCACCAGCCGATTGGGAAGACCGCGCTGGCGCCGGCGGCGACCTCGACGGCGTCCTCACCGTCGCGCTGCACCGTCATGCGGCCCGACAGCACATGGATCGCCTCGCCGCGCTCGAGGAACTCCCAGCGCGAGACCCCGGGCTCGCACTCCCAGGTCCCGGCCAGGATGCGCTCGTCGTCGCTGGTGAAGGCCACCCGGCTGCGGGTCGTGACCTCGCCCTGGGCCACGGCGGTGGGCGGGGCCAGCGGCTTGGCGGTGAGGTCGGCGTCGGACAGGTCGGCGGGCCGGAAGGTCAGGGTCATGGGCGAAGCCTGCCAGGGTGTTGTCCAGGGAGCAACACTGTGCGTACGTTGCAACAACCCAGAGAAAGGCCCATCGTGTTGACGCTTCCCACCGCCTCCGTGCTCGACCTCCCGCTGTCGGAGGTCGACCCCGACGTGGCCGCCGCGCTGGGCCGCGAGCTTGCCCGCCAGCAGGGCACGCTGGAGATGATCGCGTCGGAGAACTTCGCCCCGCTGGCCGTCATGCAGGCCCAGGGCTCGGTGCTCACCAACAAGTACGCCGAGGGCTACCCGGGGCGGCGCTACTACGGCGGCTGCGAGCACGTCGACGTCATCGAGCAGCTCGCGATCGACCGGGTGACGGCGCTGTTCGGCGCCGAGGCGGCCAACGTCCAGCCGCATTCTGGTGCGCAGGCCAACGCCGCCGTGATGGCCGCGCTGCTCAGCCCCGGCGACACGATCCTGGGCCTGGACCTGGCGCACGGGGGCCACCTCACGCACGGCATGCGGCTGAACTTCTCCGGCCGGCTCTACGACGTGGCGGCCTACGGCGTGCGCGCGGAGGACTCCCTGGTCGACATGGAGCAGGTCCGGCGGCTGGCCCACGAGCGCCGGCCGAAGCTGATCATCGCCGGCTGGTCGGCCTACCCGCGCCAGCTTGACTTCGCGCAGTTCCGCCAGGTCGCCGACGAGGTCGGGGCCTACCTCATGGTCGACATGGCGCACTTCGCCGGGCTGGTGGCTGCCGGGCTGCACCCCAACCCGGTCCCGCACGCGCACGTCGTGACCACCACGACCCACAAGACGCTGGGCGGGCCGCGCGGCGGCGTCATCCTCAGCGTCGCCGAGCTCGCGAAGAAGATCGCCTCGGCGGTCTTCCCGGGCCAGCAGGGTGGCCCCCTCGAGCACGTCATCGCGGCCAAGGCCGTGGCGTTCCGGATCGCGGCGGGGGCGGATTTCGCCGACCGCCAGCAGCGGACGCTGGACGGCGCTCGTGCCCTTGCCGAACGGCTGCTGCAGCCGGACGCCAGGCAGGCCGGAGTGGACGTGCTGACGGGTGGTACGGACGTGCACCTGGTGCTGGCCGACCTGCGGCGCAGCGAGCTGGACGGGCAGGCTGCCGAGGACCGGCTCCACGGGGTGGGGATCACGGTCAACCGCAACGCGGTGCCGTTCGACCCGCGGCCGCCGATGGTCACCTCGGGCCTGCGGATCGGCACCCCGGCGCTGGCGACCCGCGGCTTCGGGCCAGCGGACTTCGCCGAGGTCGCCGAGATCATCGCCGCCGCGCTGCGCCCGGTCCTGGATGAGTGCACCGCCGCTGACCTTCGCGCCCGGGTAACCGCGCTCGCGGACCGCCACCCGCTATACGTCGCCCTGTCCCCCGCCCACTGTTGACAGTGGTCCCGCAGCCCGCCAGGCTCGTTGTTGCTCCCTGAACATCGTGTTGCGCAACACACAACAAGACTCTGGAGGACGGGTGGCGACAGCCCGCGTGGTCATCATCGGCGCCGGCATCGTGGGCTGCTCGTTGGCCGACGAGCTGACCGAGCGCGGCTGGACCGACGTCACCGTGGTCGAGCAGGGCCCGCTGTTCATGGCTGGCGGCTCGAGCTCGCACGCCCCAGGGCTGGTCTTTCAGACCAACACCTCCAAGACGATGACCGAGTTCGCCCAGTACACCGTCGACAAGCTCTGTGGGCTCGACCTGGACGGCCAGCGCTGCTTCAACCAGGTCGGTGGGCTCGAGGTCG